>Ga0196963_10000146_pt1 | contig 73668 bp, 60 predicted proteins | sample S1_5metaG_FD_148600 | JGI IMG/M metagenome (GOLD analysis project Ga0196963, IMG submission 148600) | Soil microbial communities from Anza Borrego desert, Southern California, United States - S1_5 | ecosystem: Environmental > Terrestrial > Soil > Desert | place: USA: California | collected... | reverse complement strand
TTCAGTTCCGCAGTCGGCAGTTCAGTCGTTCAGTGGCGCCTGAGTAAGTCGACAGTCGTCAGTTCACAGTTTCAGTCCGCAGTCGGCAGTTCAGTCGTTCAGTGGCGCCTGAGTAAGTCGGCGGTCGACCGTCGTCAGTTCACAGTTTCAGTCCCGCAGTCGGCAGTTCAGTCGTTCAGCGGCGCCTGAGTAAGTCGGCAGTCGACCGTCGTCAGTTCACAGTTTCAGTTCCGCAGTCGGCAGTTCAGTCGTTCAGTGGCGCCTGAGCAAGTCGGCAGTCGACAGTCGTCATTTCACAGTTTCAGTTCCGCAGTCGGCAGTTCAGTCGTTCAGTAGCGCCTGAGTAAGTCGACAGTCGACAGTCGTCAGTTCACAGTTTCAGTCCCGCAGTCGGCAGTTCAGTCGTTCAGTGGCGCCTGAGTAAGTCGGCAGTCGACCGTCGTCAGTTCACAGTTTCAGTTCCGCAGTCGGCAGTTCAGTCGTTCAGTGGCGCCTGAGTAAGTCGGCAGTCGACAGTCGTCAGTTCACAGTTTCAGTTCCGCAGTCGGCGGTTCAGTCGTTCAGTGGCGCCTGAGTAAGTCGGCAGCCGACAATCGTCAGTTCACAGTTTCAGTTACACAGTGCACAGTTCCGTCTACAGTCTAAATCTTCAGTTTTAGTCTCTCAGTTTCGCAGTCACCGACGCGAAGCCCGCCGTGAGGATTGGGTTGTGGACTGCGGATTCTGACTGCGGACTGCCGACTGTGACTGCCGACTGCGGACTGATGACTTAGAACTGTGACGGCTGGCTGCGGAGCCGCATGACTGCAAACTGCGGACTGCCGCATAACTGTGAACTGCGGACTGCCGCATAACTGTGAACTGCAGACTGCCGCATAACTGTGAACTGCAGACTGCCGCATAACTGTGAACTGCAGACTGCCGAACTACGACTGTGAACTGACGACTGTTGACTGATGACTGTCGTGTAGTGTTCCCGAGAGGAAGCGCTCGGCGTCGATGGCGGCCATGCAGCCGGAGCCGGCGGCGGTGACCGCCTGGCGGTAGACGTGGTCCTGGACGTCGCCCGCGGCGAATACCCCGGGGACGCTGGTGCGCGATCCGTCGTGTGTTTTCAAATAGCCGTTGTCGTGCATCGCCAGCTGCCCCGCGAACAACGCGGTGTTGGGGACGTGGCCGATGCCGATGAAGACGCCGTCCACGGCGAGATCGCTCTGCGCGCCGGTCTGCGTGTCACGCAGCACCAGCGAGGTGACCTTGCCCTGATCGAGATCCTTGATGTCGATCACTTCCTTGTTCCACAGGAACGAAATGTTCGGCGTCGACATCGCCTTGTCCTGCATGACTTTCGACGCGCGCAGCGTATCGCGGCGGTGAATCACGGTGACGTGCGTGGCCAGCTTCGACAGATAGATCGCTTCCTCCATCGCCGTATCGCCGCCGCCGACGACCGCCACTGGCAAGCCCTTGAAGAAAAAGCCGTCGCAGGTCGCGCACGTCGACACGCCGCGTCCGGACAGCTTCTTGTCGACGCCGAGGTCGAGCCACTTGGCCGACGCGCCGGTCGCGATGATCAGCGCGTCCGCGGTGTAGGCGGTCTTGTCGACGTTGACCGTGAACGGGCGCTGCGACAAATTGACCGACGTCACGTCGCCCTGGATGATCTCGGCGCCGAACCGCTCGGCCTGCGCGCGCAATTCGGTCATCAGGTCGGGGCCCATGATGCCGTCGCGATAGCCCGGCCAGTTTTCGACCATGGTGGTCAGCATCAACTGTCCGCCGGCTTCGATGCCTTCGATGACCAGGGGTTTGAGATTGGCGCGCGACGCGTAGAGCGCCGCCGTCAGTCCCGCGGGGCCGGAACCGATGATGATGACCTGACGGTGCGTACTCACAGATGCTTGTTGATGACTTGCGTCAGCCGATCCTTGGTCTCGAGCCCGACAATCGTCTCCTTGAGATCGCCATCCTTGAAGAGCAACAGCGTCGGAATGCCGCGCACCATGAACTTGCTCGGCGTCATCGGATTCTCGTCGATGTCGACCTTGGCGACCGTCAGGCGGCCGTTGAATTCCTCGGCCAGCTGATCGACGATCGGCGCAATCCGGCGGCACGGTGCGCACCACGTCGCCCAGAAATCCACCAGCACCACGCCGCTCTTCACCTCATCGGCAAAGTTCGCGTCGGTAAATGTCTTGACCTTCTCTGATGCCATGCGTTGTCCGTCCTACCTCTGCTTCTTGGATGCCGCGCGCGGCCGCGCGATGCGCGGCGGTCTCGGCGGCGTCGCCGGCCTCAGCGCTTCGTACATTTTGACATACTCGCCCGCCGAGCGGCCCCACGAGAAGTCCGCCTTCATGCCGTTCTTCTGAAGCCGGGTCCAGATCGTCGGGTTCGCGTACGCGTCGCGTGCGTTGCGCAGCGCCTGCAAAAATGCCGCGGGATGGTAGTCCGCAAACAGGAAGCCGTTGCCCTGGCCATTCCGCGGGTTGTACGGACGCACGGTGTCGACGAGCCCGCCAACGGCGCGGACGACAGGCACCGTGCCATAGCGCAGGCTGTACATCTGATTCAGTCCGCACGGTTCGAAGCGTGACGGCATCATGAACATGTCGGCGCCGCCTTCCACGAGATGCGCGCGACGTTCATCGAAGCCCACGAACACCTGGACGCGGTCCGGGCGCCGCTGCGACAGGCTGCGCCACAACTCCTGATAGCGAGGTTCGCCGGTGCCGACTATCACGAACGTCGCATCGAGGCTGAGCAGGTCGCCGGCCGTCGCGGCGATCAGATCGAGGCCCTTTTGATCGACCATGCGCGACACCATGCCGATGACCGGACGCGCCATCAGATCGTCCGACATCGGAAACGCGAACGTCTCGAGCAGCGCCCGCTTGGCCGCCGCTTTCCCCGTCAGATCGTCGGCGTCGAACGGCGCCGGCAGATACGGATCGTGGCGCGGGTTCCACTCGTCTGGATCGATGCCGTTGAGGATGCCGACCAGTGCGTCCCGCCGCGCCCGTATGATGCCGTCAAAGCCATAGCCGTACTCAGGCCGCTGGATCTCCTGTGCGTAGGTCGGACTGACCGTCGTGACGCGATCGGCCAGGTTGATACCGGCCTTCAGGAAGCTCAGACGATCGAAGTACTCGAAGCCGCGCTCCATCGTGAAGTCGTTCCACGACAGACCAAGTCTCGGGATCCACCACTTGTCGAAGATGCCCTGGTAGGCCAGGTTGTGGATCGTGAATACGGTCTTGACCTCTGGCAAGCGGCGCGCGTACACCGGCGCCAGTCCGCCCTGCCAATCATGTGAATGGACGATGTCGAACGGCGTTTCCTGACGCATCGCCCAATCGATGGCGGCGGCCGACAGGAACGCGTAGCGAACCGGGTTATCGGCGAAGTCACCGCGTGCGTCGTAGTAGATGCCGTCGCGGTCATACAGCTCGGGGCAATCGAGCAACAACACTCTGGCCGTCGCTGCGAGCGGTTGTTGCATCAGCGCGCCGTCGAAGCGATGGCCGGCGATTTCCACCGACACGCGCCCGACCGTGGCGCCATCGGTGACGCCGCGGTAGCGCGGCGTCACCACCGTGACGTCGTGTCCGAGCTCGGCCAACGCCTTCGGCAGCGCCGACGCGACATCGGCAAGCCCGCCCGTTTTCGAAAACGGATGGGCTTCCGAAGCAACCATCAAAATGCGCAGTCGTCGTCGCGCCAATGCGCCCTGCCGCCTGCGGCTTGCCGTTTTCGTCGTCGCGCGATCGGCGCTCCGCTTTCGGCTTTCAGCGGCCGGCAGCACGATCGGCTTAGGGGTTTTCTCTGACCTTCGCGGCATGTGACTCTCTTAGCTTATTGCCGATAACCGACAGCTGAAAGCCGATAGCTGAAGGCCGAAACCTGATAGCTGATAGCTGACAGCTGACAGCTGTTAGCTGAAGTATGATGCGAGCGGTGTCCGGGCCTCCTTCCAGTGGATCACGACTGACGTCTCGCGATGTCGCGGAGCTGAGAACGCTCGCCGAGCGTCAGCCTGCGCTCGCGTCAGCGGCCGCGTTGCAGGTCGACTTGATTGAAGCCGTCCGCCGCGTCCAGAGCCGTTTGACGACGCCGTGGATCGATACGTCGGCGGAGGCGCTCGCGGAGCGGCTGGTGAACGGTCAACGGCTTCTCGACTTTCAGCAGATCGCGTTCGACTGGCACGACGTCCGCCTGCTGATTCGTCAGGTGACCGACGTGCTCAGGCGCCATGAAGTAATCGATGCGCCGACGGCGGCGGCACTGCATTCGGTCGGGCGCAGTCCGACGCTGCCGGATCTGATGCGCGCGTGGTTCGAGCACCAGCCGGCCATGGACATCGAGATGATCGATGAAGTCTTTGTCTGGGCGGCGCGGCCCTATCTGCAGCGAACCGCCGAAGTCCTCCAGCAGCGCGTCAGTCTCGAGCGTTGGACGCAGCGCATCTGCCCGGTCTGCGCCGCAGAGCCAGAATTTTCGGTGATTACGACCTCGGGCGATCGTCAACTGGTGTGCGGACGCTGTCACGTGCGCTGGTCCTACAATCCGATCGCGTGCCCCTATTGCGGCAACGACGACCGCACGCGCATCAAGTCGATGGCCACCCCTGACGGCATGTACCGCGTCGCGATCTGTTCGCCGTGCGGCCGCTACATCAAGGCGTTTGACGCCCGAAAAGCCGCGCGTCCCTTACTGCCCTATCTGGATGTGATTGCGACGCTGCCGCTGGACGCGGCAGTCATGAAGCAGAGCTAAGCAGCTCCGCCACCCTAATCGTTGTCGTTCTGTTCCTGCTGCTGAAAGTCGCCTTCGAGCAGCGCTTTCGTGCGCGTCGCCATCCAGTTGAACAGGTGACGCGTTTCCCAGAACCGGCTCGCATTGCTCTTCGCGCCGAGGACGACGAACGCCACTTGCTGGCCGCTTTGCGGCAGCCGCAACAGCGTCGCGAGGCAATAGCCGGACCGGCTGATGAAGCCGGTCTTGCCGCCGACGACTTCGATGTCGCCGGTGCGGACTATCTGATTGGTCTGGTTGGCGGTGATCGTCGTGCGGCCGACGCGGGTGGTGTAGGACGTCTTGCGCATGATCGCGCCGAGGCGCTCGTCCGCCGACGCATACGCGATTAACTGCGCGAGGTCGTACGCAGACGACACGTTCTCGGCGAGCAGGCCCGAGGGATCGGCGTAGCGGGTGTTCTCGAGGCCGAGCTCCTTCGCCTTGTCGTTCATGCGCTGGATGAAGCCGTCATACCCGTAGATCGACGAGCGTGCGAGCACGCGGGCCGCGGCGTTGTCGGAGCCGACCATCAACAGGTTCAGGAGATCCTCGTTGGTGACCTTGTAGCCTTTCCGCAGATACGTCGTCGACGCGCGCGCTACATCGGTGGCCTGCACGGTGACCAGGGTGTCGAGCGGAGTGTTGCTTTCGAGGAACACGAGCGCGGTCATCACCTTGGTGATGCTCGCCATCGAGCGCTGCTCCCTGGAGTGGTTTTCCCAGAGGATCTCGCCGGTCTCGGGGTTGTAGATGATCGCGGCTTCGGCGCGAACGTCGGGCACTTCGCGGCCGAATTCGTCAACGGTGAAGCGCGGGATCTGAAGCTCTTTGAGCTCGCGGGCGCGCACGTCGGCGCGAGCGCGGGCCAGCTGAGCGCGCCGCGCACGGGCGTTGGCAGCGGAATACGCCCGCTTCTTCGGCGTCGCCTTCGAGGCGGTCGCGCGAGCCGGCGTCTTCTGTGAGCTTTGAGCCGCAAAGGCCTGAGGCACAGCGATCTGAAGACAGACCACCGCGGCCAGAGACACGGCTATTTTCGTGAAGCGGCTTTGCTTCGCCATTTTGGACTTGTGCGGATTGTAACGGGTCTATCCCCAATAATCAATAGGGTTTAGCGGCGATGGTTTACACTGGCAAGCCTAATGGTACGGCCCGGACGATCCGAGTACCTGGTCCTTAGGCGAACCATCGCCCAACGAGGGTCTCTCCGACCCATCCTTACGCTGGTCGGCCTCTGTATATGGGCCGCGCTCCTGACAGTTGTGCTCGTATCGCTTCCCTATCCCGTCGCGGCCATCGTCCCGTTGATGGTTCTGGTTGTAACCTTCGAAGTTATAAGGCCTTTACACTTTGGCGCCGAGCGCATCGGCCGGTACATCCAGGTCTTTTACGAGGAGGACGGCGAGCCGAACCGTCCGTTGGATGACACGCCCGCCTGGGAGCGCGTGGCGATGAGTTTCGGTGCAGTCCCTGGTGTGGGAGGGCATCCGTTGTTCGTCCCACTTTTTTTGATTGCTACTATCGTCAACCTGCTTGCGGTCGCACTTCCGGCGCCGTCGACGGTCGAATGGGTCCTGCTGATCCCGCATGGCGCCTTCGCGGTCTGGCTGCTTGCCTCTGACCGCTCGATGCGCCGCCAGCGCGAACTCGAACTCACTCATCTTCGCTCGCTACGCGACCGACCCCTGAAGCCCTGACGCGCGTCACCGGTTGAGCGCGGCGCGCCCCGTCGTTGTTGACAAACACCGCGAACCCTCAGAGACTCTCGCTCGTATCGAATGACGATAGGAGAACGGAATGCTCGCACGACTGCGTAGCCTGTGGCGGAATCTGCGGTATCGCGATCGCGTCGATTCCGATCTCGATCGCGAGGTTCGCGCGGTCTTCGACATCCTGGTCGACGAGAAGCTCGCCGCCGGCCAGTCGCTCGACCAGGCGCGGCGCGCGGCGACGCTCGAATTGGGTCGTGTTGAATCGGTGACGCAGGCGGTGCGCGAAGAGCGCGCCGGTGCAACCGTCGATGCGCTCCTGAAAGACATCCGCTATGGAGCGCGAATGCTGCGCGCCAACCCCGGATTCACGTTCGTTGTCGTGGTCTCGCTCGCCATCGGGATCGGCGCCAACACCGCGCTGTTCTCGGTCGCCAACGCGTTGCTGATTCGCGCTTTGCCCGTACCCGACCCCTCGACGTTGTTTACGGCACGCCAGGCCGGTGACCTGCCGCCGCAAGTCTCGTATCCGATTTTCGAGCAGTTGCGTGCGGGCTTCCCTACCTCAAATGCGGTTGCGGCAATGAGCCGGATCATGCGCGTGCAGGCCCGCTCGGTCTCTGGCGAGCCGTCGTCGGCCAACATGCAGCTCGTCTCCGGCGAATTTTTCGACGTGATGCGATTGCGCACCTCGATCGGGCGGCTCTTCACTGCTGATGACAACCGTACCCTCGGCGGCCACCCGATTGCAGTCATTGCCGACAGCTACTGGCGCCGTCATTTCAACGGCGCCGCCGACATCGTCGGACGCGACCTGTCGCTGAACGGCGCCCGCTTCACGATCGTCGGTGTCGCGCCGCCGGGTTTCAGCGGGGTCTGGCTCGAATCGCCGGTCGACGTCTGGATCCCCTTGGCCATGCAGGCCCAGGTTCGTTACATCGGCAATTTCAGCGCGAACAACGCGAATCTCGATCAGCCGTGGATGCCGCAGGAAGGCATCAGGTGGATCGAATTGCTGGTGCGTGCGGGATCTGCAAACGGCCCGGAGGCCGCCGCCTTGAACACGGTCCTCCGGCCGCTGCTGGCGCGCGAGGCGGACGCCGCTCGCGATCCGGATCAGCGGCGTGCGACGCTGCGGCAGACGATGATCCTCGAGCCGTTCGGCCGTGGCGCGTCCTCGCTGCGCGATCGCTTTCGCGCGCCGCTGTTCTTTCTGATGACGATGGTGGGCGTGTTGTTGCTGGTTGCCTGTGTCAATGCCGCCAGCCTGATGGTTGCGCGTGCGGCCGCGCGTCAGCGCGAAATGGCGGTGCGGCTGTCGCTGGGCGCCAGCCGCACCCGCATTATCAGCCAGCTGCTGACCGAAAGCGTGCTGCTGAGTACGATGGCGGCCATTGCCGGACTGGCGTTGGCGCCATTGGCCAGCACCGCGCTCGTACGCATGACGCTCGGTGTCGGGACCAACCCACTGCCGTTTTCGGTGGGCGTCGACGGGCGCGTGATGCTTTTTACCGCGGCGCTCGCGCTCGGCACGAGCCTGCTGTTCGGACTGGCACCCGCGTGGCGAGCCGCGGATCCGGCGCTGATCAACGCGCTGCGTGCCAACGCGCGTGGCACTCGCAGCGGCGCTCGGCTGAACCTGCAGAAAGCGCTGGTGACCGCGCAGGTCGCGTTGTCGTTGCTGTTGATCGTCGGCGCTGGATTGTTTCTGCGGACGCTGACGAATCTCGCGGCGACGCCGTTGGGGTTTGACGCCGATCACGTCGTGTCCGCATCGATCAACCCGCGGAGCGGCGGCTACGCGCCGTCGGATCTACCCGCGCTGTATCGGCGCATCGTCGAACGCGTGCAGACGCTGCCGGGCGTCGAGGCCGCCGCTTTCAGCACGTGCGGCCTGATGACGAATTGTCGATCGATGATTCAGGATCTGGTCATCGAAGGCTATCAGCCGCAGCCTGACGACCGGATGGCGGTGCAGGAGAACCCGGTCAGCGCCGGCTACGTGCGCGCCGCCGGCATGTCGATGGTTGCGGGCCGCGAGTTCACGCCGCGTGACATCGGCGCGAAAGTGGCGATCGTCAACGAGACGATGGCGCGCAGGTATTTCGGCGACCGCAGTCCAATCGGTACGCGCATCGGGCGTGACGCCGCCGATACGGAAATCATCGGTGTGGTACGGGACGCGCGCGTCAATTCGGTGCGCGAGGCGGCGATGCCCGCGATGCTGGTCCCGATCGGCACGCCGCCGCCCTATCTCAGCACGCTGTTGATCCGCACCAACGGCGAGCCCGCCACGTTGATTTCCGAACTACGGCGAGCGCTGCAGCAGGTCGAGCCCGGGCTGCCGGTCGATCGCGTCGTATCGGTTGCCTCCCTTGCGCAAGGCTCGTTCCGGCAGGAGACGATTGTCGCCACCCTGACGACCGCTCTGGGTGTCGTTGCTCTGGGACTCGCGGCGCTCGGACTGTACGGATTGATGTCGTACGCGGTCCGCCAACGGACCGCCGAACTCGGCATCCGATTCGCACTCGGCGCGCCACGACCCGCAGTGTTGTGGATGGTCTTCCGCGAGTCGCTGATGCTGATGGTGGCGGGGATCCTGATTGGCGTACCGCTGGTCGCGGTGACCGCACGATTGATCGGCTCGCTACTCTTCGATGTCGATCCCGGCGATCCGCCGACGATCGCGGCGGCGATCGCGATCCTGATCGGCGTCGGCGCGCTCGCTGGTTATCTCCCAGCGTGGCGGGCGTCCCGCGTCGATCCGCTGACGGCGTTACGGACTGAGTAGGCGGCTTCGCCCTGTCGCTGCGGCAACCGGCGGCTAGGAAATGATCCCCCGGCGAACCGCATAGAGAACCAGTTCAGCGGTGTTGTGAATGTCGAGTTTTTGCAGGATGCGACCGCGGTGCGTCTCCACGGTCGCCGGGCTGATCTGCAGCAGCTCCGCAACCTCCTTGTTGGTCCGGGCCTCGGCAATCAGCTGAAAGATCTCCCGTTCACGGGCGGACAACGTCTCGTAGCGATCGATGACCGTCTTGCCGCTGATCCGGCGCGAGTAGTCGTCGAGCATCAGCCGCGCGATCGCCGGACTGAAAAACGCCTGGCCTTGCGACACCGCCTCGACGCCTTTGATCAGGTCCTCGCCAAGTGAGTCCTTCAGCATGTACCCGGTCGCGCCGGCTTCCATCGCGCGCGTCACATAGCCCTCATCCGAGTACATGCTCAGCATCAACACGCGGGTGCCCGGCGCCCGTTTGACGATTTGCTGCGCGGCGTCGATGCCGTTGAGCAGCGGCATGCCGACGTCGAGGATCGCGACGTCCGGTGTCAGCGCGATCGCCTTTTGGATCGCCTCGCGGCCGTCGCCGACTTCGGCGACGACTTCCCATTCAGGACGGTCCTCCAGAATCTTGCGGAGCCCGTGTCGCACCAGCGTGTGATCGTCACCGAGCAGCAGCCGCAGTTTAGGCAACCGCGCCTCGATCGGGCAGGCTGACGACCAGCCGCGTGCCCTGGCCCGGCCCGCTGAGGATGTTGAACGTGCCGCCGAGGCGCGCGGCGCGCTCACGCACGCTGACCAGCCCCAGGCCGCGGTCGTTCGACGCCGCCGCGGTGTCGCTCAGCCCGACGCCGTCGTCTTCGACTTCGATCAACAACCGTTCGGGGAGATGCGTCAGATGGACGAAGCATTGCCTGGCGTGCGCGTGCTTGGCGACGTTGGTCAGCGCTTCCTGGACGATGCGGTAGGCGGCCAGCTCCACTTCTCGCGGCAGCCGCTCGGCCATGCCGGCCTGCGTCAGTTCCGTGCGAATGTCGTGGCGGCGAGCGAGCCCGCGCAGCGAGGCGTCGATCGCGGCGGCGAGGCCGAGATCGTCGAGCACCGATGGATGTAGCAGCTGCGTGAGATTGCGCACCGAACGCAGCGCGCCGTCGGTGATCGATTGCGCTTCGGCGAGCGGCTCGGCCGACACGCCCGATTGCTCGAGCGCACGCTTGGCCACCGTCAGCTCAACCTTGACCGCCGTCAACAATTGTCCGACTTCGTCATGCAGCTCGCGCGCGATCCGGCGGCGCTCCTCTTCCTGGGCGCTGATCAATTTAGTGGCGGTTTCGTGCAGCTCGCGGGAAATGCGGATGTCGCGCTTCAATTGCGAGCGCAGGCGCGATTCGAGGCGTCCGGCATAGACGCTCGTCAACAGCAGCACGCCCAACCCGGTGACCAGCGCGATGCCGAGGCCGCGGCGGCTGTCGCGCTCGGCCAGCCGGTGGATCTCGGCGATCTCATTCTGCTGCTGGATATACGCACGGCGGTTGAGCGACTGGATCTCCTCAGACATCGCGACCGCCGCCTCGCGGCGCGGTCCGATGTAGCTGGTCAGGATTTCGCGAATCGCGCCGGGGGATCGCCCCGCGGCATCGTTCAGCACTTCAATCGAGGTGTCGTGAAACTGATCGGCCTCGCGCATCAGGCGCGCGATCTGCTCGCTTTCGTCGCTCGTCTTGACCACCGGCTCGTAATCGGCGAGCGCCATCTTGACGACACCGCGCGAAGACTGCAGGTGCTGACGGTATTCCGCGAGCAGTTGCGGCTCCGGATTGAGCAGCGCGTCACGCACGCGCACCGAGCTGAGGAGTACCTGCGCGCGAACCGTGGCCAGCAGATCCTGCGCGCGCGTGTACCGCGTCGCCACCTCAGACGCTTCACGCTGCACCTGGTCGATGCGCGATTGAAAGGCGTAGCCGGTATAGAGCCACAAGCCAAGCGTCACGCAGAACCCGATCGCCAGGGCGACACGAACAGACACCCGCTCAAAGGGCGGCGCGATCATCGATCCATCCTACTGCCGCGATCTCTCGGGCCCCATACGGTGTTGACCGTATTTACCCGCACGGCCGCTTGCGGTACACCTTCGAACGCAGCCTGGCGGCGTGCGCCATCTCGCTTACGGGTTGCGATCACCACTCTTGCGGGGGGCGCTGGGCCCCCCTCTTTTTTCGAGTAGGCTCCGTGTCTTAACGGAAAGGCCCCGCGTCGTAACGGCTTTTTGTTTCGGCGATCCATTGAATTGGGTCGCACATCGTCGCCCGCACCACTGATTCGTCACAACTACGTGAATTCGGGCCAAAACTGGCCGAAGTCACGTCCGTCGCGCCCGCCGGCTCTCAGCACGTGGCTTGCATTCCCAGATGCGGCGGATCTACCATCCGTCCGGCGCTTTCAGGCCATTTATCCAGTTTTCGAGATGAGTGTCCCCCGAGTGCTGTTCGTTTGCGTTAACTCTCTGAGTTGGTTGGAGGAACATAAATGAGGCTGAACAGGCTGACCGTGTTGTGCCTGTGCGTCACGCTGCTGTCGTTGGCAGCGCCCACGTTCGCACAGGAATTCCGCGGCCGTATTAATGGAACTGTTACCGACAACACCGGCGCCGTGTTGCCAGGTGTCACCGTAACGGCATCCAGCCCTGCGTTGATTCAACCGCAGGTGCAGGTCACCGGAGCCGACGGCGGCTACCGCTTCCTCGCATTGCCTCCGGGCGTGTACACCATTGATTTCGAGTTGACCGGCTTCGCTCCTGTGAAGCGCCAGGACGTGCGCGTCGTCATCAACCAGACGCTGACCGTCGACATGCAGCTGCAGGTCGCGACGCTGCAGGAGACCGTTACGGTGACCGGCGCCTCGCCGATTGTCGACACCTCGACGACGGCGATGGGCACCAACTTCACCAAGGAACTGCTGACGGAAATTCCGAACGCTCGTGACATCTGGGCAGCGATGTCACAGGCGCCCGGCATCCAGATGGTCAACTTCGACGTGGGCGGTTCGAACACCGGCAACCAGTCGGGCTATCGTTCGTACGGTTTCGACACGCAGAACCAGACCCGCATGGAGGGCATCGACACAACCGAAGGCATTGCGGCCAATGCCGGCTACTTCGACTTCGGCTCGTTCGAAGAGTTTCAGGTCGGCGGCGCCGGCGCGGACGCGGGCGCGTTTGCCGGCGGCGCGGTGCTCAGCATCAGCGTCAAGGCGGGCGGCGATCGCTTCTCGGGCACGTGGTACTCGGACTACATCGGCGAAGGTCAGTTGGCCGACAACGTGCCGGATTACCTCAAGACTCCCAACACGCCCAACGAGGACGGTTACTTCTCGCGCGCGGGTCTTTGCTTCCAGCGCTCTGGCGAGACCATCTGCAAGGGCAACGCGACCAAGAAGCAGTACGATCTCAACGGCGACATCGGCGGCCCGATCGTGAAGGGCAAGGCGTGGTTCTTCACCAGCTGGCGTCTCAACGACAAGTACGAGTACATCGCCGGCCTCGGCGACGAGACGCAGCGCTCGAAGCTTGGCAATAAGTACACCTTCAAGGGCACCTGGCAGGTCACGAAGAACAACCAGCTTATCGGCTTCCTGAACAAGCGCGAAAAGCTGCAGGACAAGCGCGGCATCGACCTGACGACGCCGTTATCGGCGGCCTACTACCAGAGCTCACGCAACTATCCGTTCAAGGGCGAATGGACGTCGGTGCTCGGCAGCCGCGCCTTCCTCGACGTGCTCGCCGGCAACTGGTACAACTTCTTCCCGCTGCGCCCGGTCCGCGACTTCGGCCTGTATGACGGGCCCTGGACGCCGCCCCGCCAGGATACGGCAACCAGCCAGTGGTCCCCGACCGGCGGCAACAACGGCTACCAGGACCAGAAGCGCTACAAGCCGCAGTTCTACACCACGCTGTCGTACTTCAAGGATGGCTGGAAGGGCTCGCACGATCTCCGTTTCGGTTTCGACTGGAAACGCGATCGGCGGATCTTCTTCCGCGATCAGCCGTTCGACATCTGGTATCGCGACAACAACGGCGCCCTGTCACAGGTCGACATCTACAACTCGCCCACCAGTCCGACTAACGACGTCGTCTACACCTCCGGCTGGATCAGCGATACGTGGAAGCTGACCAACCGGCTCACGTTGAACGTCGGTGCGCGTATCGAGAACTACAAGGATCAGTGGCCCGACCAGCAGGTGACGCCCAACGGCATCCCGGCACTCGCGGGCTGGAACGATCCGCGCTACACCGCGTTCATCGCGCCTAGAACGGTTGCCGCCACGACGGTGGCCAACACGACGACGGTTGCGCCGAAGATCGGATTTGCCTACGACCTGACCGGCGATAATCGCACCGTGATCAAGGGCTTCATCGGCCAGTCGCGTTGGAACTCCGCAGACCAGCTGGCAGACCAGGAAAACCCGGTCGGTCTGTCGCAGCTGCGTTACGCGTTTGTGTCGTGCGCGCCGGGTCAGACGACCGGTTGCGACCTCAACGGCGATCGCCTCGTCAGCTCGCCCGCCGAGCTCGGCGCCTTCCAGCAGACGCTGGGCGGCGGCGGATCGATTCGCGTCGATCGCAACCTGGTCCGTCCGACCAGCAACGAAGTGTCGCTCAACCTCGAACGCGAGATCGCGAACGGCCTGTCGGGTCGCGCGTCGTGGGTCTACAAGAACATGCGCAACGTGTGGGGCGAAATCGATTTGCTTCGCGCCGCCAATTACACGGTGCCATTCACGATTACCGATCCCGGCCGCGATCGCGTCGTCGGAACGTCAGACGACAAGACGTTCCAGACACTGGCACTCGCAGCCGGCACGGGTCAGGACCGCGTCTTCACGAACACTGGTGAGCGTGGCAACGCCGACTTCCAGAACGTCGAATTCGCGATCAACCGCCGCTTCTCAGGCCGCTGGATGCTCCTGACCTCGTTCGGCATGACGTGGTCGACGATGGCGCACGTGCAGACGGCGAACCAGAACCTCAACCGCTTCGGCAACACGACGTTCCCCTACCGTCCAGCCGACCGCATGTTCGGCGACGATGGCGTCGAGACCAGCTCGCTGTGGAATTACAAGGTCGTCGGCCGCTACGTGATGCCGTACGACATTGGTTTCTCCGGATCGTGGAAGGTGCAGAGCGGCTTCAATTATGGCCGGACCATCAGCGTCACGATGCCGGTTGAAGGCGCGCGCACGATTCGCGTCGAGCCGGTCGGCACGAACCGCTACCCGTCGGTGGCGATTCTCGACTTCCGGTTGGACAAGACCGTGGACATGGGCCGGTTCGGCAAGGTCACGCCGATTCTCGACATCTTCAACACTCTGAACTCGGGCGTGCCGGTTGCGGCGCGCACGACCAACACCGCGACCGCGCCGTTCCAGGAAGTCATCACGATTCTGAACCCGCGGGTCGTCCGCTTCGGCGTGCGCTTCAATTTCTAATTGAAGCCGTAAAACTCTGAAAGCGGGTGGGGCCGCCGGGCCTCACCCGCTTTTTCTTTGTACGAAAACCGCGCGGCTCTTGCCACGAAGCCGCGCTCGAGTTGACGGCAGCGTTTGCGATACTGATGCGAACGCCCTCCAGAGAGCGATCGCCGTCGACGCACCGACGTTGCGGATGATGGCGCCAGAACCGAACAAGATTGGAATTTCTTCACGGATGCGGACGCGCTCGGGTGGCTGAAGGGCCAAGCCCGCCACGGTTAGAGCTGCCGTCGGCTAGCGCGGCCATTTGTAATCGGTTGTAATTGCCGCCGTACGCGCTTAGATTGTGAGCCGCGCGTCGTCCCGCGCCATAGCAGGAGGCTCACATGCGACTGGTCGCCGGCGTTCTTCTCGCTTTCGCAGTCGTTGTCTCTCCTTCCAGCGGCACTATGTTCGCGCAAGGCGGCGCGACGTCATCGATTAGCGGGATCGTCAAAGACGAGGGCGGCGGCGTGCTGCCCGGTGCGACCGTCATCGTCACCAGTGCCGCCACCGGCTCGAAGTTCGAAACCGTGACCGGCAGCAACGGGGCCTTTGCCGTTCCGGCATTGGCAGCAGGCATTTATACCGTGACCACCACACTGCCCGGATTCAGGACGCGCGTCGTGAGTGACGTTCGCGTCCAGGTCGGCGTGCCCACGACGGTCAATCCGGTGTTGGATGTCGGCGAGCTTGCTGAGACCATCACGGTCAGCGGCGCCGGCGCGGAGCTCGTGAACACCACGACGCCCGCGGTCACCGCAACGATGAACGTCGAGCAGATCGCCGTAATCCCGACGCCGACGCGCAATGCGTTGAATGCCGTCACCTTCCTGGTCGGCGTCAACACCAGCGGAGGCATGCGGGGCTCGACGATCAACGGCCTTCCGGAGTCGTTCCTCAACCTCACGCTCGACGGCGTCAGCAACAACGATACGTTCAACAAGAATACCGACGGTTTCTTCTCGCCGGTCCGGCCACGTCAGGACGCCGTCGAAGCGGTGACGGTCACGACCGCTGTCGGCGGGGCCGAGGTCGGCGGCCACGGGGGCGCGACGATCAATTTCGTCACGCGCGCGGGGACCAACCGCTTCACGGGCAGCGCCTACGAATACTTTCGCGACAAGTCGTTGAACTCGAATTACTGGTTCAACCGGCGCAACGGGCAGCCGCGCGCCGACGTGCGAGTCAACCAGTTTGGCGGCCGCCAGGGCGGTCCGTTGATTCGGAACAAGGCCTTCTTCTTCGTCCACTACGAGGAGGTGCGCAATCCGAATGACGCCTCCCGCACGCGGACGACGCTGCACCCGCGGGCGCTTGACGGCTGGTTCCGTTACAACGTCACGGCCGGCGGACAGCAGACGGTCCGCGAGGTCAATGTGCTGGACCTGGCGCGCGCCAACAATCACATCGCCACGACCGATCCGATCGTGATGCGCACGCTGCAGGCGATTCAGGCTTCGCCACAGATTACCGGGAGCATGACGCCTGCCAGCGATCCGCTGCTGCAAAGCTACTTCTTCCTGAATCCCGGCGGTCAAGGCGAACGCCAGCCGGCGATGCGCCTCGACGTCAACCTCAGCGAGCGCCATCGCCTGACCGGCACTTACAACCATTTCTTCGAAACGCGCAAACAGGATCACATCAACGGCATCGACAAGCGGTTTCCGGGCTCGCCCAACTATCGGCAGGTCAAGACGACCCGGCCGACACGCTCGGTCGCGCTGCGCTCGACGCTGTCGAATAGCCTCGTCTCGGAGCTGCGGGGCGGCGTTACGCGCGGCGAGCGTCTGTTCTTCGGCAGACCCGACCGCGACGCCCCAAGTGCGGCAACGTTCGCCGACACCAACGGCTACGCCATCAACCTAGATGCGAACATTGGCCTGACGGACTGGCACGTGACGAACACGGTGTCGTCGCGTAGCGGTTACCAATACACGCTCGACGAGACCCTGAACTGGCTCAAAGGCGACCATAGCATCACCATTGGCGGCAGCGCGTTTCTGGGGCGCGCGTGGGAAGATTCGCAGCAGCTGACCACGGGCATCGACCTCGGCTTCGACGCGACGAACGATCCGGCGTCGGTCCTGTTCACGACCACCAATTTCGTGGGCGCGTCCGCCGCACAGCTGACCGATGCTCGCGAGTTGTATGCACTGCTGACCGGTCGTGTGATCGCGGTCACCGGACTCGCCGCGCTCGATCCCGACACCAACCGCTACGTCAATCTTGGACGCCGACGCCGCGCCGGGAGTCTCGACGTGTTCTCGACATTCGTGCAGGATTCATGGCGGCTGACGCCGACGCTGACCGTCAACGCCGGCGTGCGCTGGGACGTGCAAATGCCGTTCACGCCATCCAACGACACGATGACCACCGCCAGCCTCGCCGACGTATGCGGCGTGTCCGGCATCGGCAAGGGTGGCATTTACGATGCCTGCAACTTCTACACGCCTGGAGCGACGGGCGGCAAGGTGCCAGAGTTCACGCAGCTGACGAGCGGCACCCGCGGCTACAACATCGACTTCAACAACTTCGCGCCGAACATTGGCGTCGCGTGGCGGCCGAACGTCGAGAGTGGCTGGCTGCGGGCCCTGCTCGGAGATCCCGAACACGCGACCTTTCGAGCGGGCTACGCCGAGTCTTTTGAACGGCAGGGCATCGGCGGCTTCACCGGTATCTACGGTCCCAATCCTGGCAGCACGTTGAGCCTGACGCGCAATGCCACCACCGGCATCGTCGGTCCCGGAGAAACCTGGCCGGTATTGCTGCGTGATTCGGCGCGGCTGTACCCGGCGCCGTTCCCGGACACGCCGACGTTCCCGATCGCCATTCGCCCCAATCGCGCCGACGATATCAACGCATTCCATCCGGACATTCAAGTCGCCTCGGCGCGGTCGTGGTCGGTGGGCTTCCAGCGATCGCTCCGTGCCGACACCGCCGTCGAGGTGCGTTATCTGGGCACGCTGGGTGTCAACCAGTGGTCGACGCTCAACTACAACGAGCGCAACGTCATCGAGAACGGGTTCCTCGAGGAATTCAAACTGGCGATGGCGAACCTGCGCGCCAACAACGCCGCCGGCGGCGGCCGCAGCGGCTCGTTCGCGTACTTCGGGGAGGGCACCGGCACCAATCCTCTGCCGATCTACCTGGCCTACTTGAACGGGCGGCGTGACGCGACCAATCCCGCCGCCTACGCAGGGGGCACGGCCACGTGGACGAATCCGACGTTGGCCGGACGGCTCGTGCACACCAATCCGAATCCGAATTTCGTCAGCGCGACGACGGTGAGCGCGTCGGCGGCGACGATCCGCAACGCCAACGCGGCCGGCGATCTCGATAACAACCTGACCTTCCGCAACAATGCGCTCGCCGCCGGCCTGCCGGCCAATTTCTTCGTCGTCAATCCGCACGCGGCCGTGGTCAACGTCCGGGACAGCGGCGCGTTCAGCTCGTATCACGCGATGCAGCTCGAGTTGCGTCGCCGCCTGTCGAAGGGCTTCTCCTTGAACGGCAGTTATCAATACGCGCTCGAGGAAGGCTCGGATTTCCTCGGGTTTCATTTTGGCCGCGCCTCGAGCGGCGCCAATGCCAGCATCCGCCACGCCGTCAAGGCGCAGTGGGACTGGCAAATTCCCGTCGGCCGCGATCAGCGATACGCGCGCGGCCTCGGCTCCGTCCTGAACGCGCTGGTGTCGGGCTGGCAATTCAACGGCGCCGGCCGCATTCAGCGGCGGACCACGAACTTCGGCAACGTGCGTCTGGTCGGCATGACTGAGAAGGACGCGCAAAAACTGTATCGATGGGAAGTCCGCAACGACCCGCAAACCGGCCTCGCGACGGTATTTGCGTTTCCGGATGATGTGATTCTCAACACGCGGCGCGCGTTCAGCGTCAGCACGACGAGTGTGAGCGGCTACAGCGATCTTGGCGTGCCGGAAGGCCGTTACTTCGCGCCGGCGAATTCGGCGACCTGCATCCAGCTCAAGCCAGGCGACTGCGCGCCGCGGGCGTTGGTCCTGCTGGCGCCGTGGTTCTCGCGTCTGGACATCGGCATCACCAAACGAGTCGGGATCGGTGGCAACAGGAACCTCGAATTCCGTGCCGACGTGTTGAACCTGTTCGACAACATTAACTTCGTGGTCACGGACGGCTCGCGCACGCCTGGCTCTGGCGCGGGAATCTTCCAGACCGATTCGGCGTATCGCGACCTCGACAACACGTATGACCCCGGTGGACGACTCGGGCAGGTCGCCATTCGGTTGAATTGGTGATCATCGCGCGTAGGGCGGCTGAGCGCGCCTAGCTACGGCAGCACGCCTTCGCGCGACTTCCACCAGCGCCGATGATCGTTCTTCGCCAGCCACTTCTGCTCGCGCTTGCGGCGCGCCACCTCCCAGGCCTGCTGAGGCACGCTGACGTCGCTATCGCATTCCAGACAGGCATACCAGCTGCGCTGGCTGCGATCGAACGCACGGTTCATCGCGCCGCCGCACACGGGACAGACCAGCGAGAACGCCATCACCTCAGAAGCCATCAGCCCTCCTCGTGGCTCCGCTGGCGCTTCATCTCGGCGACTCGCCACGAGCCGGCGGGCACGGTAATGCCAACGCGGCAATCCGCGCACGCGAACACCTGCGTCTGCGCACGGTCGTAGACCAGTTCGAGATGCCCTTTACACAGGGGGCACACCCTGCAAACACTCAACTTGCCGCTGTCGCTCCGGCTGCCAACCACGGCCTCGATGCTACGGGCCTGGCGCTGCTGAGGCAATACCGTCTAAACGGGACATCGAGGTGTGATAAAACTCGCGGGCGCCTGCTATGCGACGTTACGCCCCCCGGCTCGTCGTCGTTGCTGGATTTGTATTGGCCGCGCTGGCGTTCAGCTGGCCGCTGCCGCTTCGTCTAGCGACGCATCTGACCGGCGACCCCGGTGGCGATACCGGGGTGTACGTCTGGAATCAGTGGGTGTTTCACCATGAGGTCGTCGAGGGACGCAACCCGCTGACCACTGACAAAATTCTCTCACTGACCGCCACAGCCGATCTCACGCAGCACAACTACACGGCGTTCCTCAACGTTCTGGCGCTGCCGTTGATTTCCTTGCTCGGCGTGATCGCGTCCTTCAACGTCGTGTTTCTCCTGGTGTGCGTGCTGAACGCGACGATGACCTACGGACTCGTACGCCGCGTGACTGCGGCCTCGCGTCTCGAAGCGTGGCTCGCAGGTTTGTTGTTTGCGTGGGCGCCTGCGATGGTCGCCCGTTCGACGGGACACTTCAGTCTGGTCGCCGCGGCAGCGCTGCCCGCATTTCTCTGGGCTCTGGTCAACGCGGAGCGGAGTCGATCGACACGAGATGCAGCCTTGGTGGGGTTATGCATGGCGTGGGCCGCGCTGTCCGACGCTTACTTCGGCATCTACTGCCTGTTGCTCGCGATGCTCTACGTGGCAGCGGCGCTGCTGCGCGTCACGCGCAATCCCCGCCCTGTGGCCAAATCGTGGTTGTGGGTTGTTGACGTATTGATCGTCTGCTTCGGCGGGCTGATCGCTGGATTGGCACTGGGGCGCGGCGGCGAGTTCTCGCTGCTCGGCTTTCCCGTGCGGGTCAGGAGCCTGTACAACCCGGTTCTGATTCTGACGGCGCTGATCATCCTGCGGACGACGATGTGGTGGCGCCCGCAGTTTCGCGTGTTCGACGTGGGTCCGGTTCCGTTGAAAGCGATCGCGGTCGCCGCGTTCGCCTGCCTGGGTCCGATGGCACCGGTGCTGTACGGCATCGGTAATCGCGTCGCCGAAGGCCGCTTCGTATCGCCGGATATTTTCTGGCGCAGTAGTCCGCGCGGTGTCGACGTGCTGGCCTTTTTGACGCCGAATCCACACCATCCGCTGATGCGATGGTGGCTGGGCGATCCGTTGACGACGCGAGCGACGCATTTCGTCGAATACACGGCGTCGATCAGCCTGGTGGCACTGGCAGCCATCGTCATTGCTGCGTGGCGGGCCGGCTATCGGCCGAGCCGGCGGTGGGTGTTGATTACGATCGCGTTCGCGCTGCTCGCGCTCGGCCCCTTCATTTACGTCGGCGGCATCAATACCCATGTGCCCGGGCCCTGGGCCTTGCTGCGCTACGTGCCGGGATTAGGGCTGGCGCGGATGCCCACCCGATTCGGCATCGTCGCGCTGCTGGGTCTATGCGTGCTCTTCGCAGGCGCGCTCGCGGCCCTGAGCACGCGATGGCCGCAGCGGCGGCGGCAGATTACTGCCCTCATTACGGTGCTGCTCGTGTTGGAGTTGTGGCCGGCGCCGAGGCCTCTGTATTCGGCTGCCGTCTCGCCGATTTACGAGCGCATCGCCGCCGACCCGCGCCCGGTTCGCGTGCTGGTGTTGCCGTTCGGGGTCCGCGACGGTGTGTGGGAAGCTGGGAATTTCCGGCCGCGGACGCAATTCACGCAAATCGTCCACGGCAAAGCGTTGATCGGCGGATACCTGTCGCGCATTTCGCGGCGCCGCGTCCAGCGCATGCGCGACGACTACCCCGCGCTCGATGCGTTGATCAAACTGAGCGAACCCGCACCGCTCGCGCCGGACATCAAGACGACGCTCGATCAATTGGGCCGCCAGTTGATCGAACAGGGCTCGGTCGGTTATGTCGTCATCGACGAGCGGTTCATCGAGCCGGAACGCGCGCAGCTCGTGATCGATGCGATGAGTCTGATCGAGGTGCAGCGTGATGCGTATCACGTGCTCTACGTGCCGGAATAACCGGCGCTCGCCGCGCACGTCGATCTGAACGATGCGACTCTCCCACTGACATCGACCGATCGCAGGGGCCATCGCCGGTACGCTTGCGGACCTGCGTGCGCGCGACCGGACCACGGGTCAGTTTGATACTCTTTGAACAATGCGTCGTGGCGTGTTCCTGCTGTTGTTCGCGGTGTCCGGCGCCGCCGCGCTCATCTACGAGGTCGTCTGGACACGGCTGCTGACGCTGCACATGGGCCACGGCCTTGCGGCCGCAAGCACGGTCCTGGCGGCGTTCATGGGCGGCTTGGCCGCCGGCGCCGGCATCGCCGGACGTTACGGCGGCCGCCTTCCCCGCAGAAGCGCGCTCACGCTCTACGCGGCGCTCGAGATCATCATCGCGGCGGTCGCCGTCGTGATGCCGATGCTGTTGACGGCGGTGCGGCCGCTGCTCGCGGCAACGTATGACAACGGCGACGGCGGTACGCTGTTCGTGTTCGTACGTCTGGCGAGCGCGATGGTGTTGTTGAGCGTGCCGGCAGCGTGCATGGGCGCGACATTTCCGATTGCGTCGCGGTGGGTGGTGCGTCGCGCGACGAGCGCGGCGCAGGATGCCGGGGGGTTGTACGCCGCCAATACGCTTGGGGCGGCGATCGGCGCAGTGATCGCTGGATTCGTCCTGATTCCGGCCGTGGGGCTACAAGGCGCGACGTTCGTCGGCGTTGCGCTCAACCTGCTCGCCGCGGCGGGCGCGTGGGCGCTCGGCATGCGCGCGGAGAACCGCGAGCCGGAACCGCACAGCCGGGAACGGGACGCCGCCAACCAAGCTGCATCACAGAGGCCGGACACGCGGCTGCGCGCGCGCGGGTCCAGGACCGCCTGGCTCGCCGCGCTCGTGCTCGGCGTGAGCGGGTTCGCATCGCTGAGTCTGCAGGTCGTCTGGACCCGCTTGCTGGTGCAGATTCTCGGGCCGACCACCTACGCATTCAGCACCGTCGTCGCCATCTTCATCGTCGGCATTGCCTTCGGCGCGGCGATCGGATCGGCGATCGCGGCGCGCTTCAAGAACGCGGCAATCGGACTGGCGACGGCGTTGTTGATCAGCGCCGCTCTGGCGTTGGCCTCGGCGGCAGCCGTGGATTGGGCGCTGCTCACCATCGCCGAGATCGTCTCGCAGACGACGTATCAGTTTGCCGATGTGTTGCAGCGCGAGGTCCTGCTCGTCTGCGCGCTGTTGCTGCCGATGACGGTTGCGTTCGGCGCGGCGTTTCCGTTTGCCGTCGCGATGGCGGCGGGGCGCGACGAGCAGGTAACGACACGCATCGGCATCATCTACGCCGTCAACACGCTGGGCGCCATTCTCGGATCGCTGCTGGCGGGTTTCTGGCTGGTCCCCGCGATCGGTTTGCACATGACGATCCGCGTCGTCTGCGGTCTCAGCGCGCTGACGGCGCTGGCTGTTTTGATCGCATCGCCGCGCAGCCGCGCGCGCATCGCGGGTTTTGGATTGGTCATCGGCGTGGCGGTCGGGATCGCCATGGTGCCGCGATGGGACCCGCTGCTGTTGTCGAGCGGCGCCTATAAATATGCGGCCGGCATGCGCGGCGGCGACTTGCAGACAGCACTGACCGCCGGCGAATTGCTGTCGTATCGCGAAGGCTCGACCGGGACGGTCGCCGTCCGGCGCCTGACCGGGTCGACGTCGCTGGCGATCGACGGCAAGGTTGACGCGTCGAATTCGGGCGACATGTTGACACAGCGGTTGCTCGCGCACCTGCCGCTGCTGCTGCATCCCAATCCGCAACGCGCTGCGATTCTCGGCCTGGGCAGCGGCGTGACGCTCGGATCGGCGCTGACGCATCCGTTGACCGACGCGACCGTGATCGAGATCTCGCCGGAGGTGGTCGAGGCCTCGCGGTTCTTCGAAAAGGAAAATCACCGGGCGCTGGCGGATCCGCGCACCAGGCTCGTGGTTGGCGACGGCCGCACCCATTTGATGCTGGGCACGCAGAGCTACGACATGATCGTGTCGGAGCCGTCGAACCCCTGGATGGCGGGCATCGCGTCGCTGTTCACACGCGAGTTTTTTCAGGCCGCTCGCCAGCGGCTCGCGCCGGGCGGCGTGCTCTGCCAGTGGGCGCACACCTACGACATCAGCGACGAGGATCTGCGATCGATCGTCGCGACGTTCCTCGAGGTGTTTCCGGAGGGGACGATGTGGCTGGTTGGCGACGCCGACGTGCTGCTGATTGGCTCCAATGGGCCGCTCGAACCGCGGTTGGGAGACATTGCGGCGGCGATGCGGCGGCCCGGCGTCCCCGCCGACCTGGCGACCGTCGGCGTGCGCAGCGCGTTTGCCGTCCAGTCGTTGTTCGTCGCCCATGGCGACGCGCTGAAGGCATGGACCGCCGGCGCGCCGCTGCAAACCGACGATCGAACGGCGCTCGAGTTCTCCGGTCCCCGCAGCATCTTCGGCGCGCACCGCGACGACAACGCCGCGACGCTGCGCGAGCTTGCCGCCGCGAGCCCGCGCCCGGCCGGCATCGCGGCCGCCTTCGCGGCGGCGACGCCGGCTGACTGGCGCGACCGCGGCCTGATGATGCTGCAGGCCGACGCGTTCCGGCCGGCCTACGACGACTTTTCGCGCGTGCTGCAGACCAACCCCAACGACCAGCAGGCCCTCGATGGACTGATCCGCGCGGCCGCCCCGCTGAATCGCGTCAGCGACGCGCGGACGTTGCTGACCAACCTCGCGGCGAATCCGGCAAACACCGCGGCTCGGCTGGCGCTCTCACGCGTGCTCGCCGCCCAGGGCGACGTCCAGGAAGCGATTCGCATCCCGCTGACCATCCTCGAGTCGAATCCGGGCGACGTCCTCGCCCTCGAGCAGCTCGCGTCGATTCTGTCCGACATCGGCGACGCCGGCCGCCTCGAGCCCGTCGTCCAGCGGCTGGTCAAAGAAGCACCGAAGAACGCCTGGGCCCACTACTACGCCGGCTCCTTGTTTTTCCTGCAGAATCGGCCGGAGATGGCCGCGCGGGCGGCCCGCAACGCGGTTGCACTCGACCCTGCCAACGCCAAGGCCCAGAACCTGCTGGGCGCCAGTCTGGCCTCGACCGGCCAGACCGACGCGGCACGGTCGGCGTTCGAAGCGTCGATCAGCGCCGATCCCGAGGAGCCCGGCACTTACGTCAATCTGGCGACGCTCGAAATGCAGTCCGGTAATCGCGATCGCGCAGCTCGCTATTTCGCCGAAGCGTTGACGATCGATCCCACGTCGCAGGCGGCGCGCTCCGGCCTTGATTCAATCCGCTGAAGTCTGATCCATTTCCGTCGATTCGGCGGCGCACCACTGTGGGTGCGCAACCTCACTTCGCTGTGTAAGAAACGCCACGTTGAGAGCGACCTCTTCGCTTCGTGATCGGCGACGCCCCTGCGTAGCGCCTGTTTGGCTGAGCGGCACGCAACTTGCTAATTCGATGGCCGGTTAGGGCAACGAAGGAAGCAAACATGAGCGTTGTTCGTATTCTGGGGTTCTCGACGCTGTCGTGCGGGTGTGTGGTGGGTCGATACCGCGACATTGCCAGCACGCGCGAAGTCGTTTACGTGGAAGAGAAAGGCGTGGGCTGTGACAGCCATGCGCACCGCCGCAACCACACGGTGTCGGCCGAGCGCGAGCGGTTCGCCGCCGTCTCCATGACGACGATTACGGCAAGAGCATCCTAAGCCTGCGTCGCCGCCGGCGACCAGCGGGCCCTCGTCCAAGCGCGTCGCGCGAAGACGATACAATTTGCGGAGTGCCTCGCGCGCTCCCCACACCTTACGCCGAGCTGACGCGCGGCCGCACCCGGTTGCGTTTCTTTCACGGCGACGCCGTTCAGATCCTCGACAGTCTAGACGCCGGCTCGCTGGACGCGATCGTCACCTCGCCTCCTTACAATCTTGGGATCCGCTATCGCTCCTACGACGACGGACGGCCGCGGTCGGAGTATCTGGACTGGACCGGCGAATGGGTGGCCTTGGCAAAGCGAGCGCTGTCGGATGAGGGGTCGCTGTTTCTGAACGTCGGCGCCAAGCCCAAGGATCCATGGACCGCGCTCGACGTCGCTCAAGCGGTGCGGCCGCACCTCGAACTGCAGAACATCATCCATTGGGTGAAATCCATTGCCATCGAGAAGTCGCTGGCCGGGGTTCGTTCCGGACTCGCCGACGACCTGGCGGTGGGTCATTACAAACCGATCAACAGCAACCGGTTTCTCAACGACTGCCACGAGTTCGTGTTTCATTTCAGTAAGGGCGGCGATACGCCACTCGACCGTCAGGCGGTCGGCGTCAAGTATCAGGACAAATCGAACGTCACCCGTTGGGGCAAGGCCGGATCGGGGCTGCGCTGCCGCGGCAATACGTGGTTCCTGCCGTACGAAACGATCCAGAGCCGCGACAAGGAGCGCCCGCATCCGGCGACGTTCCCATGGCGTCTGCCCGCGTATTGTCTACGCCTGCACGGCCTGAAGCGGCTGCGGATGGCTGCGGATCCATTTCTCGGGCTGGGCAGTTCGGCGGTGGCCTGCGCCACGCTGGGGGTGAGCTTTGTCGGCGTCGAGCTCGACGAGCACTACCTCAAAGAGGCGATCGCGCGCACCCGTAAGACCCTCGACGCTGGCCAATAGGCGGTCGCGTCCGGCGCCTCATGGCTGCCCTTGTATCCATCTCGCAGCGAGATGTATTCTCCCATGCACCCAGGGAGACCTTCATGGACCTTCGACAACTAGAAATCATAAGAGCCATCGCGGAAACTGGTTCATTCACCGCCGCCGGCCAGAAGCTCCACGTCTCGCAATCGGCGATCAGCCGCCAGATTCTGTTGTTGGAAGATGAGCTGAAGGAACCGGTCTTTCTGCGTGTCGGCCGGCGCATTCGCATCACGCCGGCCGGCGAATCGCTCCTGCAATTGAGTCATCGCGTTTTTCAGGATCTGAAGGACACCATTGCCGGCATCACCGACAGCCAGGAGTCGTTACGCGGCACCGTGCGTCTGCTCGGCGGCATGACCGTCTGCCTGTACGTCTTTCCGCCGCTACTGCAGGAGTTGAAGCGGCAGCATCCGGAGATCGATCTGAAGCTGGTGACCGGGAGTGCCGAGCGCTGTCTCGCGCAGCTGCGCTCGGGCGCCGGCGATCTCGCGCTGCTGACCTTGCCCGTCGACCAGCCGGACCTGGTCACCGTGCCGGTGTTGCAGGAAGAGCTGCTGGTCGTGACCGCGGCGAAGCATCCGCTGTCGCGCAAGCGCAAGGTCGTGCCGCAGGACTTGATCGGTCAACCGTTCGTGCTGTTCGAATCCGGCTCGAACACGCGTCGCGCCGTGGACGAATTCTTCCTGTCGGCGAAGATCGAGCCGCAGGTCGTGATGGAAACCGAGAACGTCGAGATCATCAAGGCGATGGTGCGCAACGGCATCGGCATCACCATCATTCCGTATCAGGCGGTGGCGCGGGACGTGGCCGCGGGGCAGTTGTTCTGCGCCCGCATCGAGGGCCGCTCGCTGGTGAGGGAGACCGGGTGGATTTACCCGAAGATGAGCCGGACGCCGCGTGCGGTTCAGGAAGTGATCCGGGCGTTCGAGCGCGTGCGCCCCAAGCTCAAGCTTGCGCCCTAACGCGACCGCGGCGTGTTTGCACGCTGCATGCGTTTTGCGCATGGCGCCGATTTGATCATTCTATTTTCGAATCCAGACGCGCGCCGTAGGATCGATGGCGCGCCGGACAAAATGAATCCGCCGGCGCCAACGAAAGGTCTCTATGGAAGCCAAGCGCGAGCGCGTCATCTCTATCAGCCTGAACGAAACCGAGTGGCAGGCCTTCGTGCAGAAGCATCCGCAGCCGGTGACTTGGCTGCGCGAACGGATTCAGGAATCGATCGGCGAACCGGTTATTGCCGGTCCGCTTTCGGCAGCTGGCGCAACGAATACGACGTCCGCGACCACACGTTGACGCCCGGCCGGTTCACGACCTTGACTTCGATCTTGCGCGTCCGCTTCATCGGGTCGGGGTTGGTCGACGAATAGCCCAGCATGTAGTAGTCGCTGGTTTCGGCATCGATCCGCTTCAAGGCCTTGTCGAAATTGTTCTGATTGACCACGGCGATGCCGCCGGTCTGCTCCGCCAGCACCCGCAAGCTGTCCTGCGTCTTGCGGACGTGCTCGCCGAATTCCACGGGATCGAGTTGCTCGTCGAGATCGGCGCCCGCGACGAGACCGCGAGGGTCGATCGTGTAGAGCGTCGCGTTGGCACGATTGGCGGTGCGCGTCACTTCCGCCAGCTCGCGCGACAAGTCGGCGTCGGCAAACTGGTTCTGGTTGGTCATACCCTGCTGCTGCCGGCCCTCTTCGCGGGTCTGGCCAAAGCGGCCGCCGAACACCGGATCCTCACCCAGCCGTGAATCGGCAAACGGGTTGAAGTCGTAGCCGTTGCTGACCCAGATCACCGCCTTGCGGCGGTTGTTGATCTTCTCCAACTGCGACAGCATGTCGTAGGCGGTCGAGAACGCGACGTGCGCGCGATAGCGGACTTCGCTCGGCCCGTCGGCGCCTTCCGCGCCCTGGATGATGTCCGCCGGCTTCAGGCCGTTGCCCGTAATCTTCTTGATCGCTTCGTCGAGCACTTTGAGGTCATAGGTCGGATCGATAGCGAGCGACGAAGGACCGGTCGACACGATCGAGAACATGTCGCCTTCGTGAATCAGCGTCTTGGCAATGCGCTTGAACAGGTCGCGAATGCGACCGGTGTTACGAAAATCCAGGTGCAGGTCGTCGACGATGATCAGGAAGATGCGGCCGGCGGTGTCGTTGCGCGGGCGCGACTGCGGCAGCACCAGGCCCTCCTGCGCCACCGGCGCGGGCGGTGTCGTCAGGTTGTGGACGCGGCCGCCGTGGACCAGCGTCAGCGACGTGATTTCCTGCTTCACGCCGTCTTCGTAAATCTCGAAGTCGTTCTTCGTCAGATCGGCAACGAACTGGTCGCGGTTGTTGCGCGCGATGACGTCAGTCGTGACGTAGTCGATGGCGACCCGGAAGGTCGGCTGCGAGCGGGGCGCCTCGACCGCCGGCGGCGCCTGCCCTGGCGCCGGCGCCTGCGCGCCCACTGCCGCCGAAAAACCAAGCACCGCAAGTGCCACCAGCCGGCTGATTGACTTCATATCGACAGTATAAGACGCCCGGGACGACACCGGGGACTTGGTCTGCCGGGGCAGAGCCGGCCCGAACGATCCCAAAAATGCGCATACTGCGCCGGCTCCTCCGGGCGCCCGCCCGATACTCCCTGTAAGATCACTCGATGCGCATCGCGATCGGGGCGGATCACGCCGGTTTTGAGATGAAACGCGACCTCGCCGCCTACGTGGCGAAAAGCGGCCACGAGGTCATCGACATGGGCACGCATACGGCCGCCGCCGTCGACTATCCCGATATTGCGGAGGCGGTCGCCACGGCCGTCAGAAACGGGCAGGCGGATCGCGGCATTCTGGTGTGCGGCAGCGGCGCGGGCGCAGCCGTCGCCGCCTGCAAATTTCCCGGAATCCGCGCCTCGATCTGCCACGACGCCTATACCGCCCGGCAGGCCGTGGAGCACGACGATCTGAACGTGCTGTGCCTGGGTTCGCGCGTGATTGGGCCGGCCCTGGCGCGCACCCTGGTCGACACGTTCGTCGCCGCGGCGTTCAGCGGCGAGGAACGCCACATGGCGCGTCTCGCCAAGATCGACTCGATCGAGTCGCGGTATTCACGGGAGGAATGAAGAGCAGCCTTCAGCCTTCGGCCTTCAGCAGGGCCTTCAGTTTCAGCTTCTTGAATCGTGCCCCCCGCCCGGTTGGTGCCGGACACCAATCGGGCCCGTCGCCCGGTTGGTGCCTGACACCAATCGTGCCTCCCGCCCGGTTGGTGCCGGACACCAATCGTGCCCGTCGCCCGGTTGGTGGCTGACACCAATCGTGCCTCCCGCCCGGTTGGTACCTGACACCATCGTGCCTCCCGCCCGGTTGGTGGCTGACACCAATCGTGCCCGCCGCCCGGTTGGTGCCTGACACCAGTTTCAACCGACGGCGAGTTCCGAGCGCAGCTGGTCGTACACCGCGTCCGCGTTGCGGACGCCCTCCAGAATGGCCTCTGGCGTGACCCATAACTCCGGGTTGATGGCGGCAGCGCGCTTCAGCCAGCCTTCATGAGACGGGTCGTCGACACCTTTTTCTTCGATGCGCGAGACGATGTCGGTGTAGCGCGCCCGCAGGCGCGCGGCGATTTCGCGGCCGGCAAGCTCCTCGAGTAACCGGTTGGCGGATGGCGCAGGTGCGGGTGAGTTGAGCGCCGGCGGCGCGGCGTCCTCGTCGCGTTGCTCGTCGACCGGGCCGTCGACCGGCTGCTCTTCACGACGCGGCGCCGGCTCGCGTTCGCGGCGCGGCTTTTTCGTCTGTCGCGCCGGCTTGGCCGGCGCCTCCTCTTCGTGGATCATCACCTCGCTCAAGGCGAGGATCGCCGGCCAGTCAAAATCGATGTCGGGATGACTCTCTTCGATGGTCCGAATCGCGTCCTCGTCGAGCGCCGGACGTCCCTGAATGAGCCCGGGCGCGGTGCGATACCAGTACAGCAGCCGTGGCTTGTCGCCTGGCCGGTCGGCGTGCAGCAGGAAGGTGTTTTCGAAGCCGCGGCGGTCGCGGGTGAGCCGTAGAAAGGGCACGGGTTAGCGGCGCTTGCCACCCTTCGCGCGGCCGGCCGTCCTGGCCTTCGCTTTCGGTGCGGCCTTCTTTGGCGCGGGCTTGGACTTTGCCTTTGGCTTGACCTTGGCGACGGGTCTCGCGGTTTTCGCGGTTTTCGCGGATTTCGCGCCTTTCACCGCCTTCGCCTGTTTCGCGGCCGCGGCTTTCGGTTTGACTGCAGCCGGCCTGGCGACGACCGGATCGACGGCCTCCGGCTTCGGCGCGGGCTTCGTGACAGGCTTGGCGATCGTCACCCTCGCCATCGGTGCGTCGGGCGAACGATGCACCAGCGTAAACCGCACCTGATCGAAATTCGTCGCATACGTCCACAGCTCGGCGACGACGATCTGGTACTCATCGCAGATGCGGCGCGCCGCATCGACACACGCCGTCGGCACGTAGAGATGCAGCGGCACGCGCAGCTTCGTGAAGACGCCCCATTCGGCGCGGGCTTCAATGGGGTTCACGGACTCGCCCGTCTCGACTTCCACGGTGCCCACCAGGCGTCGGCCACCCTCGGCAAATAGCAGCAAATCCGGGTAAACAACCAGCTCGCCCACCGTGATCGACTGATTTTGCTCGTTACCCGGATTGATGACGACGTCGTTCTTACGCTTGTAGCGCGCCTGCAGCTGGCGAATGACCCGGTCGTGCTCGAGTTGCTCACGGACCGGCCGGGTGAGAATCGGGCTCACTATGCCTCCGGAATCTTGAATAAACGCGAAACTATAACATCGTTCGACTCGCCACCTACAATAGTTGGATGTTTTCGCGAAGATACGCCGTTCCCTGCGCGCTGCTGGCCGTCCTGACCCTGACCCCGTTCGCGGCCGCCGATCAGGGCGGACGGGCCGTCGATCCCGCCGTCGCCAGGCTGCTCGCGTCGATACGGGCCGCCGACAAAGGCCAGCTTGCGGTTTCCGAAGAAGACGGCCGCTTCCTGCGCGTGCTGGTCGGCTCGACCAAAGCCCGCCAGGTGCTCGAAATCGGGTCCGCCAGCGGCTACTCCGCCATTTGGATCGGCATGGGCCTGCGCGAAACCGGCGGCAGGCTGGTGACGATCGAATTCGATGCGATCCGCGCCAAAGAGGCCGCGGCCAACGTGCAGCGAGCCGGGTTGTCGGACATCGTGCGTGTGGTGCATGGCGACGCCTTCAAGGAGATTCCGAAGGTGGAAGGCAGCTTCGATCTCGTTTTCCTCGACGCCTGGAAGCCCGATTACAAGAAGTTCTTCGACCTCGTCTTCCCGCGCGTCACGCCCGGGGGGTTGTTCCTCGCGCATAACGTCATCAACAAGAAAAACGACATGCTCGATTTCCTGTCGGCGATCGAAACGCACCCGCAGGCATTGACCACCACCGTGTCGCCCGGGCATGAAGGCATCTCGATGACCTACAAGAGAAGATAGGCGTGGAGATGCGCTCCGTGCATATCATCGGCGTGCCGCTCGACCTTGGCGGCAACCGGCGCGGGACGGATATGGGTCCGTCAGCGTTCCGGATCGCGGGTATCGGCGATCAGCTCGCCAGACTCGGCGTGCAGGTCACCGACAAAGGTGATATCGAAGCGCCGATCCCCGAAAAGAAAGGCGCCGGCGATCCGCGCAAGAAGTACGTGAAGGAGATCGCCAAGGTCTGTCAGAAAGTATTCCAGACGTCGCTCGAATCGCTGACCAGCGGCGCCATGCCAATCGTGCTGGGCGGCGATCACAGCCTCGGCGCCGGGTCGGTCGCCGCCGCGGCGGCTCACGTTCGCAAGAGCGGCAAACCGCTCGGGTTGATCTGGGTCGATGCGCACGCCGACATGAACAACCCGGGCTCAAGCGAATCAGGCAACGTCCATGGGATGCCGCTGGCCGCGCTGCTCGGCGCCGAGCCCGCGGAGCTCGCGCACTTTGCGCCAGACTCCCCCGCCGTGCTCGCCAGGCACACGGTGCTCGTCGGCATCCGCAACCTCGACGACGTGGAGAAGAGTCTGGTGCGCGGGTCGAGCGTGCACGTGTTCACGATGAAGGACATCGATCGGCTGGGCATCGGCGAAGTCATGGAGCGCGCGATCGCCATCGCCGGCAAGGGCACCGGCGGCTTCCACGTGTCGTACGATCTCGATGTCTGCGATCCGATCGTCGCACCCGGCGTCGGCACGCCGGTGAAGGGCGGCCTCAGCTACCGCGAGGCGCACGTCGTGATGGAAAGCATCGCCGAATCCGGCCGGCTGACGTCGCTGGACCTGGTGGAAGTGAATCCGACGCTCGACATCCGCAATACCACCGCGGAGCTCGGTACGGAGCTCGCGCTCTCGGCGCTCGGCAAATCGATCCTGTAAAGCAGGCGGCGAACCTCAGGTTCGCGGGAGGGTTATGAGGCGGCGATGCGGCCGAAGCCGCTGCTGTTGCCGCGCGACTGCTCGAGCATGTCTTCGAGCGTGTCCATCAGCATCACCAGCGAGTACGGCTTTTCGACCAGGCGCGTGTTTGGGCGAATCGTCTCGAGGTCGGCGGATTCCGAACGCAGGCCCGAAAAGATGATCACGGGCACTTCCGGCGGCGTCGAGATGACGACTTCGCGGCCGGAACCCCGGCGCAAGCGCAAGTCGACGATCGCGGCGACGGGCCGATGCGTCTTGATTGCGTCCAGGCCTTCGTCCGCTGTCTCCGCCGTCACCACCGTGTACTGCCGCATCTGCAGGAATTTCACGAGCGGCTGACGGACGGCGCTGTCGTCTTCGACAACAAGTACGACGGGAGATGCTTCTTGAACCACGGCCGAATTATCGACGGATCCCAGGGCAAAAGATATAGCGGATTGGTGCGACACCGCGCGCCGGGAACGCCTTGTAACGAACTCTACCGACGGCTGCGAATCTGTTTGGCGTGATGCTGCGTGTGGACCTCGTGAAAACGCAGCCACTGGTCGACGGTGAGCGGGCCGAGGATCGGATGATCGAGCATTTTCCCTGAGCCCAGCGTCGCCTTGACCCTCATCGCCGCATCGTCAAGCCGCTGCAGATCGCGCGGTACCGCCTGCAGCAGCGCGGTCAAATCGAGCTCACCGCCGGGGAGGATGTGCTTCGGCGCCTGACGGCCTTCCGGGAACAGCCCGAGGTTGATCAGCACGAACTGCGACACGCGCTGTTTGAACGTGGTGTCGTTCGCGAGCGGTGCGCCTTTTTCGAGGCATCGCTCGAGTCCTTTCGCCGTCCCGGAGTAGGCGCGCGTCAAATGCTCGACGATCTCCGCGACGCACCACTTTGCCGGATCGCGCCGAACGCGCGCCTCGTTGCCGGCGCCTCTGGTCGCGTCGACGATGATCGCCAGGCACCGCACCAGGTGAGGGTTCAACGTGTGTTCCAGTCCGGCTGATAACGCGGCGACCGCGGATTGCGGCCTGATGGTGAGCGGGGTGGGGATCGAACCCACGGCCAGAAGCTTAAAAGGCTCCTGCTCTACCACTGAGCTACCCGCCCGAACTGCCTATTTTACTGCACCGGGCGCCTGCCGCACGCCGCAATACGGGTGGGTGGTGTCGTCATCGCTGCTCTGAGGAAGCTCGCGACCCCATGCGGGCGCGCCGGCATCGATGACGGTATCGGTGGTGAATTGCTACTGCGACGATGCCGACGACACGGTGATGGTGTTGCTGGTGGCGATCTTCGTCGACCCGTTGTTCGCGAACAGGCGCACGTTGTAGGTGCCGGCGGCGGGCGCCGGGAACGACACCGTCGCACTGGTCATGCCGGAGGACGGCGGCGTGCGAGCGCCGTTCAGATACATCCACGTGATGTAGCTCGTATCCCCTCCGCCGCTCGGAAACAGCCCGATCCAATCGGTGGTGTTGCCGGGGCCGTTGGCAATCGACACCGACAGCGTGGTACCGGACGTCGCCGTTGACGGCGCCGTGACGGTCGGGCCTGATGGCGGTGACGACGACGCGTTGACGGTGATGTCCGCGCTGGTGGCGATCTTCGTTGAGCCGTTGTTGGCGAACAGCCGCACGTTGTAAGTACCTCCCGCGGCGGGCGCGGTGAACTGCACCGTCGCCTGGGTCATGCCCGTGGCGGGGGCGGTGCGGCTGCCATTCAAATACATCCAGTGAACGTATGAAGTGTCGTTGCCGCTGCTCGGGAACAACGCGATCCAGTCGGTCGCGTTGCCAGGCCCGTTCGCCACGGAAACGGAAAAGCTATTGCCCCCGTTCACCGAACCAGGCACGGTGATCGTCGGCGGCTGTGCGACCGGCGCCGGCACGGTGAGGGTATTGCTGGTGGCAACCTTGGTCGTGCCATTGTCCGCAAACAGCCGCACGTTGTAGGTTCCTGGCGTCGACGGCGCGGCGAACTGGACCGACGCGCTGCTGGTCCCGGTCGCCGGGGCCGTGCGCGTGCCGTTCAAATACATCCAATAGATGTAGGTGGTGTCGCCACCGCCGCTCGGGAAGAAGCCGACCCAGTCCTTCGCGTTGCCGGGGCCGTTGGCGATGGTGGCGGTAAACGTGGCCCCGCCGGCCACCGATGACGGCACGGTGATCGACGGCGACTGCGCCGATGACGACGAGACCGTTATGGTGTTGCTGGTAGCGATCTTCGTCGACCCGTTGTTCGCGAACAGGCGCACGTTGTAGGTGCCGGCGGCGGGCGCCGGGAACGACACCGTCGCGCTCGTCATGCCGGAAGCCGGCGGCGTCCGAGCGCCGTTCAGATACATCCACGTGATGTAGCTCGTATCGCCTCCCCCGCTCGGGAACAGCCCGATCCAATCCGTGGCGTTGCCGGGGCCGTTCGCAATCGACACCGACAGCGTGGTGCCGGATGTCGCCGTTGACGGCGCCGTAATGGTCGGGCCTGATGGCGGTGGGGACGACCCGCTGACCGTGATGTTCGCGCTGGTGGCGATCTTCGTCGAGCCGTTGTTGGCGAACAGCCGCACGTTGTAGGTGCCAGCCGCGGTCGGTGCGGTGAACTGCACCGTCGCCTGGGTCAGGCCCGTCGACGGGGCGGTGCGACTGCCATTCAAATACATCCAGTGGACGTATGAAGTGTCGGTGCCGCTGCTCGGGAACAACGCGATCCAGTCGGTCGCGTTACCCGGCCCGTTCGCGACGGAAACGGAAAAGCTGCTGCCACCGTTCACTGAGGCCGGCACGGTGATCGTCGGCGGCACAACGGTGAGGGATTGACTCGAGGAAGTCCCGCCGCCGGGCGTTGGATTGACGACGGTGATCGCGAGCGTGCCCGGCAGGGCGCGGTCCGCGGCCGTAATCCCGACAATCAAGGACGTTGCGGAAACATATGTCGTGCTTCTCGCAGCACCGTTGACCCGCGCCTGCGAGCCCGGCACGAAGCTCGTTCCCGCCAGCGTCACGCTGATGGAAGTCGAACCGCTGGCAATGGACGACGGCGACACCGACGAGAGTACGGGCGCGGGATTCTCGACCGTCAGCGACGGGCTGGTGGCGAGCTTCCGCCATGACTCGTTTTCGAAGAATCTGAATTCGTAAACGCCCGGTGTTGCGGGAGCAGTGAAGGTCAAGGACGCGGTCGCCACGCCACTCGACGGCCGGGACGTGCTGCCATTCAGATACTGAAAAATGCCCGACCAGTAGGTGGCCGCTGCGCCCTGCGGAACCAGCGTCACGTAGTCGCCGGCATTGGCGGGTCCATTCGCGACGTTGACGGTGACGCTGCCGCCCGCAGCCATCGACACGGGCGCGTTGCCGCCGTTGAGTGTCAGCACCGCGCGCGAACACATGCGCACCGCGTTGTTGGCGTTGAGCCGGCCGCCCGTCGTCGTGATGCCGGACATTGCTGAAATCGGATCGACGGACTCGAGCAGTGCCTGCTTGAGTTCCGCGGTGGTCATCGCGCACTGCGCCAGCACCAGCGCGGCAACGCCCGACACGTGCGGCGCCGCCATCGACGTGCCGTTATAGTACGCGTAGCCGCCGTTCAACACCGTCGAGAGAATGCTTTGACCCGGCGCGCCAAGGTGCACGCGGGTGGCGCCGTAGTTCGAAAACGAGGCGCGCGCGTCGGTGTTCGTCGTCGCGGCAACGCTGACGATGTTGGCGTTGGTGTAAGAGGCGGGATACGTGGGATTGCTGTCGATGTTCAACGACGAGTTGCCCGCGGCGGCCACGAACAGCATGTCGGCGGTGTTGGCGGCCTCGATCTGGTTGCGCAACGCCGTCGAGAACCCGCCGCCGCCCCAGCTGTTCGACAGGACTCGAACATTGGCCTCACTCCCGAGCGCCGCCTTTGCCTGGATGGCGAATTCGATCGCTTCGATCGCATCGGTCGTATATCCCGAGCCGTTGGAAGCGAGGAACTTCAGGCCCATCATGCTGGCGACCCAGTTCACCCCGACGACGCCGGTGCCGTTGTTGCCGACGCCGCCGATCGTCCCCGCGACGTGCGTGCCGTGCGAGTGATCGTCCATTGGATCGCTGACACTGCAGCTGTTGGTAATCGCGTTGAACCCGCGGCTGCCGGCGCGGCACAGGATCGAGACGCCGGCGATCGTCACCGTGAAGTCGCGCGGCGCGCGCCAGACGTTGGCGGCGAGATCAGGATGGGTGTAATCGATGCCGGTGTCGATAACGCCGACGACGACCGAGCGCGTCCCTGTCGTGATGTCCCACGCGAGCGTGGCATCGATGTCGGCGCCTGATGTGCCGCCATTCGATCCGTTGTTGAACAGCCCCCACAACGACGACAGCCATGGCTCGTTCGGCGACGTCTCCAGCCGCATCACATAATTCGGCTCCGCATACGCGATGTCGGGATTGTTGCGCAGCCTTTCCAGCATCGCGCGCGTCGACAACCGCCGCGAACGCATGCGGCGGGCGCCGCGGCGCCCGACGGCCTCGACTTCGTCGGCGTCGACTTCGAACGCGGCTCGCTCCTGTTGAATCTGGCCTGATCCGGCCGCGCGATATCCGACGATGACTTCGCCCTCGGCGACCTCGTGGCCGTCGAGCACGGTGGTGGGTCGGCCAGGGCGCTGACGTCCCTGTGACCACCCGAAATCCGATGCCAGCGCCACGATGGCGGCGGTCAGACAGACGAACACGCGGACGCTGTGCGGCAGGCGCCAACTACTCATTTCGTTATTCAATTGCGGTATGACGAGGGTAGGGTGGCGGCACCCTGCCCGTCAATAACGAGTACTGTGAGGATTCTTACAGATTGGTAATCGCTATTAGCGCGTCGCCGTGCGCGAGCGCTCGACTTGCAGTAGTTGGCGCGTTGCCGCATGTTTCGGGGCGTTTAACACTTCCGCCGGCAGGCCCGACTCGGCGACGAGGCCGTCCGCCAGAATGATCACGCCAGTCGCAAAATCGCGCACAAAATCCTCGTCGTGTGAGGTCATGACCAGCGTGCGACCCGACGTCGCGAGGTCCTGCAGGATCTCGCCAAGTTCGTTGCGCCGCGCTGGATCGAGGCTGGCCGTCGGCTCGTCGAGCAACAACAATGGCGGGTCGACTGCAAGCGCGCGCGCGATCGCCACCCGCTGAGCTTCACCCCCGGATAACTCCTTCGGCAGCGCGGAGGCGCGATGTCCGATGCCCAACCGGTCTAGCAGGCTCTGTGCGCGTTCGCGAGCCTCGCCGCGGCTGACCCGCTGCACGTGCGTCGGCGCCAGCATCACGTTCTCGATGGCGCTCAAGTGCTCGAACAGAAAATGGAACTGGAACACCATGCCCGCCTTCGCCGCGCGGACTTCCCCGGCGTCTGGCGTTTCAAGGCCCGCGATGACCCGCAAGATGGTCGTCTTGCCGGAGCCGGAAAGCCCCATCAGCGCCACAATGCCGCCGGCCTCGGCGCGCACGTCGACACCGCGCAGGATTTCGCGCGCGCCGCGGCGCAGCCGAAGGCCACGTGCCTCGAGAACCGGCGTCATGGGGTCGGCAGCGTCCAACGGTGTTCGAGTCGGCGCGCAAGGTAACCGAGCGGCAGCGACATCGCCAGGTACAGCGCCGCGCACAGCAATCCTGGAATCAGCCAGCTGCCGATATTCGCGGCGAAGATCTGCGTCTGCTTGGTCAGTTCGACGACCGTCAGCACCGAGACCAGCGACGAATCCTTGAGCAAGGCGACGAAATCATTGGTCATCGGTGCCAGCGCCAGCCGGAACGCCTGCGGAGCGCGAATCAGCCGCAAGGTCTGAAGCGGTGTGAAGCCAAGAATGCGTGCCGCCTCGAGCTGTCCGCGCGGGACCGCGGTGAGCGCGCTGCGATAGATTTCACTTTCATACGCCGCGTAATTCAACCCCAGCCCGAGCAGCGCCGCCAGGAATGCGGGCAAGCGCACGACCGACGCGAGGCCGTAGTAGATCACGAACAGCTGCAGCAACACCGGTGTGCCACGCATCACTTCGACGTAGGTGGTCAGCACCGCACGGGTGACGCCATCGCCATAGACGCGGCCGATGGCGATCGCCATGCCCAGAGCGACGGCGAGCGCCATGGCGGCGCACGACAGCACCAGCGTCAGCGCCGCGGCGCGTAACAGCGACGGTAGATACCGCCCCACCTGGGTGGCCGCTGACGTGGCCGCGGACGATCCGACGGCTTCGAACGACGGATTCGCCACCCGCTCGTACAGGCGCAGCTGATCGTCGGTCCAGACGTTCCACTTGCGAAAGATCGTCTCGAGCGAGCCATCGCGCATCGCGTCGCGAAGAATCTGATCGACGCGATCGCGCAGCTCGGCGTTCTCGCGGGCGGTAATGATGACGTAATAGCCGGTCGCGAGCGCCTCCGGATGCGTAACAAGGCCGTCGGTGCGCCGCATCGCGCGATCGGCAAGCACATGATCCAGCACCACCGCGTCGACTCGGCCGAGTGCCAAATCCGAATACGGATGCACATCATCGTCGTAGGACACGGCGGTAATCGCGTAGGTGCGTTGGGCTTCGAGCAGCAGATCGTAGGCAATGGTGCCGCCGAGCGTGGCTACGCGGCGGCCCCTGAGATCGGCCAGCGAACGATACCGGTCACGATCCGCCTCTCGCACTGTGAGGACTTCCTTGAACTCGTAGTACGGAACGCTGACGGCCAGCACCTGGCGTCGCGCCGGAATGTCCTCGATGCCGCTGAGGCCGATATCGAAATCGCCCCGGCGCGCGGATTGATCGAGCGATGCGAACTGCACCTGGACGAACTGCGGGGTTCGTCCGAGCTTTCGGGCAATGAGCTCGGCGATCTCGACATCGAAACCGACCAGCTTGTTGGGATCGTTGGGGTCGGCCTCCACGAACGGCGCTCCGCCCTCCGCATCGCCGCCCCAGCGCAACGTCTGAGCCGTCACGGGCGCGACGCCCGCCAACGCCAGCGTCAGCATGGCGACCAGCGTACGGCGCCTCATCGAGCGATCGTGACCTGCATCGGCAGAAGTTATATATCTGAAGCGACGGTCTCCGCACTACAGAAGGCGCGAGCCGCCCGCGGCCAATCGCGGGCTTCCAGCGTGTCAGGCCTCGCATGGTGACACGAGGCGGGCGGACCGAGACGATCGTGGATCAGCCCGACCGGCGACACTGCGGCGGCGAGCACCGCGTGACCCCTCGCAAGAGGAACCACAAACCATTACCATGCGGCATTTCGGGCAATGTTCTTGCAGTTGCGTACGGTCGATCTGGAGGTCCGAATGGCGAAGAAAAAGAAAGCCGCGAAGAAAGCCAAGCGCCCGTCGCAGAAACGCGATCGCGTCAAAGCAAAGAACGCAACCTTCTTTGCGAAGCGATCGACACGCGGCCGTTTCAAGGAGATGGACGAGCAAGGCAAGTCACAGCGCGCCGATCGGAAGCGCAAGGCGAAGAAGAAGGCGAAGTCGGGATTCGGCGACCGCGGCGATCGCTAAAGCGTCGCGCGTCTCGTCAGTCGCCATTAAAAATACGAGGGCGCACGATCGTCGATCGTGCGCCCTCGATTCCTTTACGGAACGGTAATCGTCGTACTCGTCGCGACCTTTTCCGGGCCGTTGTTCGCAAACAGCCGCACGTTGTAGGTCCCTGGCTTCGTAGGCGCGGTGAACTGGACCGACGCGTTGCTGGTCCCGGTTGCCGGGGCCGTGCGCGTGCCGTTCAAATACATCCAATGGATGTAGGAGTTGTCGTTACCGTCGCTCGGGAAGATGCCGACCCAGTCGGTCGCATAGCCGGGGCCGTTGGCGATGGTGGCGGTGAACGTCGCCCCGCCGGCGACCGATGACGGCACCGTGATCGAGGGCGATACCGACGACACGGTGATGGTGTTGCTGGTGGCGATCTTGGTCGACCCGTTGTTCGCGAACATACGGACGTTGTAGGTGCCGGCGGCAGGCGCGGAGAACGACACCGTCGCACTCGTCATGCCGGAGGACGGCGGCGTCCGCGAGCCGTTCAGATACATCCACGTGATGTAGCTCGTATCGCTTCCGCCGCTCGGAAACAGCCCGACCCAATCCGTGGTGTTGCCGGGGCCGTTCGCAATCGACACCGACATCGTGCTGCCGGTCGTTGCCGATGAGGGTGCGGTGATGGTCGGACCCGAGGATGGGGGCGGTGGCGGCGACGAGGATGACGACCCGCTGACCGTGATATCCGCGCTGGTGGCGATCTTCGTCGAGCCGTTGTCGGCGAACAGCCGCACGTTGTAAGGCCCTCCCGAGGTCGGTGCGGTGAACTGCACCGTCGCCTGGGTCATGCCCGTGGAGGGGGCGGTGCGGCTGCCATTCAAATACATCCAGTGGATGTATGAACTGTCGTTGCCGCTGCTCGGGAAGATGCCGATCCAGTCCTTCGCATTGCCAGGGCCGTTGGCGACGGTGGCGCTGAACGTGGCCCCGCCGGCGACCGATGACGGCACCGTGATCGAGGGCGACTGCGTCGATGTCGACGAGACCGTAATCGTATTGCTGGTCGCGATCTTGGTCGACCCGTTATTCTCGAACAGGCGCACGTTGTAGGTGCCGGCGGCCGGCGCCGGGAACGACACCGTCGCGCTGGTCATGCCGGACGACGGCGGCGTGCGTGAGCCGTTCAGATACATCCACGTGATGTAGCTCGTATCGCTGCCACCGCTCGGGAACAGGCCGACCCAATCCGTAGTGTTGCCGGGCCCGTTCGCAATCGACACCGACAGCGTGCTGCCGGACGTCGCCGTTGACGGCGCGGTGATGGTCGGACCCGATGGTGGGGGCGGCGGCGGCGAGGATGACGACCCGCTGACCGTGATGTCCGCGCTGGTGGCGATCTTCGTCGAACTGTTGTCGGCGAACAGCCGCACGTTGTAGGTGCCAGCCGCGGTCGGTGCGGTGAATTGCACCGTCGCCTGGGTCATGCCCGTGGACGGCGCGGTCCGGCTGCCATTCAAATACATCCAGTGGATGGCTGAACTGTCGTTGCCGCTGCTCGTGAAGATCCCGATCCAGTCCTTCGCATTGCCAGGGCCGTTGGCGACGGTGGCGCTGAACGTGGCCCCGCCAGCGACCGATGACGGTACCGTGATCGTGGGGGACTGCGCCGATGCCGACGACACGGTGATGGTGTTGCTGGTGGCGATCTTCGTCGACCCGTTATTTTCGAACATGCGCACGTTGTAGGTGCCGGCGGCGGGCGCCGGGAACGACACCGTCGCACTGGTCATGCCGGAAGACGGCGGCGTGCGCGAGCCGTTCAGGTACATCCACGTGATGTAGCTCGTATCGCTGCCCCCGCTCGGGAACAGCCCGACCCAATCCGTGGCGTTGCCGGGGCCGTTCGCAATCGACACCGACAGCGTGCTCCCGGACGTGGCCGTTGACGGCGCGGTGATGGTCGGTTGCGGAGCCGTATCGTCGTTGACGATGGTGCCGAGACCCTGCGCGTCAGCAATGCTGGCGTTGACTGCCGACGACAGGTTCACCGTGAACGTTTCCGACGGCTCGTACGTCGTATCACCGATGATCGAGACGTCGATGGTGCGCGTTGTCGAGCCTGGCTCGAACGTGACCGATCCTGACTTCGCCACGTAGTCACTGCCACTCGAGGCCGTGCCGTTCGCCGTCGCATAGTTGACGGCGACGGTCTGCGACGGATTCGCTGGCGACAGCGTCACGGTGAACGTCGCGGTCGATGTCCCGCTGTTGCCTTCGGTGACGCTGATGTCGTCGATCGCCAACGTGCGCTGTGGAGCCACGGTGACGGTTTCGCTGGTGGCGACCTTGATCAGCTCATTGTTGGAGAATAAGCGCACGTTGCAGGTCGTGCCGTTGGCGCTCGGCGCTGTGAAAGTGACGGTCGCCGACGACATGCCGCTCGCTGGGGCCGTGCGGGTGCCGTTCAGGTAGCGCCAGTCGATGTAACTGCCATCGGCCGACGATGCCGGGCAGAAGAACCCGAGCCAATCTTTCGGGTTGCCCGAACCATTGGTAAGCGTCGCGGTCACGGTGGTGCCGCTGATCGAGGCATGCAGCTCAGGTTGGCATGTCTGCAGAGCCCTGCCGACGTTCAGCCGCCCGCCCGATACCGTCTTGCCCGATAAAGAGGCCTCCGGATCGACGCTCGACATCAGGATCGATTTCAGCGTCGCCGTCGGCGACGGGCAGTGAGCGAGCACCAACGCGGCGGCGCCCGAGACGTGCGGGACGGCCATCGAGGTGCCGCTGAGGCTCCCGTACTTGTTACTTGGCAGCGTCGACAGCGTCGGGCCGCCCGGCGCAGCGAGATCGACCGATGCCGCACCGTAGTTTGAGAATGACGCCAGCGTGCCGCGGTTGTTGACCGCGGCAACACTGAGTATGTTGTCGCCCGGCAGCGACGCTGGGTAGTGCGGGACGGCGTCCGTGTTATTCCCCCCGGAGCCGGCGGCCGCGACGAACAGCATGTCCGCGCCGTTGGCAGCCTCGATTTCGTTTCGGAGTGCCTGCGAGTAGTCACCGCCGCCCCAGCTTGCGTTGATGACGCGGATGTTGGCGTCCGCACCGAGAGCCGCCTTGGCTTTGATGGCGAAGTCGATGCCCTTGATGGCGTCGGTCGTCGTCCCGGTGCCGTCTGCCGCCAGCACCTTGATGGCCATCAGCGTCGTGGTCCAGTTCACTCCGGTGACGCCGATGTTGTTGTTGCCGACGGCACCGATGATGCCTGCGACGTGCGTGCCGTGACCGCCGTCATCGAACGGCAGACAGCTGTTGTTCAGCGCGTTGAAACCGTGCGTGCCGGTCTCGCACGTGACGGTGGTGCTCCCCAACGTCACGGAGAACCGTCTCGGCGCAGCGAAGACGTTGGCCGCCAGGTCGGGGTGGAAGAAGTCGATGCCGGTATCGAGGATCGCCACGATGTTGGCGCGCGAACCCGTGTTCAGATCCCATGCGGCCGTCGCGCCGATGTCGGCGCCGGGCGTGCCGGCCTGCCCGTCGACGGTCTGTCCGGTGTTGAATAGTCCCCACAGCGATCCGAACGACGGGTCGTTCGGTACGGCGGTGGCGCGAATGATGTAGTTCGGCTCGACGAACTCCACGTCCGGGTTCGCGCTGAGTCGCGCGATCATCTCGCTCGTACTCAGGTCATATGAGCGCAGCCGACGCGCGCCGAGTCGGCCGATTGGCTCAACGACATCGCTGTCCGCCTGAATTTCGGCGCGCGCACGCTGGATGCGTCCGGCCTGCGAACGATAGCGAACGATCACCTCGCCCTCGACGGCTTCCCGTCCGTCGATCACGACGGTTCGGCGCGCCGGTTGTGATTCCTGGCTGAACAACGCGTCGGCGCTCAGCGTCATCAGCGCCAGCGCAACACTCACAAAGACTCTGCTCGGGCATCGCTTCAACATGTCTCAACTCCAGCGGCCGGCCGCCGCAGCTGATCGCGCTCGACGGAATTCCAATGGACCGCGCCTCACGGCCCGGCTCACTGCAAAGAAGTCGCCAGCAAATGGCAGCCCGTTTTCTGCCTCGCAACGGACTTCTGAATTCGTCGGACGAAAAGCGATGTTTCGCGGGAAAACGTGCGACTGCAGCGAGTGCGCGTACATGCGGACGGCGCCGACACATCGTCGGCACCTCAACCGATCGGATCACGAGGTTTGATGCTGCGGAAACTTTATTCAGCGCAGCGGCGGACTTATTCCGAGCTGCGTGTAGCGGACTGCGCGCCCGGCGGCTCGCGGAATGGATCCACGGCAATGCGGTCGTAGGTCACTTCGAGAATCTGCAACTGTTCGGTTCCACCGGGCGCCTGCAAAATCGCGCGCTCCCCTTCGGCTTTTTTCATCAACGCGCGGGCTAGCGGCGACACCCAGCTGATGTAATTGCGGTCCAGATCCACTTCGTCGACGCCGACGATGCTGACGGTGCGTTCGGCCCCGCTCGACGTCGAGAACCGGACGGTGGCGCCGAAGAACACTCGCGACGCGGTCTGGGCGCTGCGTGGGGTTTCGGGATCGACGACTTCCGCGGCATCAATGCGCTTGCTGAGGAAGCGGATCCGCCGATCGATCTCACGCAGCCGGCGCTTGCCGTACTGGTAGTCGGCGTTCTCGCTGCGGTCGCCGTTGCTCGCGGCCCACGCGACGACTTGCGTGACTGCCGGGCGCTCCTTGTTCAGGAGAAATTTGTGTTCGTCCTTGAGCCGCTGCAGGCCGGCGGGCGTGATGTAGTTCTTGACGCGCACGGCCGGGGTGTCGCTGACCGGCGCTCGTAGTGGGCGTTTCGTTCTCACAGACTGATTGAATCACGGCTGCGGCCGGTGCCGTCGCGATCACGCCAGGAGTTTGACGACCAGCTCGCGCGGCGAGTCGGTGACGACCTCGCAGCGGACCCAGTGGCCCGCGACGCGCTCTTCATGCCCGTCGCGCGTGACCCACCGCGCGCCGACTTCAACGTCGATCGGTGTGCCCGGCGTCAGGGTATCGACGGCGCTGCGCACCATCATGCGGACGGGATCGAGATCCTGAAGTTCGAACCGGACGCGTCGCAGCACGGGATTCACGGGCCGCCATTGTCCTCCGGCTGAGATTACGGCGCAACCCATTCTGGCGTCGACGCGTCCGTAATCCTCGCGCAGGTTTGCTCGAGGCCCTCATCAATCAGCTCATAGATGCGATCGCCGCCTGTCCGAGGCTGATTCCGCCGTCGTTGGGCGGGACCTGATGGTTGATCCAGACCTGAAAATCCGACGACAGCGCCGTCCGCAATTGCGCGACCAATAATTGATTCTGAAACACGCCGCCTGAGATAACCACGACGTCGACGGCCGTCCTCTCGCACAATTGCCTGGCCATCCCCGCCGTCGCCGCCGCGACGGCTTCGTGAAACCCACGCGCCATGTCCGCGGGATGCTGGCCGTCCCGGCGGCCCTCCATCATTGCCGCCAGCGTGGGCCCGAAATCCAGCTCACGCTCGCCCAGCCTGTAAGGCAGGCGCGCGGTCCGCGAGCTCGTCCGCGCGAGCTGTTCGAGCCAGATCGCCGCCTGCCCTTCGTAGTCGTTGGCGCCCACGAAGCCCAGGATGGCGGCGGCCGCGTCGAACAGCCGTCCCGCCGACGTCGAAACGAAGGTTCGGATGCCACTGTGCACCAACTGTCGGGCATGTTGATACGTCGTTGGGAAGGAGAACGGCGGCGCCATCGGATCCGGGTGCTCGCCAATCTGCGACAGGATTCCGGCGGCGGCGGACACCGGGTAGCGAGCGGCGGCATCGCCACCCGCCAATGGAAATGGCCGGAGCGAGGCGGCTCGCGTGAAACCCTCAACGACGCTGCCAACGAAAAACTCGCCGCCCCAGATCGTTCCATCGTCACCGTAGCCGGTCCCATCAAAGGCGACGCCCACAATGCGCGTATCCAGCGCCCCACGCTCGGCGAGGACGCTTGCCAGATGCGCGCGATGGTGCTGCACGGCCACCCGCCGCCCTGCCGGCAACTCGAAGGCGTAGGCCGTGGAGGCGTAGTCCGGATGAGCGTCGTGCGCGATCACCAGATCTTCAAGGCGCAGATCGTGCATCCGCGTCAGGTCGGCAATCGTCGTTTTGAACGCGTCCAACGCGCCTGCCTGCTCGAGATCGCCGATGTGCTGGCTGGTTAGAGCGGCCCCTTCGACGACCAGGGTGACGGCGTTCTTCAGGTCCGCTCCCACCGCAAGGATCGGGCGCCGCGCCGGCAGGCGCGCGACGATCGCCGGCGCGAACCCGCGCCCTCTGCGCAGCACGATTGGGCCGTCGGCATCGGCTCGAACGATCGAGTCATCCAGGCGGCGGGCGATCGGCCGCGACCCGACCAGGAAACCGTCAGCGATCCCCGACAACCGTCGCCGCGCGTCGTCGTCCTCGAAGGCGATCGGCTCGTTCGACCGATTGGCACTGGTCATGACGAGCACGTCCGGTGCGCCGGCGGCGAACAGCAGATGGTGGATCGGTGCATATGGCAGCATCACGCCGAGCTCACCGGTATCAGGAGCAACGGCGGGCAAGCGAGTGACCGCGGGCGCGAGCACGATGGGCCGTGCCGAGTGTTGAAGAAGTGCGACCCGCGCGGGCGACAGCTCGATCACGCGTTCGGCAACGGCGAGGTCCCGGACCATCAGCGCAAACGGCCGGCATTTGCGGAACTTGCGGCGGCGCAACTCCTCCACCGCCGTCGGATTCATCGCATCGCATGACAGGTGATAGCCGCCGACGCCTTTCACTGCGAGTACCGCCCCGTAACGCAGCTGCTCTGCCGCGAGTCGCACGCCGGATGCATCCGGGATGATGCGATCCGGTCCGTCAATCAGTGCGTAGCGGGGTCCGCAAGCCGGACAGGCAATCCCCTCGACGTGGCAGCGGCGATCCTCCGGATCGTGGTATTCGGCTGCGCACGCGGCGCACATCGGCCAGCCCGCCATCGTCGTTCGGACTCGGTCGTAGGGCAGCTCATGCAGCATCGAGTAGCGAGGACCGCAGTCCGCGCAGCTGATGTACGGATACTCAAAACGCCGCGAATCCGGATTGAGCAGCTCCGTCAGACACGCATCGCAAACGGGCAGGTCGGGCGACACCCGTGCCGTGGTCGTGATCTGGCGCTCGCTGTCGAGGATCTGAAACGCGCGGACGCCAGTCGGTGCAGTGTCGGCGCTCTCGATACTTTCGATACGCGCGGCACTCGGAGCGTTGCGGCACAACGCATCGGCGAAAGCATCGAGCGCATCGCTACGACCCTCGACGCGGATTTCCACTCCGTGACTGGTGTTCAGCACGCAGCCGCCGAGCCGGTGTCGGGCGGCGAGACGCGCGACGAATGGGCGGAAGCCGACACTCTGAACGATGCCGGAGACCAACAGCCGCCGCGCCGTAATCACTGCTGCAACCGCGCGACCAGCAGTCGGGCCAACAGATGGTATGCCGTCGCTTGCACTTCCTGGATGCGCGGAATCTGGTCGCTGTTGACCACCATGACATGATCGGCGAGGCCGCGCCTGAGAATTTCTCCGCCGTCGTAGCCGAGCAGGGCGATCGTCAGCAACCCGCGCTGCCGCGCCTCGATGAGGCCGGCGATCACATTCGCCGAGCCACCGCTGGTGGAGATCGCAAATGCGATATCTGCGGCGCGGCCGTGCGCGATAATCTGCCGCGAGAATACTGCGTCATACCCAATGTCGTTCGCAATCGCGGTCATGGTGGCGGCCTCACTCGCACACGACACCGCGGCAATCGGCCTGCAGCCGTGCGGAGGAGCCGCCAGATCGAGCGCGAAGTCATTAGCATCCGTTGCAGAGCCGCCATTGCCGAAGGCCAGGACGGTGCCGCCATTCTTGATGCGCAACGCGATCGCGTCCGCGGCAGCCGCGATCGCGTCATAGTGATTTTCGAGTTCGTGACGTAACCGTTCGTCGACGCGCGCCTTTGCGACGACTGACGACGCCACCTGGCGCAGCAGCGCGGCTTCATCGGCGGCAGTCGGACCAAGGAACGGATAGAGGAAAGCCGCGGCGCCGGCGTCCTGGTCGAGCGGTTGGTGTTCGAGGACCACGTGAACGCTCTCCCACAGCATGTGGTAGAGCATTTCGATCACTTCCTGATGAATGAACGGGTCGGTGGATACTGCGCTGACGGCAAAGTCCGGTGTCGCTCCCGGCAACGCCACGCACAGCGCGCCAGACGCGCGCGCCCGGTCTAACGTCCGTGTCACGACCGGATCGGGATCGGGCCCGCTCAGGCCAATGACGATGTCTTCGGAGCGTGCCAGAGCCAGGATCACGTCGGCGCCGGCGATTGACAGATCGAGCGCCGGCAGCGCTCGCTTCCCCGCCAGGACCGGGTGCACGAACTCCACGGCGATGTGCTGCGCGTCTGACGCAGCCTGCGCATTACCGAACGCCAGCAGGCGGCCGCCCACCTGGAACCGCTGCGCCATCCGAGCGCTCAAGCGCGCGATTGACGCCGCTTCTCGTTCGAAGAACGGCGTGACAATCTCATCTCGGCGGTGCAACTGCTCGGCGAAGACCTGCCGATCGGCCGTGAATGCCACTCCCATATCAGGCACGCTTCGCCAGCCTATGAACGGTGTCAATCAACTGGTGCGGAACAATTGGCTTGCCGAGATGCGCCTGAAAGCCGGCAGCCAGCGCGCGTTCGTGGTCCTGCGCACCGGCATATGCGGTGACGGCCAGTGCCGGAACGCGGCCGACCGGACCGCCGCGACGACGGATTTCGCGAAGCAGGCTGTATCCATCCTGGTCCGGCATCCCGATGTCACTGACCAGCACGTCGGGATGGGCTGCGTCAAGCAGGTCCAACGCTTCTGAAGCAGTCGCCGCGGCAAACACCGAGGCGCCCGCCTGCTCGAGCAGATGCACCACCAGATCCCGGGCGTCGACGTCGTCTTCGGCGACCAACACACGAAGGCCGTCGAGCCGGTGGAGATTGCGTGGCGGCGGCACCGCTGGGCCGTCGACCGCGGGGGCGGCGCCTTGCAGGAGCGGCAGTTCGATCGTGAACGTGGCGCCGAGTCCGACGCCCGGACTCTCCGCTCGCACCGACCCGCCATGCAGATCGATCAAGTGACGAACGATCGACAGACCCAGCCCGAGGCCGCCATGACTGCGGGTCGCAGATTGATCGCCCTGTCGAAACCGCTCGAATACGTGCGGCAGCAGCTCGCGGCTGATGCCCTCGCCATTGTCGCGCACGATGATGATGGCGTTGCCGTCGCGGCTATCGACGTGCACGTCGATGACGCCTCCCCGCGGCGTGAACTTGATCGCATTGGTCAGCAGGTTGCCGACCGCTTGATGGAGGCGGGCAGCGTCACCGATCACCACCACCGGCGACTCGACAACGTTCCGGCGGACGGACATTTGTTTGGCTTCGGCCGCAAGTCGTATCGAATCCAGCGCCGATTCGACGACCGCTCGCACATCGACGGGCGCCCTGTCCAGCGGCAGCTTCCCGGCCACGATGCGAGACACGTCAAGCAGGTCTTCGATGATGCGGGCCTGCGCGCGCGCGTTGCGTTCGATCGTCTCCAGCCCTCGCGCGCGCGTCGCCTCGTCGACGGCGTTGCTTCGCAGGATCGCCGTCCATCCGACCACCGCATTGAGCGGGGTGCGTAGCTCGTGCGACATCGTTGCCAGAAACAGATCTTTTTCACGGTTCGCGGCTTCCGCCGCCTCACGCGCCTTTTCAGCGGAGGTGAACAGCTGCGCATTATCCAGAGCGACCGCCGTCCACCCCGCGATGCCGGCCGCCAGCCGTTCGTGATCTTCGCTGAACCGGCCGATCGCCGAATGGCCGAAAAACATCCCGCCAAGAACGGAACCAGCGCGCGAGACGACCGGCACAGCGAGGTAGCTGCGCACCGGCAAATGGCCCTTGGGCATCCCGTGATACGGGGGGTTCCGGCCGAAGCGCGGATCGGCGGTTACGTCAGCCAGCCGGACCGTGCCCTCACCTCCGAATGTCGGGCCGAAAATCTTCGTCTTCCTCGGCATCGGGAAGTTGGCAAACGCGTCGCGGCTGGCGCCTGACAAGGTGAAGAGCGTGTAGGCCTCGCCACGCTCGTCGATGACGTTGTAGAAGAACGCGCCGAATTCGGCGCCGGTCAGCGTGGTCGCTTCGTCGGTCGCCAACTGCACGACCTTCTCGATGTCGAGCTCACTGGCCAATGCCGAGCCGATGCGATGGAGGGTGTGACGGATGTCGGTTTCGGTACGCAGCCGAACCTCGTTGGCGCGCAGGATTTCCTCGGCCCGCTTGCGATCGGTGATGTCAAAAATGGCGCCGAGCCGCCGCGGTCCGCGAACCCCGCTCGGGTCAACCGACATTTTCTGGTGGAGCCAGACGGTGCGCCCGTCCGCTGCAATCGCTCGGAATTCGATTTCGGACGCTTCGTGTCCTTGTCGTCGCGCGGCGGCTTCGACAGTGGCGCGGTCGTCGGGGTGGATGCGATTGAGCCAGAATTCCGGGTCGGACAGCCACTGCTCTCGTGGAAAACCGAGAATCTGCTCGGCACCGCGACTCACGAAGGTAAAGCCCGGCTTGTCGACATCGGCCTCCCAGAAGATTGCTCCGGTCTGCTCGACGAGATCGCGATACCGCTCCTCGGTCGTTTCAACGGCCTGTTGCAACAGCGCCGCTTCGGCTTTCTTCGACTCCGAAATGTCGAATGCGACGCCTTGCAGAAACAGCGGGCGCCCGACGTCGTCCTTGACCAGGCGCGCCTCGCCACGGACCCACACGGTGTGGCCGTCACGAGCCAAAAAACGGCATTCGGCGCGAAAAGGCCCGCCGGTGCGGCACCCGCGCGCGAATTCCGCGTGCCAGATCTCGCGGTCGTCGGGATGGAGCTGCGTATACCAGAGGAACGGGTTCTCGAGCCATTCATCCTGGGTGAAGCCGAGCAGCGCCTCGATGTGCGGACTGACGTAGATCTCGTTGTCACCTTCGCCCAGCACCGCCATGAAGGTCACCGCCGGGATCTGCTCGATCAGCGTGCGATAGCGCAGTTCCGCCGTGCGTAATTTGTCTTCGGCGCTGTCCGGCTGCGGCTTCGCCGATGCCCTCGGCCTGTCGCTCGGCCAGGTCACTTGATCGAACGTACCGATACCCGAGGGAAACAGCGCCGAGGCCAGATGCGCGAGCGTCCATTCCGCCTCGCCAGGCGCCATCGCCTCGAGAATGCTTCTCAGCTCCTGCGGATCGGAGATGCGATCCGCGGCGACATCCGGATCACTCGCGCCGCTGTTCGTCGACATGGGACTGTTCCTGAGCGCCGATGGACCGTGTTCGCCACGGCGGTTCCTTCTCCAACGACGTCTTGGTGAACGCGCGAAGCGCGCGGACGGTCCGCCCGTACATCAGCACCGCTGACGTCGACATGCGCGATCCGGGCGGTTCGTCCATGAAGGACATGAACTTGTCCGGGAAGCCCGGCATCGTGCATCCGATGCACAAGCCGCCGACATTTGGACAGCCGCCGACGCCGTTGATCCAGCCGCGTCTCGGGACGTTGCAAATGACGACGGGCCCCCAACAACCGAGCTTGACGATGCATTTCGGCGAGCCGTGTTCGGCGGCGAAATCAGCCTGCTCGTAGTAGCCGCCACGATTGCAGCCTTCATGCACCGTTTGAGAAAACAGGAAACGCGGACGCAACACCTCGTCGAGCGGAATCATCGGCGCGGTGCCGGCCGCCTGCCGCAACAGGTACAGCAACGTTTGCGTCATGTTGTCGGGCTGCACCGGACACCCCGGCACGCAGACGATCGGAATGTTGGCAGATGATCGCCACTGCCAGCCGAGATAGTTGGGCAGACCCATGCATCCCGTGGAATTTCCTTCCATGGCATGAATGCCGCCGTAGGTCGCGCAGGTCCCCGCGGCGACGACGGCCCACGCGCGCGGCGCCAGCCGATCGATCCACGAACAGGTCGTCAATGGCTGTTGCGTCTGCGGATCGAACCCGAAGCCCGCCCAGTAGCCCTCGCTCTTGTTCGCTTCGTTCGGGATCGACCCTTCGATCACGAGAATGAAGCGATCGAGGCGGCCGGCGCTCGCCTCTTCGAAGCGGCGCATGAACTCGGCGCCGGTTTCGCGCGCAAGCACCGGATTATGCAGCCGCAGCCGCGGCACGCCCGGGAACGTGCCGAGACACAATTCCTCGATGGACGGCTGGGTCGCCGCCGTCATCGAAATGGTGTCGCCATCGCACCCGAGGCCGGCCGTAATCCACAGCACATCGACGACGTCTGGGGTCACTCGCGCACTCCTAACAGATTCGCGGCAGCGGATCGCCGACCAGCATGTCGATCACCCGCGCCCCGCCGTAAGCCGACTCTGCAATCACCGTTCGAACAGGTACCTCGCGCACCTCGCCGATGATCGCGGCGGCGTGGCCGCCGGCGGCGTGAATGGCCGCCAGCGCGTCATGCGCCCCCTCCGGCGCCACCACCGCGAGAAATTGTCCCTCATTGGCGATATGCAAAGGATCCAGGCCCAGCAGTTCGCAGACTCCGCGGACCTCGTCGCGGACCGGGATACGTTCCTCGCGAATCGCGATGGCGAGATTGGTATCGCGCGCGAGCTCGTTCAGCGCCGTCGCGACACCACCGCGGGTCGGATCGCGCATCCACCGCAGCGACGGCCCGACGGCGTCGAGCAGACGATCGATCATCGGCCACACGCTTCGCGTATCGGACATCAGCGCGGCGTCGAGAGCCATGCCGCCGCGCGCCAGCATCACGGCACATCCGTGATCACCAATGTAACCCGACAACACGACCTGATCGCCCGGCCTGACCAACGCGGCGGAGAGGTTGGCCCGGGCGTCCTTGATGCCAATGCCGGCCGTCGTAATGTAGATGCCGTCTGCGCGGCCATGCTCGACGACTTTGGTATCGCCGCCGACGATCGACACGCCGGCGCGGCGCGCCGCTGCTGCGATGGCTCGCAGCTCACGCTCCAGGACGTCGGTCGCCAGGCCGGCTTCGAGCACCAGCGTCACGAGCAACGTGCGCGGCTGCGCCCCCGCCACCGCGAGGTCATTGACCGTACCGTTGACCGCCAGCTCACCGATCGAGCCGCCGGGAAACTGCAGCGGCCGCACCACGAAACTATCAGCGGTGAGCGCGAGCGCCGCGCCGCCGAGCTCGACCAGCGCCGCATCGCCAAGCTCGGCCGTCGGACCGATCAGGATGGGCGCGATTAAACCGTCGATCAGCCGCCGTGTGGCCTTGCCGCCCGCTCCGTGCGCCATTTCAATCTGCGCATCCATGAAGCGCGCAACCGCCGGGGATGGTGCGACCGGTGCCGGGTTGCTCATCGTCGCTTGCCCTCTTAGCCGCCCACCGCCGGTTGCACGGCGTGGTTGTAGTAGGCGGCGCACGCGCCCTCGGACGACACCATCAGGGCGCCGATCGGCCGTTCTGGCGTGCACTCGCGGCCGAACAGCTTGCAATCGTGAGGCTTGAGCGCACCCTTTAACACCTCCCCGCACTGCGCCGCCACCGGATCGGCAACGTCGATCGCGGGCAGCGTGAAACGGTGCTCGGCATCGAACTGCTGGAACGGCGCGCGGATCTTCAGCGCCGACTGCGAAATGAACCCAAGGCCTCGCCACTCGAAGAAACTGCGGACCTCGAAGACCTCGGCCAACGCGCGCAGCGCCGCGAGGTTGCCATGCTGCGGCACCGCGCGCGCGTACTGGTTCTCGACTTCGGCGCGCCCTTCGCGAAGCTGCCGCAACAACATCGCGATCGACTGCAACAGATCGACCGGCTCGAACCCGGAGACGACGATCGGCTTGCGATAGTGCCGACAGATGAATCCGTACGGTTCGCAGCCGATCACCGTCGAGACATGTCCAGGTCCGATGAATCCATCGAGGCGCATGTCCGGCGAGTCGAGCACCGCCTTGATCGCCGGCACGATCGTGACGTGGTTCGAGAGTACGGAAAAATTCGCAACGCCGAGATCGCGGGCCCTCATGATCGTCAGCGCCGTCGAGGGTGCCGTGGTCTCGAAGCCAATCGCGAAGAACACGACGTGCCGGCCCGGCTCCCGGCGGGCGATCTCGAGGGCGTCCAGTGGCGAGTAGACGACGCGAATGTCGACGCCGCGCGCCACGTGCTGCAGCGGGCTGCCGCCGCGCCCGGGGACGCGCATCACGTCGCCGAACACCGCAAGCACCGCGCCGTGATCGATGGAGAGCGACAGCCCGGCATCGACACGCCCCATCGGCAGCACGCACACCGGGCAGCCCGGGCCATGAATCAATTCGACGTTCGCCGGCAGCAGGTCGGCCAGCGCGAACCGATAAAACGCGTGGGTGTGCCCGCCGCACACTTCCATGATCCGGTACTGGCGGGCGCCGTCCGCCAGGCGGCGAATGTCGGCCGCCGCCGCGCGAATCAACTCCGGATGTCGGAATTCGTCGACGAACTTCATTGTCGATCCGAACCGTCGCCGTCGAACTGATAGGCTGTCAATTCGCGCATGGCGTCTTCGTCTTCGCCGAGCATCCGCAACAATCGCAGCTGCTCGTCGGCGTCCGCGGCGCTGATCCGGGTCATCGCGAACCCGACATGAATCAATACCCAGTCGCCGACGCCAACCGGATCGTCCTTGAGGAGGTCGATGTTGATTGCGCGCCGTACTTTCGAGACCTCGACGACCGCGAGATGCGGCTCAGGACCGAGAGCGACGACCTGGCCGGGAATCGCTAGGCACATACCAGTTGCCTCACCAGCGTGACCGCTTCGTCCACGGCCGCTTCCACCACTGGACTGAGCCCAATGTGCTCGTCCACGGCCTCGGGCTCGCAGCCGACGATCAGTAATTGGGTAGAAATCGTCGTCAGCGATCCGATAAACGCCAGCATCGCAGCGGGCTCCATACTGTGGCCGTCGCCGGCAGTCAGCGGGGGCGCAGCCGCGCCGCGCGCGATCTCCGGCTCGATCAGATAAACCGTCCCCGGTGTGCCACCGCGCATCGTCGCATCGACCAGGATCGCCGTGTCATAGCCGCCGTCGATGAGTTCATACGCGAGGTCGCGCGCCCTGATGCCGATGTCGAGGACGCGGACCCGCGCCGGCAGTGATTGGGCCGCCAACCGCGACGCCACTTCGACACCGAAGCCGTCGTCGCCTAGAAAGATGTTGCCGATGCCGGCCACCAGCGTGCGCCCCGTCATTGCGGCCCACCGTTGTCCGCGAGCGGCTCCAGTTCGTCGGGGTGGAAGAACAGCGAACGCCGATACTTCTCCCCCGCTGCGCCAAACGGGTCGTCGTCAAGTGTGACAGCCACGTAAGGCGTGTTCTCGAGCGTTCGATACACGGCGGCCACGGTGGCGCGCCGTCCGCGTAAGCAAATGTCCATCGAATCAGCCCGCCGACCCGGCCGCAGCACCACGCGCACGCCTCGCGCCAGGGTAAATCCGCCGGCCTCGATCACCGTCTCTTCGGGGGGCGGCTGATCGGCCGGATTGAGAAACGCCTCCCATCCCGACTGGGGTGCGGAGGTGTCCGCGAATTGCCTGACCGCGCCGTGCAGTCCGCGCAGCGCGTCGGCAGTCGCGCTGTCGCATCGGTCGATCACCTCGGCGGCGCGCGGATCCGTGGCTCGCGCTTCGCGCTTCTCCTCGTCGGTCATCGTCCGCACGCGTAACGTCAACAACTCGTCGATCTCGGTCGCGTCGAACAGGTCGCCCGCGCTTTCGGGCGCGACCGAGGGGTAATCGTAAAGGATGATCGGCGACGAGAGCAGCACTGCGCGCGAGCCGGGCGCGCCGGCCAGGACCGGAAAGGTGTGCTCATTGCGGCAACTGGCGACAAGCGCGGCGGCCGATGGCGGCGGATCGAGCAGCGATACGAACCCGCCCTCCGTAATTGCCAGAATCACGTGCACGCCCGCCAGCGCTTCCCGTACAGCATCGTCGCGGTGCGCGAGCGTCGTCGCCCGTGTGGGCGTGTCGTTTTCGACGCGAATCCTGATTTTCACGAACGGTCCGTGCCGAGTGGTCTCGATCCGTATTGCCGCCGTGATTGGCTGGCGGCGGCGGACGACCCGCGCCGCGGCGCGGCCGAGGCGGTCCATCACCGGCTCTTCCCCGACGAATCCGTCGATCGGCCATGCCTGGTATCGGGTCGCCGGCATGTCGAGGGTGATCGGACCGATGGTCGATTCGACAACCACCGCCTCGTCCCACTCGATCAGCTGACGGCCCTCGACCTCGAGCGACGGAACGGCCTCCCAAGCGCGTCCATCGTCGATCGCTCGATCGATGCACCGCTGCTGCACGTGCAGTCCGCGAACGCGAATAGTCATCGTCGCATCAGACTGCGCCTCCGCCACGCATTCGGTCTGCGCGAACCACGGGTCCGCCGCGGTCGCCTCCGCGAACGATCGCGGCACCACGAGTCCGACCTGCCAGCGCATGCGGTTCTTCGGCGCCGATGCGCGATACGGGTACAGGACGTAGCCTTCATAAAGGACGGCGTTGGCCACCGCTTCGGCCGCACTCACACTCATGCGGCCGCTCCGCAGCGCGCCGCCAGGTCGGCGAAGAAACGATCGACTTCGAGACGGACGGCGTCACCGCCGTCGAAACCGGACCACGCGCTGCGGACGCGACCCACCAGCTCGTAGCAACGATCGATCGGCACCACGAAACATTGATAGCCGTCTCCGGCGCGCCGGGCCAACACCGCCTCGACGTCAGCGTGAAGGGTGCGTGCCCACGGGTGGGCCTCGCTGAGGCTCTGCCACCGTTCGAGCGGAATCAACGATTCGACGGCGCCGGCAGGACCGGGATACGAGACCACAAAGCGATCGAGCGCGGCATTGTAGAAGATGAACGCCAGATCGACGGGGATCTCGAGATCTGCCCACTGCTCGGCGCTCATCTGCATGCCGCGCCCGTGGACATAGCGGCTCGAGACCGCCTGCATCGCTGCGTTCAGCGTCGACCGCGGCGCACAGCCCGCACACACGCACAACAGCCGGCGGGTGCCCGTGTCGGCAACATGCGAATGCTCGCCCGGCAATGGCGCGCCGCAGAGTTCGCAGCACGGCGCCGTCGCCGGCGACGCCGCGCGCGTCAGCAAACGCCGTAACGCCGAAAACGTAGGCGTGTCACCCATTCGCTGACGACGCCGCGGGTCGGCGCTCGGGCCGGATGATTTGGAGGAGATCGTCGTGCAAGCCGGTGAAGTGAACTGTGTCGATCTCGGGCGCCGCTTCCTGAATTGCCCGGGTCAACGCGCGGCGAATATCGCCGTGCCGGACCGGCGCGGCGCTGTGAAAGACGACGCGAACGTGGGCGCGGTCCTGCTCGGCGGATTCCAGCAGCGCGTCGACACCCGGGGGCAGCGCGGGGCGCAGCGCCGCCAACGCGCGTTGGATGCGCTCGCCGGCAGCTTCCGGATGCAACCCGTGCAGCGCCAGCAGACTGCCGATCAGCGGATCGCTGGTGAGACGCTCGAGGACGCCCGCCGCTGAGCGGTCCGCTCGAGCGAGCTCCATGATCCTGGCCAGGCCCTCGCCGTACAAGGCCATGATCGATCGCGCGAGCTGCTGCGCCTGCGCGCCGCCCTGGCTCTCACCTAATGCGGCGATCGACGCTAACGCGCGATCGATCTCCGCGGTGATCAGCGATGGGTCCTGGCCGCTCATATCTGGTTCAACATCGTCGGCGCGTGCCGCTTCTCGAGCACGCGGCCGCCGCCCAGATACATGTGCACGCCGCACGGCAGGCACGGGTCGAAACTGCGCACCGTCCTCATGATGTCGATGCCTTTGAAATGCTCGCGGTCGCTGTCCTCGAAGATCGGCAAACCCTGGATCGCATCCTCGTAGGGTCCGGGCGTCCCGAAGTCGTCGCGCGGGCTGGCGTTCCACGGCGTCGGCGGATACGGATGGTAGTTCGCGATCCGGCCGTCCCGAATCACCAGGTGATGCGACAGGGCGCCGCGAACCGCCTCGGTAAACCCGACGCCGATCGCGTCCGAGGGTACCGTGAACGGTTCCCAGGTCTTGGTGTTGCCCGCCTGCACTTCCGCCATCGCGCGCTCGACGAAATACAGCGCGCACGCCGCCGCATAGGCCTGGAAATAACTGCGGGCGCGATTGCGTTCGAGCGTGTTGCTCCACTTCGGAATCGTCCACTCGAACGTCATTTCCGGAGACGCGGCGCTGCGCGGCAGCGTGATGCGCACGCTCGACCCCGTCGACTTGACGTAGCCGATATCCACGAGACCGGCCAGTGCCGTTACCCACAGGCGCGCTAATGGACCGCCGCCGGTGTCGAGCGCGAGCAGGTTTTCACCATCGAACCACCGCGGCGCCATCACCCACGTGTACTTGCCACCGAAATCGCGCCGCTGCGGTTTGGGAATGGTGTGCTGGTTCCACGGATGCCGGCGATCGACGGGATTCCCCAGCGGATCGTGCGTCACAAACAGCGGCTGGTCGTCCCATTCGTCGTAGAACGACTGCCCCAGCAGGATGCGGATGCCAAGATTGATGCGGACGAGATCGGTCGTGACCAGCGCGCCATCGACGACAACGCCCGGCGTCACGTACATGGCGCGGCCCCAATCCGTCATCGTCCGATAGTCGAAGGTGCTCTTGTGGGGATCCTGGAAGCCGCCCCAGCAGGCCAGCAGAACCCGGCGGTTCCCGACCGCCTCGTAGCCCGGCAAGGCCTCGTAGAAAAAATCGAACAGATCGTCGTGCATGGGGACGACCCGCTTCATGAACTCGACGTATTTGATCAACCGAATCAGATAGTCCGAGAACAGCTGCACGGATGCGACCGTGCCCACCCCGCCGGCATGAATCGTCGATGGATGGGCGTGCCGCCCCTCCATGAGACAAAACATCTCGCGCGCCAGGCGACTCATGTGCAGCGCTTCGAGATAGAACGCGCCCTCGAACGGATTGAGCGATCGCATGATGTCGGCGATCGTCGGAAACCCGTGAATTGCCGCGTGGCGCGCCTGGGTGGTCTGCGCCCGCTCCCACACGCCGGGATTGGTCTCCTTGACGACGTGCTCGCAGAAATCGACCCCGACGAGATTGTCCTGAAACAGGTTGTGATCGAACATGAACTCGGCCGCTTCGCCGAGGTTGACGATCCAGTCGCTGAGCGGCGGCGGGTTGACCCCGTACGCCATGTTCTGCGCATACACCGAACATGTCGCATGGTTGTCGCCGCAGATCCCGCAGATCCGGCTGGTAATCTGATGCGCGTCGCGGGGATCCTTGCCCTTCATGAAGACGCTATAGCCCCGAAAAATGGATGACGTGCTATAGCAATCGACGACTTGGCGCCGATCGAAGTCAATCGTGGTGTGAATGCCGAGACTGCCAACCACACGGGTGACTGGATCCCAGGACATCTGTGTCAGGTTGCGGCCGGTCTGCTGTGTCATGCGATAGCGGCTAACGCGGTGGCACTAAGCTCAACGGTTGCGATCCACAAAGGAACAGAGCCATTACTTGTATCACGCGATTCAGTCGGTTGCGCAGAGACTGATAGCTCGACCGTAAACGATCGAGGTTCACCGGGTGTGCTACCTTGCGGTCGCCATGCACGAGTTATCGATCGCGCTGTCTTTGATCGACGTCGCCACCGAGGCCATCATCAGCAGCCATTCGACCGGCCGCGTCGCCGCCGTTCGCGTGCGGGTCGGCCTGCTTTCGGGGATCGATCGCGACGCGTTGGCATTCTCGTTCGACGTCGCAGCGTCCGGATCGGTTCTCGAGGGCGCGAGGCTTCATGTCGAAGACGTTGCGGTCACCGCATGGTGTCCGTCGTGTGCCGCTGAACGTGCCGTCGTCAGCATCTCTTCACGGCGCTGCACCGTGTGCCGGACGATTGCGCCGCGGATCGTCCGCGGTGAAGAACTCGAGCTTGTCGGAGTGGAGATAGAAGAAGATGGCAACGAGACTGATCGAGGTCCGACGCGATCTGCTGAACAAGAATGACGTGCTGGCAAGACGGCTACGCAGGCGGTTTGCGGACGCCGGCGTTTGCGTGGTCAGCCTGGTCTCGAGTCCTGGCGCCGGCAAAACGGCGTTGCTTGAGAGCACCTTGCGCGCGATTGCGGCGGACGCCAGCGTCGCAGCGCTCGTCGGAGACCTCGCCACCGACAACGACGCCGAGCGGTTGCGCCGCAGCGGCGTTCCTGTACGTCAGATCGTGACAGGCACGGTGTGCCATGTGGACGCACAGATGGTCGACACCGCGCTTGAGGGCTGGAACCTGCAAGAGCTCGACTTCCTCTTCATCGAAAACGTCGGCAACCTTGTGTGCCCTGCCAGCTACGATCTTGGCGAGTCGCTTCGCGCGGTGCTGATGTCGGTGACCGAAGGAGAAGACAAGCCCGCGAAGTATCCCACCATCTTTAATAGTGCGGATCTCGCAATCATCACAAAGACCGACATTGCCGCCGCCGTCGGCTTCGACCGCCCGGCTGCACTGCAGTGCATCAACGAGGTGCGGCCGGGGCTCGAAGTGATCGAGTTGTCCGCCCGCACATCGGCGGGAATGACAGCGTGGCTACAATGGCTCGATCGCGCCCGCCAGGCCGCGGCGGCGGTGTAAATGATGTCGACCGTGGCGCGTGGTCGCCATCCTCTGGCTAACATCGTTACTGACGGTTGATGAACGCGACACTCCCATCCGGGAAGATCAGCAGCCTTCGAACTCGTGCCCGCACTGCGTGGCTCATCGAGCCCAGGCTATTCGGCCAGCCGTACGACTAGTTCGCGCGGCGTTTCGCGCACGACTACACATCGTACCCAGTGACCAGGCACTCGCGCCGACGGCTGGCCATCCTTCGAAGCCGTCCACCGCGCTCCTACTTCGACTTCCAGCGGCGTTCCTGGTGCGAGGACCGGCGGATCGGCGGTTGTGCGAACCAGCATCCGCACTGCATCGACGTCTTCATTCTCGAATCGGACGCGACGTGGGACCGGCGTGGCGGGCACGCGTCATTCTACGCCTGGAGGACGGTCGGCACCGATAAAAACCTCGTCGTCCCACTTGTGATCGCAGGCATGACAACAGAGGCTGATCCGGAGGGTATCGCGCTTGCCATGCACCGTGGTGACCGACGTCGGATAGCCCTCCACGCGCGTGCACGACGGACAGGCTATTGGGAATTTCCGCTCGTCTGCCATCGGAATGACTGGCAGGATAACGAATGGGCGGTTTGCGCACCACCGACTCAGCGTATACAACCAGTCAGCGATTCGCGCCGAGCGCCGGGTAGGGTCGTCCTCGGCCGAAGGCCGTGAAATTGCCGCCGCAAGTCGGTCGCAGCCCGCACCCTAAAAAGACCTCTGCCCGACGGCCAGGGTCCCTCATGCGTCAAGTCTTCGCGTGGCGAAGATCCGTCATGGCCATTTGCTCGCGGAATTCCGGTTGGCCGGCGGCGTACTGTCAGGATCGCGTCGTCCCACCTGAGCTTGAACACTTGTCGGATCTTCGCGGAATATAGCGAGGGCACGATACATGAATCTCACGCGCGGTGACCATGTTTGCTGCTTGTACTCGACACCGGCCGAACTGGCTGACACCGTCGCCGACTTCGTGAGCGACGGGTTGGCGCGACGGCAGCAATGTTGGTACCTACCCTCCGGCGATGAATTGCCTCTCATCCACAGCGCGTTGCAGCGACGAGGCGTCGACGTCGAAAGTGAGATCCGGCGCGGAGCGTTGCAGCTTTTTGCGGCACGTGATGCCTATCGCGTACGGGGTTCGTTTGATGCCGAGCATGCGATCAAGATGTTCAACGACGCGATCGATCAAGCGTGCGCGAAAGGGTTTACTGGGTTTCGTGCGGCGGCCGATATGTCGTGGGCGCTGGAGCATCCCGACGCCACGGTGCAGTTGGTAGTCTATGAGGCCCTGTTACGCTCGTTGTTCGCCAACTGCCACGCCGTAGGACTATGTCTGTACGACCGAGCGCGCATGCCGCTTGACGTCGTCGATGGTGCGCTGGCGACGCATCCCGTCTTGGCCCATCGCCTCAAGTACCGTCGGAACCCGTTTTATGACGCCGCCCAAACACAGTTCACTGCCCGACGCCCTGATGAGGTGCTCGAGAAGCTGAGAGCGCTGGAAGACCAGGAGGACGAAATTCCGTCGTAGTAACGACGGTTATTCGGCCAGTCGTTCGAAGACGGAGGGCTTCTAGATTGGCGTGGACGGTGGCCACCGACCGTGCGATGGCCCTTCAGTTGCCTCCATGACGGGCACGCCATTGGGAATATGCGTTCATCTGCCGTTGGTGACAACACAATCTCTCCCACGTGCCGCTTCGCGGCCACCGCCTTAGCGTAGAGAAAAGATTGTTCGCCTGGTCAAGGAACCATGTAAATTACTGCGGTAGAACATGTCGGCAGCCTCGTCGATGACTGCGTGCTCGCCGAACATTATCCGACTTGCTCGAGGCGACTAGTCGAATGAAGTGTCCAGTCTGCAAGCAGGGCAAGACGCTCACTCCCGAAAAACTTACCGTCGTCTCGAGCCAATGCATTCTGGCGGAGTATCGCTGCCCGCAATGCTCGCACCGGTGGTCTGAACGCTGGCAGCGTGGCGGAACCGAGCCGGGTACACAGACGGGCGCAGATTAAGGCCGCGGTTCTTGCTTCCGGCCGCGCTCACCCTATGAAGCGCTGGTTCGCGTCAACCACGCGATAGCGGCATGCTCGTCGGTGAAAATTTCGATGCACATTTCGTCTGGCGCGTAAGCCTGGATTTGGCGGCACGCGCCATATTGCGCGGCGTTTCGAACGAGATACGCCCGCCGCAGCGGCCAGTGCCGTTCGCTGATCGGGCGCGCCAATTCGATCTGTATTTCGACATGATCCGGCATTTTCACGACCCTGCGCAGATCGATAAGTGCGGACGTCTGCTCCGTGAGAACACAGTGTCGGCGCAGCGTTGCCCAGTCGTCGCCGGTCGGCCAGGTTCCTGTCGGCCGCAAGATCAGTTCACGCGAGCCGAGTGACGCATCGACATTCATTGGCATCGGCCGTTCTACCCCGCGATCGAACGACCCAGCCCGCGCCACATGATTGAAGGCGAAGGGAGAATACGTGCCCGGAAGAGAATCCTGTCGCATACTCGCACCTTGACGGATAGGCTGCATGTCATCTGCACGTTCGAGAGACCTGCAGCGTGCTTCGGTTAGCGCTGGTCGGTGTCACAAGAGACCGCGACCGCGCCGGCCGCCGTTGGGCGTGCCAACTGCCGCGCTTCCATCATCTCGGCACGACACCTCGCTGACCTTAGGGATAATCCGCTGACGATCGGCGTTTCTTCCGGCTTCCTCGCGGTCTGCTTCCTCCCGCGCACCGACGCCGAATTCGCAGCACGCTCGATTCTCCTTAGGGCAAATCCCGCGCGGTGCGCAATTCGGTTGATGTTTACGACTGGTCGGTTGACGGAGACACGGGAGCCGGTAGTATGGCTACTACCGTGCTCCACACCGATCGGAAGTACCCAATGGCATGCCCCGCGTGCAGCAAGGTTGAGTGCTACCCGACTGCGGTCTCGACGGTGGCCAACAATTCGACCGAACTTCGTATCAGCATGTGTTGTCAGGCTTGCGATCACAAATGGGATGACATCGTGCACGTTCCGTCAGCACGACCTTACTAGCTCGCGACTCGGCCTTGACGGCTGGTCAGCTTGTCGAACAAATGCGGTTGTCGCTTACTCTTCGTTGACACGTTTGTTCAACAACATTACGCCTTCGTAGCGACGCCGAGTCGTCGCGCAAGGTGACGCCTACGGTCGAGAAGAAGCCGCGCCAGCGGCGAAAGTTGAAGCCCCCCAAAGAGCGCAGGCACCTACGCGTACGAAGCAGCGCCGGTGAAGGTGCGGACGAAAAAGAAACGCTAGGCTGGTTTGTGCTGTCCCCCGAGCGCGCGCGCCCGAAGCCACGCATCGTCAGGAATCGACAAGGTCGTACCGCATTCGCGGCAGACGCAGATTCGTAGCTTCGAATGGGAGAGGGCGACGTCGAGCTTGCTTGAGCACACCGGGCAGTTCGGCACAATCTCACACGGCTCCGGTGAGTTAGACATGTGCGTCAGCGTAACATCGTTGTAACAATTTGTATCTCGAGCGTAACTATAGCTCGACTTCGGATGACCGACGAGGTGTGTCAAATTCCGAATACCTACGGGTCGGTGTTGGAATTGGTGCTGACCCTACGGATTGCGTCACGCCGCGGCCAGCTGCCTCGCAGGCTTACGATGTGCAGCCGCATCGGGTGTGGACTACGGGCCGGAAGCAGTGTGGCTGACTTCGTCGCCCGCGACCTGATCAAGCCTTGAAGGAGCCGGTGTCGGCCGCTCAGGCACTGACCACAACGGCGATAGGGCCTCCTTCGAGGCGACTACGGATACTTGCTCGATAGGTTCTGCAAAACAACCACGCTTACGGGAAGACTGTCCGAGACCGCACCGAACGAACGTCAACCCAGTCGGGTATGTCACACGCGGGATTCGGTACTGCTGTGGCAGTGCGTAGCACTGCGACGCTTACAGGAAGACTGTCCGAGACCGCACCGGACGAACGTCAACGCAGTCGGGTACGTCACACGCGGGATTCGGTACTGCTGTCGCAGTGCGTAGCACTGCGACGCTTACAGGAAGACTGTCCGCGACCGCGCCGAACGAACGTCAACGCAGTCGGGTACGTCACACGCGGGATTCGGTACTGCTGTCGCAGTGCGTAGCACTGCGACGCTTACAGGAAGACTGTCCGAGACCGCACCGAACGAACGTCAACGCAGTCGGGTACGTCACACGCAGGATTCGGTACTGCTGTCGCAGTGCGTAGCACTGCGACGCTTACGGGAAGACTGTCCGAGACCGCACCGAACGAACGTCAACGCAGTCGGGTACGTCACACGCGGGATTCGGTACTGCTGTCGCAGTGCGTAGCACTGCGACGCTTACAGGAAGACTGTCCGAGACCGAACGAACGTCAACGCAGTCGGGTACATCACACGCGGGATTCTGTACAGCTGTCGCAGTGCGTAGCACTGCGACGCTTACAGGAAGACTGTCCGAGACCGCACCGAACGAACGTCAACGCAGTCGGGTACGTCACACGCGGGATTCGGTACTGCTGTCGCAGTGCGTAGCACTGCGACGCTTACAGGAAGACCGTCGGGGACGGCAACCGAACGAGCGCGAGCGAAGTGAGGTAACGTCCCCGACGGGATTCGAACGCCTTAGGTTCGAAATTCTGGAACGATTGGCGGCCTAGCTGGCGCGGCGACGGCCGGCTTTGGCCGGATCGAACGGCAGTGGCGCGGCCGCAGGCGTGATCCTGCCCTTTACGTAATCACGCAGCAACTCGATAAAGAGTGCGTTCTTCGAGTACCACCCGTCGCGCTTCACGCGCGCGCCTTCTGCAGGACCTCTGGCGGGATGCCGCTGATCGCCAGGCTGCTCGGCGCATTTCCTTCGGCTGCTCATGATGAGCCTCTTTTCGCCGAAGGCGAGCGCGCGTGACCCGCCCTGTCATTTTCCTTCCGATTGTTGTTGAACTTTTGACTAACCTACCCGTATTGTATAGTGTATATGGCGACGTTGAAAGTGCGGGACGTTCTGGCGAGACTGCAAGCCGAGGGCTGGGTGCTGGTTCGTCAGGTTGGTAGCCACCGGCAGTTCCGCAAGGCCGGTAATCCCAACGTCGTCACCGTCGCCGGGAAGCCGAACGATGACCTGAAGCCGGGAACGCTGCATAGCATTGAGAAAAGGGCGGGATGGCGATGACGCCAACGCCTTCCCCCATCGATACGGAAAGGAGACGAGTCATGTCACAAGCCGTACGCGACCGCGTCGATAAGTTGGAGCGGGTCTGCGCGGAGGTTTATCAGGTGCTCGGTGAGCTCGGCGCCCCGGCACGCGTGCTCGATCAACTGTGGGCGGCTGCACAAGGCGATACCCTGCCTCACGAAACCGTTTTACCGTTCAACGCCAGCGAGTGCACGCCTGTTCCGTCCGTTGCCGCTGCGGCACTTGGACGCCGCAACAAGGGCGTGTCAACGCCGAAGAAGGCGAAGGCCTCACGGCTGAACGGTCAGAAGTACGGCGGCCGACCGGCGAAGTTTGAACGCGGCGCCCGCGTCGTTGGTGCGACCACGGCACCGGCGCATGTGCGCGGTCGAGCCGGCGTGATCGTGCGCCGCGGAACCGAACGCGCGTCCTTCTTAGTAAAGTTTGATGACGCGACCAAGGCGGAGCCAGTCCGCACTTGGCATTTGCAAGCGCAGGACTAGTCACGCTGCCAGGACGTCGGCGAATGGCGCGAGAGCCGGCGCGAGTGCGGGCGAAGAAGACGTCAGGGTAGAATTTGTGCAATGCAGAAGGACGATCTTGTGATCCTGGCGATGACTCCCAATGCGTTGGGGGCGGATTACCTGATTGGTCGTCTCGTGCCGCGCGACGACGGCCAATTTTCAGCCCATTGGGTGGGACAAGACGGCGATCGAGACAAGGCGATCGAACAGGCGCAGTCTGCCGCCGGTGAGCACCATGCGATTTTCTGGATTGACCAAGGCGATCCCGCATTTTTTGAGGCGTTGTACAAACTCCCGCCGTGCCCAAAGTGTGGCATTCGGACGATGAGTTACGACATCGTCCGCTTCGAGAATGGTGCAACGAAGAGGAACTGCCACGCTTGCGAGCACGTGATCGAATTCGCGATTAATCAACCGTGACGTGAGCCCTGAGTGTCTGCCGCCGCCGGCCATGCTCACGTCGCCGTCTGGCAAACTTTCGATTACCACGATTGCGTCACTGCTTAAAGGTGATTGGTTGTTGAGGTTGACACGCCGGTGGTGTTGGAGACGAAGCCATCCAGCATCGATCGACAGCGCGACGAATGGGGGTGCGTGAACGCAGGCCGGTGCTAGCGGAGTGCGAGTGTTGTCGTTTGCTGTCGGGAGCGGCCTTCAAACGTTGACCGGCGGGCTTCGAATAACTCGTGCCGCCCTTCCATCTGCGAGTACGTTGGGTTTTTGATCTTCAGCCAGGACGTCTCGTGACCGGTCTGGTATCGGCCGTGCGCCCACTTCGCGACAACGCCTTCGAGATCTTTCGCGCACGCGAGCTTGTAGAAGTCGGTGCCACGCTCTTCGATGTGATCGACGTACTGCAGCCGCCCCTGCACCGCCGGCATCAGGGCGCGCAGCCGGCGCTTGCGCTCGAGTAGCGGCCGCGAGCGGAGATCCCGCCCGTCGAGTTCCAACAGATCGAACGCCGCGAAGCGCGGCTCTCGTCGACGGAACATCAGGCCGTAGAAGTCCGTCCGACCATCGGCGCCGAAGCACGCAATCTCGCCGTCGAGCACCGCAGATCGAGCGCCGATCGAGCGCGCGATCGCGCCGGCCAAGGCGTCCCACTGCGTGAACACGTACCCGTTGCGCGATACGAGTTGGCAGGTGCCGTGGCTGACGACGGCCAGGCCGCGAAAACCATCGAGCTTCAACTCATAGATGAAGTCCGGATGATCGAAGGGTTGCGGAATGCGCAACAGCCGCATTGGCTGCATTAGTCGATTCTAAGGTCGGATAAGGTCGAACCAAGCCCGACTGTAAAGGTATACTTCCGCGGCGAACCCATGCCGAGTTTTCAGCTATCTCGTAAGATTCCGCCCTCGGAGGTTAGTCTGGCGTTTCTCAAGCAACTGGAAGAAGTGCTTCTGGTTGACGTCGCCTCTCAAATAGACACTTCTGCGACGCGTCCCGGCGAGACAATTGAGTCCGGTTATTCGTTGCACATTCGCGACGAACTCGGCATAGAGGTTCTAGAGAGCGTTCGAGCGTACCGTCCGCTGCTGTTACCCGATTCGACAACGCTCATCCGCGTCACGTTTTCGTCACCGTTTCGAGCGACCCCAAAAGTGAATGTTGATATTGCATTTGAAGAGACCGGCAGTCGGTCAAGGTTTACGGTTGACGTTAGGGGCGATCACGCGCGCGATGTCGCGGTCGGAATAGCAGACCGCATATCGCAAGTATTGTCACCACAGAAGCGAGGCTCGGCGTTTTGGTACGCTCCCGCAACCGTCTATATGGCAAACGGGGCTGCCATTGTGATGATGGTTGCAACAATCATGAATCCCGCCAAGCCTGGGATCGGAATAGGCGGCCTCGGCCTCATGCTGGCATCAACGCTTTATCATCAGGCAATAACTAGATTGCGACCATACACGATTTTCGAGTCAGAACTGAGTCAGCGAAGAGCATCGAAATGGAAGTGGTTCGTCTCTGGTTTCTGGACGTTCGTGATCTTTGGAACGGTATTGGTTTTTGTTCGGCGATACTTTTTCGGCTTCTAGGTTCACTATCCGGCTCGACGCGCCGGTGACGAATCATCAAGACGTTAGCCTCGCAGACCGGGGCAGCCTGCGCTCCCAGCGACCAACTCTTAACTGCCGCCAACCGACGCGTCGATCCTCGGTCCTGCTGGCTTCCATACGAAGGAACAACAGGGACATTCGTACCAGCCGCCACTCAGCGGATTGACGCGAATCGTCGAATCACACCGAGGGCAGTCCGGCAGTTCAGGCTTCGATGCGCAGCCCACCGCTGACAGCTTTCTTGCCGACGACCAGCGCCTTTACGTAGCCTGTGAACGTCAGCCCTTTCCACTTCGTCTTCGTCGAGGCGGTTATCGAGCCGTCGAACCCGATTTCGGCTTGGAACTTCTTCTCTGGCACCTCGTCGAGCGCCGCCTTCCGCGCGTGCTCGTTGCCGCTCTTCAGGATGCTGGGCACGATCAGCCCTCCTTGATGGCGCGCTTGTACGCGAATTTCTGAATCAGGTAGCCGATGCCGGCGGCGATCAGTGCCTTGATGGCGTCCGCCTGTTCCGGCCAGGTCAAAGTGAAGGTGCGCGTGTCGGCGTCGACGGCGTAGGTGATGCCGGCCGCGCCGAGGAACGCGACGACGAAGCTCGTGACGTTGTTCAGCACCGGGCCGAACGGCTGCATGAACGGAAAGCGGCGACTCCACTTCCCCTTCTCGAGCAGGAACGGCGCAATGATGTTGTAGATGGCGGTCGCGATTGCGAGGACGACGAAGTTATCCATGTGACTCTGCTTCTCCTTTGGGTTACCGAACCTGGCCGACGATGAGTCGCCCGCGCTCGCAGGCGATGCTGACGTGCTGGGCGGCGTCGCCCTTGAACGGGTGGCGCTCGCCGGTGTGTGGCGTGATGATTTCGGCGTCGAACGACCGCTCGACGGGGATGCGATACTCGCCGGACTCGCCATAGACCAGCGCAACGAACTGGCGGCCGTCGGCGTGCAAGACGTGGTCGGCGCGGTAGAACGGCCCCGGCGCGCCGCCGCCCGGATGTGCGCAGAACACGCGGCCGCGGTTTCGGAAGCTCTCGCCGCCGTGAATCAGCCGCGGCCACGTCATGATGTCGGCCGGCAGCAGCGACGGCACGCGCGCGACTTCGCGATAGCCCGTCATTGCCGCGAGCGGGCCGTCCCAGAACACGCCGTGGCCTGACATATAGACCCAGCCCTGACGGGTCGCGAGCGACTGTGCGGCCATCAGGCACAGCGCCTCGGGATGTTCTTCGCGGCCTACGGAGACGCCGGCGCCGGGCCCGGCCGGCTCACCCTGCCAACCGGGCACGCCGTAGTGCGGAAGCGTCTCGTAGCCCAGCGCGTGGATGTGGGCGATGCGATTGTGCGACGCGCCGCCGCGGTAGCCGTGCACGATGTGCACGTCCATGCCGATCGCCTTCGTATGGCTCTCGACCGACTCCGGGAGCTCGCCGCCGTAGCCGTCATCGGCCGCGCTCGAGCCGCGCAGTGCGTGCGTGCCGAGTCGTTCGGCCATGACCCTCAGGTACTTGGGAACGTTGTCGCGCCACACGCCCGGCAGGTTCTGCCAGGCCTCGTTCGCCGACGCGTTGATCGCGATCGTCGCGGCACCGACCGCGCGCTGCACGTCACCGACGAGGGCGCAGTGCTGCTCGATCTGCGACGGCTGCCAGCCGACGAGATCGCCGCGGTCGTGGTGAACAGCCAAGCCGCGCGCTTGGCACTCGCGGAGGAATGCCGCGAGCTGGTCGTAGTACCGCGGCGTCGCTTCGATGCGCCGACCCGAAAAGGCGTCGAACGGCACCGGCGTGACTTCTTTTCCGGCCCACGCCTTCCATGCGTTCCGGTCGCCCGGCCGGCTTTGGTCGTAGTAGCCGAGCACGTCCAGAAACCGGATGCCGTGATAGCCGGTCGCGAGGATGTCATCGAGCTCGGCGCGCACCGCGTCGGGCCGACGCACGAACGCCGAGAACGCCTCCATGAAGTGGCAGAACATCGGCAGGATGACGCCCTGATCGTCGACAAACGCCTGGCCGCGACGGCGCAGCTGGCCGACGATCCGGCGATGGCCGACAGGGCCGCTGATCGGCGGCACGACCACTGGCGGCGTCGGCGGTGGCGTCGGGAACTTCACCGCGTAGATGCGGCGATAGAGCTCGTGGCGGCAGGCCTCGAGGCGCTCGCGCGGCGGCAGCGTGTTTCCGTAGCCCTCCTCCCACAAGCCGACGAAGCCGCGGACGCCAGCGACCCACACCGCCTCGGCGCGCGCGGTCCACGGTTCCTGGAGCAAACCTGGGTAGATCTCAAACTGCAGCCAGTTGAGAACGTCGACGATGAAGTCATCGGGCGGGCGATCGATTGAATGCGACATGAGATCACTCCCCAGGCTTCACGAGACGCACGTATCCAAACTCGAGGAGGTGCGTCTGAATCACCCCCTGAACCTCGTTGACCATCGCTTCTCTGTCCGCGTGATCTGTTTTTGGCAGCGACATCTCTTCGAGGTTCGAGATGACGCGTTCGGCGATCTGCCGCAGGTGGTTCTTCTCCATGTGTTGCTCCCTTGAATCGAATCGATGCCTAGACCGCTTGGGTGAACGCCTTGGCAACCGGCTTCCACTCGCCGGTGCCGTAGCGCCTGAATCCGAAGTGCGCCTCCGTTGTTCGGTTCTCCGGAGGCCCGTCGTTGAGTTGGAAGGCGACGCACAGTTCGAAGCCATGCGCGCTAAAGAACTGGCGCTCCCACGCCATGTGGGCGGCGACCTCGCACTCGGACCAGTAGCCCGGCCCGTCGCTGTAGCCCACCTCAGTTAATGCGAGTGCCCGCGGTCCGACGATCGCCTTCAACTTCGCGATCTCGTGCTCGCGGCTCTTGCAGCCCTTGTGCGGATTGCGCGGATCGCGGCCGTCTGGATACCGATGCACGGAGCACGCGATCTGCGAGTCGTGCTCGATCCACGGCCATTCGTGCCACGGCAGCGATTCGAGGAAATCGAAGCCGCGTTTATTGAGATTGCTGACGACGCCGAGATATAACCGGCGCTTCGTTTCGCGCGCGATGGCGACGCACCGCCGCGCTTCCTTCAGATAGCTCTCACGCGTCCACCCGAACTTCGCCAGGTCCGGTTCGTTGCCGAACTCGACCAGCGCGCCGTCCGGCAGGACCGTCATCTGTTCGGCGCGGCGGATGATGCAAAGAGGCTGCAAGCCTTGGTCGACGACTTCCTGGGCCAGCAGCGCCGTCTTCTCGAGCGGCAGGCCATCCGGCAGCGGTCGCCCGTCGGCGCCTTGCCCCTGCAGGTCGAGGCGCACGACGGAGAATCCAGCGGCGCGGACCGCTGCGAGCGTGTCCGCGCCGAGGAACTCACCGAAGCCGCACTGAAGGCCAGCAGCCGCGGACATCAAAACTGTCCGCTCTTGCGCTCATTGGCGAGCATGTCGTCAACGACGCTGGTATTGGAGAATGGCCAGTGCGTGAACTCGGCCTTTTGGTTGATCCGCCAGTACTGCTTTCCGCCCGGCGGGATCGCTGAGAACGAGGTCGACCCGCCGTAAACGATGCGACCGGTCGCGTCGACGACGTAGACCTCCGCGCCCTTTGGGACGGCGTTGCACGTGCAGCCGTCGACATCGTTCGCGGGACACGAGGGCGAATGCACCACTTCCTGTCCGACTGCCGACGTGTCCGGTTGCAGCATGCCGGCCTGACGCAACCGCTGCGTGAAGTCGTACGCCGCGCAGTCCGGACAGGAGAATCGTCCGCAGCGCGCATAGAGCTTTTCGCCCGGCTTCGCTTTGCGCTCGCACCCGTGGCCACCGACGCCGATGATTTCGATCTTGAAAGCACCCATGGTTGAACCCTCCGTTTCTGACGTTGACTGACTGTTCCGACCTGCCACCTGCCCGAAAAACGAAAAGCGGTCGCGAAGCTCGGCGCACTGGTTGCGCGAACCTCGGACCGCTCAAGTCCCGATGCTCTATGTGTTGGTCTCAGCGCATCAGAGCGTGATGCTGGTCAGCCCGCCCCGTCGGGTAGGCCATAGCTGAGACAACGTCGTTACTTACGCGCCATCGTCCTCATCGCGCGTGACTTCGATCCCGGCCGTCACCATCCAGTCGTCGCCCATGCGCACGCGGACCCACGGCTCCAACACGAATGTGCCGCTCAGGAGTTGCGTCGCTCGCCGGGATGCGTCGCTGCCGAAGAACTCGCGGTATTCCCGCAGCGACAGGCAGACGTCCATCTCTTCGATGTTCCCCATCGTGACGACTTGCCGCTTGGCGGGTCGGTCGTTCCACACTCACGCCTCGTTCACCGACATGAAGCCGGACGGATTCTCGATCGAGATCCAGATCGGCCCCTTCGCGTCGACTAGTCGACTCATCAACGCCGCCATCGCGACTTGGCTCTGCAGAATGCTGCGGTTGTCGTCGTCGCGCATGCGGCCGACCAGGATGCACCCGAGCGAGTCCTGACGCTTGTTGCCGGCGTGAATCCGGATGCCGGTGAACCCCTCGACGTGCAGCAGCTCCGGCAGCACGCGGCCAAACCGCTGCGACGGCGTCAACTTCACCTGATAGCGACCGGCCTTGATCGCCGTTTCGCCGTAGACCTTCCACTCCGCCACCGGCCGATCCGCGCGCTCGCGCAGTTGGTCCTCGAGCGTGAAGCCGAAGAAGATGTCGTCGACGAACAACACACCGAACGTGGCCAGGTGCCGCGATGGCTCTCGAATCAATCGCAGATTCATGGGTGAGCTCCGTTCGGCGTGGTATGAATCGGCGTCGCCCGTTCGACGCTCAACGTCCCTTGCCAGCCGAAGGCCTCGCCGTCGGTGCAGCACACCAAGTGCGCTTCGATGCCAACGCGAATGACGATGTCGCCGCTGGCGTGATAGCACTTTGCGTGTTCGCGGAAGATCCGCTTCGGGCTGTTGACGGTGGCGTACCACGCCCGCTCGAGCTGCTCGCGTTGGTCGGCGTACACCAAGCGCCAGATCCCCATATCGAGGATTTCTTCTTTCGTGTAGCCGAACAGATCGCTGAACGCGCGGTTGACGTGCGTGACGTGGCCAACTTTGTTCGTGCGGAA
>Ga0196963_10000145_pt1 | contig 73828 bp, 66 predicted proteins | sample S1_5metaG_FD_148600 | JGI IMG/M metagenome (GOLD analysis project Ga0196963, IMG submission 148600) | Soil microbial communities from Anza Borrego desert, Southern California, United States - S1_5 | ecosystem: Environmental > Terrestrial > Soil > Desert | place: USA: California | collected... | reverse complement strand
CAGCGGCCGACTCCGGCGGTCGGCCCCTGGGGGGCCGACTGCACTGCGGTTCTCGACCTGGGGGCGCGCCGTCCATTTAGCTTCGCTCGCTGCGCTCGCTTCGCACAGCGCCGGCGAGTCAGTCTACGAAGCTCGCTGCGCTCGCCGCCCCCAGGCCTGCGATCCTCGTCGCCTCCAACGGCCGCCGCACGCGCACCCCGGACCGCTCTCCTGCAAGTGTGGTGGCAGGCGGTTCGCGGCAGTGCACTGCTGTCTCGCAAAGGCGCGGGCGGGCAGGCCGCAGCGCGCGTGGGAGGCGCCGGGCTTGAGTGGTTCGGGGGCGGCGAGCGCAGCGAGCTTCGTAGACTGACTCGCCGGCGCTGTGCGCAGTGAGCGCAGCGAACGGAGCTAAATGGACGGCGCGCCCCCGAAGCGCTCAAGCCCGGGAAGTCGGTCCCCCAGGGACCGACCGCCGGATTCGCGCGCTGCGGCCTGCCCGCCCGCGCCTTTGTCGCTCCACACGAAGCAAGTCCACCGACGACCAATCTCACCAACGACCGCAACGGGCCGATAGCGGTCCCGACTTCACTTCGGTCGAACGGCATCCGCCGTGCCCTGCACGAAGGCCTTGATCTTCTCGACCTCCTCGATCGTCAGCTTGCCGGTGAAGTCGGGCATGCCGTTGTTGGTGAACGGGCCCTTGAACAGGAACTTGTCCAGGTTGGTGATGGTCTCGGTGGCCGAGTAGCCCAGATTCGGGATGTTGCCGCCGCGGTCCACCCCCGGCACGCCGTGGCAGAAGGCGCAGTTGCTGACGTAAAGCGCCGTGCCGTCCGCGTAGTGCGTGGGGTCGTACTTCACGCCCTGCAGCAGCGCACCCATCCGGTACTGCACGAAGTCCGGCAGCTTGGCCGTGCCGCCGACCGCGAAGGTGAAGACCGTGCCCGGCCCCTGCTTCTCGCTGGCCCGGGCCGCCAGGCCGTACACGCCGCCCCAGCCCACCGCGATCGACACGTACTGCTTGCCGTCGACCAGGTAGGTCACGGGCGCCGCGACCACGCCGGTGCCGGTGGGCGACTCCCAAAGCTTCTGGCCAGTGGCGGCGTGATAAGCCGCAAAGCGCCCGTCCGCGCTGCCCTGGAACACCAGGTCGCCGGCCGTCGCCAGCGTGCCGCCGTTCCATGGCGACACGTGCTCGTGGCGCCACACCTCCTTCTGCTGCACCGGGTCCCAGGCCACCAGGCGGCCCCAGGGCGCGGTCTTCGGCGGCTCGGCGTTGGCGAACATGGCCACGTTCCAGCCCATGTTGCTGTGCGGTTCGCCCGGGCGCACGCCGTTGTGCTTCCAGTCCTTGTTGTCCATCAGCGTCAGCGGCACGTGCTGCACCGGCATGTAGGCCAGGCCGGTCTTCGGGCTGAAGGACATCGAATGCCAGTTGCGCGCGCCAAAGGCGGTGGGAATGACCTCGCGCGGGCGGTCACCGGTGCGGGCCAGCGGCGTCTCGATCGGCCGGCCGTTGGCGTCGTAGCCGGTGGCCCAGTTCACGTCGGTGAAGTTCTTCGCCGAGATGTACTGCCCGGTCTTGCGGTCGATGACGAAGAAGAAGCCGTTCTTCGGCGCGTGCAGGATCACCTTGCGCGGCTTGCCGCCGATCTTCAGGTCGGCCAGGATCATCGGCTGGGTCGAGGTGTAGTCCCAGTTGTCGCCCGGCGTCTCCTGGTAGTGCCACACATATTTGCCGTTATCGGGATTGATCGCGACGATGGAAGCCAGGTACAGGTTGTCGCCGCCCGCCGGGCTGCGCTTCGAGCGGGCCCAGGGCGATCCGTTGCCGGTGCCGATGTACATCAGGTTCAGCTCGGGGTCGTAGGCCATGGTGTCCCACACCGTGCCGCCGCCGCCGGCTTCCCAGTAGCGGCCCGCCGGATCCCAGGTCTTCGCGGCCTTGGCCAGCGCCTCGTTCTCGTAGGGCTTGGCCGGGTCGCCCGGTACCGTGAAGAAGCGCCAGGCCTGCTTGCCGGTGGCAGCGTCGTAGGCGGTGATGTAGCCGCGCACGCCCAGCTCGGCGCCGCCGTTGCCGATGATCACCTTGCCCTTGATGACGCGCGGCGCGCCGGTGATGGTGTAGGGCCGGTTGCGGTCGATCAGCGTGTCCTGCTCCCACACCTTCTGGCCGTTGGCCGCGTCCAGCGCGATCAGCCGGCCGTCGAAGGCGGCGACGTAGACCTTGCCCTGGTGCAGCGCCACGCCGCGGTTCACCACGTCGCAGCAGCCCTTCCAGCCGATGCTGCGGTCGACCTGCGGGTCGAAGGTCCACAGCCGCTGGCCGCTGCGCACGTCGATGGCGTGCACGATGCTCCACGACGCGCTGACATACATGATGCCGTCGACCACCAGCGGCGTGGCCTCGACGCCGCGCGTCGACTCCAGGTTGTAGGACCACACCAGGCCCAGGTTCCTCACGTTGCCGGCGTTGATCTGGTCGAGCTTTGAGAAGCGCGTCTCGGCATAGTCCAGGCCGTAGCTCGGCCAGTCGGCCGTGGTCCTGGCATTGGCGCGGATCGCCGCGCCGTCGATGCGGGCGGTGACGGCACGGATGTGCTCGGCCGAGCCCTTTGCATGTTGGCCCGCGGGCGCGACCGCGGCTTGCGCCACGGCCGGCGCATGGGGAGCAACAACCAGCATGGCACCGAACATCAGCGCGCCATACCATCGGGCCGGCCGGGCGATTGGCTGTACAGGCTTCACGGTTTGTCTCCTTGGTGACTCGGCCGGGTCTTCGAGCCCAGCGTGAACGCGAAGCTTGCTTCGCCGCGCGGGCGCTTCCCATTCGGGACAAGCCCGCACCCGAACTGTTCTGTCTCGACACAAGGCACGCGATGAATTCCTCAGCCGCCGACGTCCCGAAGACACTGCCCTGGCACGCCGCCGCCGGGGGCGACGAGATGCAAGGGCTGGCCCTCGCCCGGCGCCGCTTCTTCGTCGACGGCCAGCGGCCTGCCGGCCCGGTGGCCGACGCGCTGTGGCATTCCTGGCAGCGCTGCCTGCAGGCGGGCCTGAAGCCGGAACAGCGCCCGGTGTTCGAGCCGGTGAGCCGCAGCCGCGTCAGCTATCTGCTGGCGCGCGACCACGTGCTGCTGAAGGCGGCCGAGCGCCCCTTCGACGAACTGCAGGCCGCCGTCGCGCGCAGCGGCTGCAAGGTGCTGCTGACCGACCGCCAGGGCGTGCTGCTGCGCGTCACCCCCGCCGCGCGCGAGGACGGCCCGGTGCTGCACGTCGCCTGCCGCCCCGGCGTGGACCTGCGCGAGACGCTGGCCGGCAGCACGGCGCCGTCGCTCAGCGCGCTGTCGGGCCGCAGCTGCACGATGCGCGGCGCCGAGCACTTCCACGAGCAGCTGGCGCAGGTGCACTGCGCCGCGGCGCCGATCCACAACCGCCACGGCACGCTGGTCGCGGTGCTGGACCTGTCGATCGAGGGCCAGCCCTTCGGCTTCGATGCACGCTGGCTGGTGCAGGCCTATGCCACCACGATCGAGAACAACCTGCGCATCGCCCAGACCCGCCAGCAGGTGCTGCTGCGCCTGCACAGCTCGCCCGTGGCCCTGCACTCGCCCGCGGCCGGGCTGGCGGCGGTGGACGAAGGCGGCCGCATCAGCTGGCTCGACGCCACCGCGGCGGGGCTGATCGGCGTTGACGCCGCCGAGGCGCGGCCGCTGCGCGTGGAGCCGCTGCTGGGCTGCGGCATCGACATGCTGCTGGACTTCACGCACGAGCGCGCCCCGCGGGCCGTGCTGCTGCCGAACGGACTGACCGTGTGGCTGGAAGCGGAGTTCCGGCCGCTCGGCGATGCGTCCGACGACACGCCGTCGCCCGTCCGGCCGGCCGATGCCGCGCCGGCCGCCCCCTTGCCGCGCGCCACCGCTGCCACCGCTGCCACCGCTGCCACCGCTGCCCCGGCCGACGAAGCCGGTGCCGCCACGCTGGCCCAGCTCAACCGGCACCTGATCGAGCAGGCCCTGGCGGCCTGCGGCGGCAACGTGTCGCAGGCCGCGCGGCGGCTCGGCGTCTCGCGCGGGCTGCTGTACCGGCGGCTGCGGCAGCCCCAGGCCTGACCGCCGGTGCCATGCCGCGCCACCGCCAGGCGCCACCTCAGCCCGAGGGGCGGATCACGACGTGATCCGGCGGCAAGCCCTGGCGTTGCCGCTCGTGCACCGCGAAGCACGCCGCCTCGAAGCTGCGTGTGAAGGCCCGGGTGTCGAAAAGGCGGCTGCGCGGCGCCTGCTGCGCCAGGCGCTCGCGCAAGGCCGCCAGGCGCCCGGCGTCACGGCCCAGCGCGGCGGCCAGGTCTTCGTAGGCGGGCAGCGAGTCGGTGACCAGCTCCGGCAGGCCGACGGCGTGCAGCAGGCTCGCGCCCATGCGGCTCGCCATCGACTGGCCGGCACAGCTGAGCACCGGCAAGCCCATGCGCAAGGCGTTGCTGGCGGTGGCGCCCGCATTGCACGGAAAGGTGTCGAGGAACAGCCCGGCCAGCGGCAGCCGCGCCAGGTGCTGCGCCAGCGGAACGCGGGCGGCGAACAGCAGCCGGCTGGGGTCGACACCGGCCTGCGCGGCGGCGCGCTGCAGTCGCGGCATCGCCTGCCGGTGGTCGACGTAGAGCCACAGCACGCTGCCCGGCACGCGCTGCAGGATGCGCAGCCAGGCCGCGAACACCGCCGGCATCAGCTTGTGGTTGCTGTTGAAGGAGGCATAGACGAACGCCTCGGCCGGCAGCCCGGCCTGCGCACGGTCCAGGGCCGGCACGTCGAGCGGCCGGTCGTCGTTGCACTGGTAGGTCGGCAGCTCGATCACCTTCTCGCTGCAATGCGCCCGCAGGTGAGCCGGCAGCATCGCCGCATCGGCGACCACATAGTCCATGAACGGCGCGCCCAGGCTGCCCAGGTAGCCCAGGTAGCTGATCTGCACTGGCGCGCAGCCGGCGGCGAAGAGACCGCAGCGGTGGTGGCGCGTGTAGCCGTTGAGGTCGATGGCGATGTCCAGGCCCCGCGCGCGCGCCAGCGCCGCCGCATCGGCATCGGTCAAGCCGCGGATGTCGGTGAAGTGCTCCACCGCGCGCTCGATGCGGTGGCGCCAGGCATCGCCGCGCCCCGGCCCGAACGAGAACGCGAACACCTCGAGCTGGCGCCGGTCATGGGCCTCGAGCACGCCGGCCAGCAGGTGGCTCACCGGGTGGTCGCCGAAGTCCGACGAGAAGTAGCCGATGCGCAGGCGCCGCGGCCCGTCCGACGCTGCGTCCGCCGGCGCCGTCGCGCGCCCGCCGGGCTGGCGCGCGGACCAGGCCTGGCCGCCCAGGCGCTGCAGCGCCGGATCATCGAACGCGGCCAGCAGCACGAAGGGGGGGCCGCTGAACCGGCCGCTGCGCACGCGGTCGGCCAGGTTTTCGCAGCGCTCGGCCAGGCCGTCCCACTCGCAGACCTCCAGCCGCGTCAGCAAGGCCTGCGCGAGCGCTGCGCCGTGGTCGGGCTGCAGCTGCAGCGCCCGGTCGTAGCGCTCGATCGCCTCGTCGAGCCGGCCCAGGTCGCGCAGCGCATTGCCGACGTTGGCATGCAAGTCGGCCCGGTCGGGTGCCAGCGCGAGGGCCCGCTCGTAGCTGGCCAGCGCTTCTTCCACCCGCCCCAAGGCCTTCAGGGCCACGCCGCGGTTCGCCCAGGCATCGGGGCGCTGCGGCTGCAGCGCCAGCGCCTGGTCGCAAGCCACGACCGCCTCGTCGAAACGGGCCAGCGCGTGCAGCGCCATGCCGCGCTTGAAATGCGCCTCGCCGAGCGCCGGCCGCAGCGCGCCGAAAGCCTCGAAGCTCGCCAGCGCGTCCGCCGGACGGCCGAGCTGCAGCAGCACCACGCCTCGGTTGTGCAGCGCCTCGGCATGGCCGGGCTGCAGCGCCAGGCAGGCGTCGTGGTGCTGGAGCGCCTCGGCCAGGCGCCCCAGGTCGCGCAGCGCATTGGCCCAGTTGAAATGCGCGCCCGCATGCGCCGGCTGCGCCTGCACCGCCGCCTGGAAGCTGGCAAGTGCATCCTGCGGGCGTTGCAAGGACTGGTGCAGCAGCAACCCCCGGTTGTTGTGGGCGCCGGCATGCCGCGGCGCCAGCGCGATCGCCCGGTCGAGGCACGCCAGCGCGTCCGCGGGACGGGCCAGGCGGCGCAGCGCCGCCGCGGCATGCACCAGGATGTCGCATTGCGCCGGTTCCACGGCCAGCGACGCCTCGAACAGGCGCAGCGCCTCGGCCGCATCACCGTTCTGGTAGGCGAGCTGGCCCATGCGGTTGAGCGCCGCCACGCGTTCCTGCTCGCTCATCACTGCCCCGCGCCCGCCCGGTCCGCCGGACGATCCCCCGAGGGCATGCGGGCCGGCTCGGGAGCGTCCCGGCGTTCGGCCCGCGGCCAAATTGACAGGGGGCGTCTCATGCCCGCGGCAACCCCGTGGCGCGGTCTGCCAGGCCCGCCAGGCCCGACAGGCGCGGCAACGCGGCATGCGCATTGGCCGAGGTCAGGGCCGCGATGGCCTCCACCGGGCTGCCGCGCAGCTCGGCCAGCGTGGCGGCGATGCGTGGCAGCTGCGCCGGCTCGTTGCGCGCCGTCGCCTCGCCGGCGGCGCGCTGTGCCGCGGTGCGGTAGAGCCAGTGCGGCGGAATGTCGGGCGCGTCGGTCTCCAGCACCGGCACGTGGTCCGGCAGGCTGGCGGCCAGGCGGCGGATCTGCCGTGCCCGCTCGAAGGTCATCGCGCCGCCGAAGCCCAGCCGAAAGCCCCGATCGACGAACAGCGCCGCCTGCGCATCGCTGGCGTTGAAGGCGTGCACGATGCCGCCCGCGGCCTCGATGCGGCGCAGGCCTTTCAGCAGGCCATCAGCCGAGCGCCGCACGTGCAGGATCACCGGCAGCCCGGCATCACGCGCCAGCTTCAACTGCGCCGTGTAGAAGCGTTCCTGCCGCACGGGGTCGAGGCCCGGCACGAAATGGTCGAGGCCGATCTCGCCGACCGCGACCAGGCGCGGGTCGCCGCGGTGCCGCGCCAGCGCGTCGGCCAGGCGCTCGATGTCCTCGTCCTGCGCCGTGCCGGTGCACAGCGGATGGATGCCCAGCGCATAAGCCAGGCCATGCCGGTGCGCCAGCGCGCGCACGGTGTCGAAGTGGGCCGCGGCCACGGCCGGCAGCACCAGCATGCCCACGCCGGCTGCGCGGGCACGCGTAACCACCGCGTCGCGGTCAGGGTCGAACTCGGTCGCGTCGAGGTGGCAGTGGGTGTCGATCCAGCACGGATCCGCGGTCGCCGTCACCCCGCGCATGATGCCCGCGCCGGCCGGCCGCGGCCGCTTGGCCCCGCATCCGCCGGGCCTGTGGTGTCGTGCATGGCACAAGCTCCGGTGCTCGTGGTACTGTGGCGCGAACCAGCCCGTTGGGGGCTGACGGAGCCGGCAGCCATGGCCCGCACACCGTTGTACAGCCGTACCCCCTCACGTCCCGCGGCGCCCGCCGCCCTTGCCGCGGCAGCCGCCGCGCCGGAGGACAGCGAAACGGCCGCAGCCCGCGGTCCTTCCCTGGCCGGCAGCGCGCCCCAGCCGGCCGCGGACGCCGAATCAAGCCTGCCCAGCGCAGCCACCACGCCGCAACACGCCCGCACCGGCCGCGCCAGCCGTTGGCGCCGGCATGAACGCTGGGCCTGGGCGCTGGGCGCGGTGCTGCTCGCCGGCGCAGCGGGATGGCCCGCGTGGACCACCAAGGTCAAGCCGCCGCTCACCGTCGAGCAAATCGACGCCGCGATGCGCGAATCGATCGCCAAGGAGCCCCTGCCCGCGGCCGCCGCCGCGGCCTACGCGGCGGTGATTCCATCGGTGGTGCGGGTCGTCGGCGAGCACACGGCCCCGCCGCAGGCTGCCGCCAGCGCGCCCAAGTCCAAGGCCAAGGGTCCCACCAAGCCGACCGACAAGGCCATCGACGAAGACGGCCGCAGCGTGGGCACCGGCGTCGTCATCGTCGACAAGGGCCTGATCCTCACCAACCTGCACGTCGTGGCGGGGGCCGACAAGATCACCGTGAGCTTCTTCGACGGCAGCGAATCGGAAGCCGTGCTGGTGAACCTGCAGCCCGAGCACGACCTGGCGGTGCTGCGCGCCAAGTCCATCCCCGACGACCTGCATGCCGCCACGCTGCGCTCCACCGCCGGCCTGGCGCCGGGCGACGAGGTCATCGCCATCGGCTTCCCGTTCGGCATCGGGCCCTCGGCCTCGCAGGGCGTCATCTCGGGCCTGAAGCGAGAGTTCCGCTCGCCCGAAGGCCACCGGAGCTTGAGCAACCTGATCCAGTTCGACGCCGCGGCCAACCCCGGCAATTCCGGCGGCCCGCTGGTGACGATGGATGGCCACGTGGTCGGCATCGTCACCGCCATCATGAATCCGAACCAGCAGCGCACCTTCATCGGCATCGGCTTCGCCGTGCCGATCGAGAACGCGGCGGCGGCCGTGGGCATGCCGCCCTTCTGAACCGCATCGATCGTCCACCGCGAAGGACCCGACCGCATGGCCAACCCGAACGACACCGCCCCCGAAGCCGCCACCCTGATGGAGCGCATCCTCTACGAGGTCAAGCGCGTCGTCGTCGGCCAGGACCGCTTCCTCGAGCGGGTGATGGTGGCGCTGCTGGCGCAGGGCCACCTGCTGGTCGAAGGCGTGCCCGGCCTGGCCAAGACGCTGACCGTGCGCACGCTGGCCGCCACGATGCGCGGCAGCTACAAGCGCATCCAGTTCACGCCCGACCTGGTGCCGGCCGACCTGGTGGGCACGCGCATCTACAACCAGAAGACCGGCGAGTTCGGCACCACGCTGGGCCCGGTGTTCACCAACCTGCTGCTGGCCGACGAAATCAACCGCGCGCCCGCCAAGGTGCAGAGCGCGCTGCTCGAGGTGATGCAGGAACGCCAGGTCACCATCGCCGGCGAATCGCACAAGGTGCCCACGCCCTTCGTCGTGATGGCGACGCAGAACCCGATCGAGACCGAAGGCACCTACCCGCTGCCCGAGGCGCAGGTCGACCGCTTCATGATGAAGGTGCTGGTCGACTACCCGTCGGACGCCGAGGAATTCGTGATCGTCGAACGCGTGATCGGCGCGCCGGTGGAAGTGATCCCGGTGGCCACGATGTCGCAGCTGAGCGAACTGCAGCAGGAGTGCCGCAAGGTCTACGTCGATCCCAGCCTGATCAGTTATGCGGTGAAGCTGGTGGGCGCCACGCGCCGGCCCGACCTGCACGGCATGGCCGACCTGGGCAAGTACCTGAGCTTCGGCGCCAGCCCGCGCGCCAGCATCTCGCTGATCGAGGCCTCGCGCGCGCTGGCCTACTTGCGCGGCCGCGGCTACGTGCTGCCGGAAGACCTGACCGCGCTGGCCGCCGACACGCTGCGCCACCGCCTGGTGCTGAGCTACGAGGCGCTGGCCGAGGGGCTGAGCGCCGATGCCCTGATCGAGAAGGTGATGTCGAAGATCCCGCTGCCCGCCAAGCCGATGCAGCATCCGCAGTGAACACGCCGACCGCCCCCGCCCAGTTGACGCCCGAGCAGACCCCCGACCAGCTGCTCCGGCGGCTGGAGTGGACCGTGCTGCGCCGCCTCGACGGCCTGCTGCAGGGCGACTACCGCACGCTGTGGCGCGGCAGCGGCCTGGACCTGGCCGACCTGCGCGAATACCAGCACGGCGACGACGTGCGCCACATCGACTGGAACGTCACCGCGCGCCTGCAGCAGCCGCACGTGCGCCAGTACACCGAGGACCGCGAACTGACCGCGTGGTTCCTGCTGGACCTGACGGGCAGCATCGACTTCGGATCCAACGAGCGCACCAAGCTCGCCGTGTCGGAGGGCTTCGTCAGCGTGCTGGCGCGCTTGCTGACGCGCCACGGCAACCGCGTCGGCGCGCTGTACTACGGCCCGCAGTCCGGCGGCCGGCCGGTGGCGGTGCTGCCGCCCGGCGTGGGCCGGCCACACGTCCTTCAGCTGATGGCGGGCATGCGCCAGCGCCCAGCCAAGAAGTCGCAGAAACCCACCGTGCTGGGCGACCTGCTGCACAACGCCGAAGGCCTGCTGCGCCGCCGCTCGCTGGTCTTCGTGATCTCCGATTTCATCAGCGCACCCGGCTGGGCCGATTCGCTCGGCCGCCTGGCGCGCCGGCACGAGGTGATGGCCGTGCGCCTGTACGACCCGCTGGAGCTGGCCCTGCCCGACGTCGGCCTGGTGACGATCGAGGACGCCGAGAGCGGCGAGCAGGTGCTGGTCGACACGCAGGAGCCGGGTTTTCGCGAACGCTTCGAGGCCCTGGCCGCCAAGCACGAGGCCGACCTGCGCCAGAGCCTGGCCGAGGCCGGCGTCGACACGCTGGAGCTGGCGACCGACGACGACCTGCTGACCTCGCTGCTGCGCTGCGTCGCCCTGCGCCGCCAGCGCCTGCGCACCCCCTTGCCACGCGCGCTGCCCTCGGCGCTGAAGCCGCCGGCGCCGGCCGCCGCGTGAGGAGACACCGCCCATGACATTCCAGTGGCAAGAACTGCTGTGGCTCCTGCTGGTGGTGCCGGCGCTGGTGCTGCTGTACCTGTGGCTGCTGCACCGGCGCAAGAAGACGGCCGTGCGCTTCGCCAGCGTCGCGCTGGTCAAGCAGGCGCTGGGCAAGGGCCCCGGCTGGCGCCGCCACGTGCCACCGGCGCTGATGCTGCTGGCCGTCACCGTGCTGCTGCTGGCCACCGCACGGCCGATGGCGGTGCTGAAGCTGCCGTCGAACCAGGAGACCATCATCCTGGCCATGGACGTCTCCGGCAGCATGCGCGCGGCCGACGTGCAGCCGAACCGGCTGGTCGCCTCGCAGGAAGCGGCCAAGGCCTTCGTCTCCGGACTGCCGCGCAGCGTGCGCATCGGCGTCGTCTCCTTCGCCGGCACCGCCGCGGTCGTGCAGGCGCCCACCTTTAGCCGCGAAGACGTGGTCGCCGCGATCGACCGCTTCCAGCTGCAGCGCGGCACCGCCATCGGCTCGGGCATCGTGCTGTCGCTGGCCACGCTGTTCCCGGACGAGGGCATCGACCTGTCGCAGATCACCGGCGCCCGCGCGATGCCGCCCGGCCCCAACGACAAGCCGAAGAAGCCGGTCCAGCCGGTGGAGCCGGGCTCGTACAGCTCGGCCGCCGTCATCCTGCTCACCGACGGCCAGCGCACCACCGGCCCCGACCCGATGGAAGCCGCCAAGATGGCGGCCGAGCGCGGCGTGCGCGTCTACACGGTCGGCATCGGCACCAAGAACGGCGAGATCATCGGTTTCGAAGGCTGGAGCATGCGCGTGCGGCTGGACGAGGAAACCCTGAAGAGCATCGCCAACTTCACGCGCGCCAACTACTTCTACGCCGGCACCGCCGAAGACCTGAAGCAGGTCTACGAAGGCCTGTCGAGCCGCCTGGTCGTCGAGACCAAGGAAACCGAAGTCACCGCCCTCTTCGCCGCCGCGGGCGCGGCACTGGCAGTGCTGGCGGCGGCGCTCAGCGTGTGGTGGTTCGGGCGCGTCACCTGACGCGCAGCGCGTCCGCGCCCAGCGGCGCCTCTGGTCCCTTGCCGCCCACCCCCGCAAGCGTGTCCGCCGGGCGCCTCAGCGTCCGGTCGAACGGATTGATCTGCGCGGCCAGCTGGCGCGCTTCACGCTGCAGCAGGCTCACCACCACAGGCAGCCGGTCACCTTCCAGACGTGCCGTCAAGGTTCCCACGCTCAGCGCCGCCACGACGCGCCCGTTGGCGTCGAAGACCGGCACGGCGACGCCGGCCATGCCTTCGATCAGTCCGGAGTTGGAGTTGGCGAAGCCCTGGGCGCGCACCTTGGCGGCCTCGGTGCGCAGGTAGACCTCGTCCAGCGCGCCCAGGTGGCGAATGCGCGGCACGTTCTGGCGCAGGATCTCCTCGCACTCGGCCTCCGGCAGGTTCGCCAGGATCGCCATCGCGCCCTGGCCGATGCCCAGCGGCACGCGGCCGCCGACGTCGCCGGTGAAGCTGCGGATCGGGAATGGGCCTTCGAAACGGTCCAGGCACATGGCGTCGAAGCCGGCGCGCACCAGCAGGAACACGCTGTCGCCCAGCGCCGCGCCCAGCCGCAGCAGCGCGGGCCGGCAGCGTTCGCGCAGGCCACCGCCATCGCCCGCTCGCGCTGCCAGCGCGAAGAAGCCCAGGCTCAGCGCATAGCGCTTGCTGCCCGGGCGCTGTTCAACCAAGCCCTCGTCCGACAACTGCTGCAGCAGGCGGTGCGTGGTGGCCGGCGTGTAGCCCAGGCTCTTGCCGAGGTCGCTGACGCGCAGGCCGTCCTGCTCGGCCGCTGCCGCCAGCGTCCTCAGGATGGACACCGCCCTGTGGAGGCTGGAAACGCCGCCCTCTTCCTTGCCAGCCGTATCGCTCATGGACTCATCCTTTAGCTCATATCGCCACAAAATTCAGTCTATCGGAATAAATCAAAAATACATTCCATTAGACGGGTAAAGCGCGTTGACGACGTGCCTGTTCAGTGCCTAAATGCGCCGCATGCCGTTCCTCACGATCGACGGACTGACCCAGCGCTACGGCAGCTTCACCGCGCTGGAAGACTTCAGCCTGACGGTGCAGCGCGGCGAATTCATCAGCCTGCTGGGCCCTTCGGGCTGCGGCAAGACGACGACGCTGCAGGCCCTGGCCGGCTTCGTGCGGCCCACCGCGGGCCGCATCGTGCTGGACGGCCGCGACATCACCGGCGTGCCGCCCGAGCGCCGCGGCCTCGGCATCGTGTTCCAGAGCTACGCGCTGTTCCCGCACATGACGGTGGCCGACAACGTCGCCTTCGGCCTGGAAATGCGCGGCATAACACCCAAGGAACGCGGGACGCGCGTGGCCCGCATGCTCGAGCTGGTGCAGCTGGACTCGATGGCCGGCCGCTACCCGCGTGAACTCTCCGGGGGCCAGCGGCAGCGCGTGGCGGTAGCACGCGCGTTAGTCATCGAGCCGCCGGTGCTGCTGCTGGACGAGCCGCTGTCCAACCTCGACGCCAAGCTGCGCGAGGCCATGCAGTTCGAGCTGCGCCGCATCCAGCGCCGCATGGGCACCACCACGCTGATGGTGACGCACGACCAGGCCGAGGCGCTGTCCATCAGCGACCGCGTGGTGGTGATGCACGGCGGCCGCATCCAGCAGGTGGACGCGCCGCATCGCCTGTACGAGCAGCCGGCCAGCCGCTTCGTCAGCGGCTTCGTCGGCAAGACCAACTGCCTGGAGGCCACCGTGCGCGGCGGCGCGCTGGAACTGCGGGGCGGCCTGCGCATTCCCCTGGGCGACGCCACGGCCACCGAGGGCCAGGCGCTGACCCTGCTGCTGCGCCCCGAGAAGCTGCGCTTGCGCGCTGCATCCCTCGGCCGGCTGCCCGCCCGCGTGACCGAGCGCTTCTTCCTCGGCGCCCAGTGGCTCTACCGCGTCTCATGCTCGTTAGGCGACCTCGACATCGCCTGCCCCAACGACGGCAGCGCGCCCTGGTCCGAAGGCGATGAAGCCGCGCTGGACTGGTCCGACGACGTGGCGCGCGTGCTGCCCGCGCAGCAGCCTGCATGAGGCCGCCCGGCCGCCATGGGTCACGAAGTGGCCCCTTCAGCCCCTTCAGGTCGTTTGGCCAATGCCGGAGCGCGCAGTGCGAAGGTGCCTCAGTGAGTGCGCCGGAAGCGCCCGTCGTCCCATGACCACGAGCCGCCGCAGCGCCCCCTACCTGCTCAGCGCCCCGGCCCTGGCACTGTTCGCACTGCTGGTGCTGCTGCCGCTCGCGATGACGGCGCTGCTGTCCTTCCAGCGCTTCCAGCACGACACCGGCGTGCAGCCCGGCTTCACGCTGGCGGCCTACGCCACCGTGCTGGGCGACTCGTTCTACTGGGAGGTTTTCGGCCGCACCGGCTGGATCGCCTTGCTCACCACGCTGATCTGCGTGCTGGTGGGCGCGCCCGAGGCCTACGTGCTCAGCCGCATGCGCTCACCCTGGCGCTCGGTGTTCCTGCTGGTCATCCTGGCGCCGCTGCTGGTGTCGGTGGTGGTGCGGGCCTTCGGCTGGAGCCTGGTGCTCGGGCCCACCGGCTTCGTCAACCAGTTCCTCGAATGGGTGGGCATCGGCCGCGTGCGGCTGCTGTACACGCCCACCGCGGTGGTGGTGGCGCTGGTGCACGTGATGGTGCCGTTCATGGTGATCCCCGTGTGGACCTCGCTGCAGAAACTGGACCCGATGGTGGAAAACGCCGCGTTGAGCCTCGGCGCCTCGCGCGGCACCGTGCTGCGCCGCGTGGTGCTGCCGCAGGTGCTCCCCGGCCTCTTGTCGGGTTCGCTGATCGTCTTCGCACTGTCGGCCAGCGCGCTGGCCATCCCCGGCCTGCTCGGCGGCCGGCGCATCAAGATGGTCGCCACGCTGATCTACGACGAGTACCTGCACGAGCTGAACTGGCCGCTCGGCGCCGCCATCGCGCTGGCGCTGCTGGTGGTCAACCTGATCGTGATGCTGGGCACGCAGAGTCTTCTCGAGGGCGCTTACCGCAAGCGCATGGGGTCGTGAGCAGCTCATGAGAAACGGCCCGCTCGCCCTCGCCTTCCACACGCTGGTCGTCGCTTTCATGCTGGCGCCGCTGGTCATCGTGTGCCTGGTGGCCTTCACGCCGGCCGACACGCTGTCGCTGCCGGGCACGGAGTGGTCGCTGCGCTGGTTCCGTGCCGTCTTCGCGCACGGCGACCTGACCACCTCGTTCTTCAACAGCCTGGTCGTGGCGGCGCTGGCGGCCACCGGCTCGGTGCTGCTGGCGGTGCCGGCCTCCCTGGCCATCGCGCGTTATGACTTCCGCGGCCGCCAGGCCCTCAGCGGCCTGCTGATGAGCCCGTTGATCGTGCCGCACCTGGTGCTGGGCGTGGCAATGCTTCGCCTCTTCGCGCTGCTGGACGCCCGCGGCAGCACCCTGTGGCTGACCTTGGCACATGTCGTCGTCGTCACGCCCTACGCCCTGCGCCTGATGCTCGCCGCACTGGCCGGCGCCGACGCCTCGGTCGAGCAGGCCGCGCAATCCCTCGGCGCCTCGCGCTGGACGGTGTTCCGCCGCATCACGCTGCCGCTGATGCTGCCCGGCGTCACCGGCGGCTGGCTGCTGGCCTTCATCAACAGCTTCGACGAAGTGACGATGTCCATCTTCATCACCAGCCCGCAGACGGTGACGCTGCCGGTGCGCATGTACATGCTGGCCACCGAAAGCATCGACCCGATGATGGCCGCCGTGTCCGCGCTGATCGTCGGCATGACTGCCGTGGTGATGCTGGTGCTGGACCGGCTGTACGGGCTGGACCGCGTGCTGGTGGGATCGAAATGAGCGCTGACTCGCAAAAGACGCGGAGCGGCGCGCGGACGAGCACGCTTCCCCTGCTGCGGCGCCTGGCCGCCGATCAGCGGGCCGAACTGCCGTTCACCGTCGACGGCCAGCCCTGCACCGCGCGTGACGGCGACACGCTGTTCACCGCGCTGCTGGCCCAGGGCGGGCGGCTGCGCCGCAATGAACCCAGCGGCGCGCCGCGCGCCGGCTTCTGCGGCATGGGCGCGTGCCAGGACTGCTGGGTGCAGCTGGCCGACGGCCGCCGCCTGCGCGCCTGCACCACGCCGTTGGTCGCTGGCATGGCCATCCTCACCGAGGTCCCGCGATGACCGTGGTGGCCATCGTCGGCGCGGGACCGGCCGGGCTGCGCGCGGCCGAGCAACTGGTGGCCGCGGGCCTGCGCCCGGTGCTGCTCGACGAGTCGCCGCGCGTCGGCGGCCAGATCTACCGCCAGCCGCCGCCAGCGTTGCAACGGCCGGCACGCGAGCTCTACGGCTTCGCCGCGCCGCGCGCACAGGCGCTGTTCGACCGCTGGGCCGCGCTGCAGCCCCAGGTCGACCACTGCCCCGGCACGCTGGCCTGGCACCTGCAGGACCGCAGGCTGCACCTGCTGCAGGACGGCCTGCCCAGCACGCTGCGCTTCGATGCGCTGGTGCTGGCCACCGGCGCCACCGACCGCGTGCTGCCTTTCCCCGGCTGGACGCTGCCGGGTGTGTTCACGCTCGGCGCGGCGCAGGTGGCGCTGAAGGCGCAGGCCACGCTGTTGGGGCCGCGCATCGTCTTCGCCGGCACCGGGCCGCTGCTGTACCTGGTGGCCTGGCAATACGCCAAGGCCGGCGCCGACGTGCGCGCCGTGCTGGACGTGGCGCCATCGGACGCACCGCGCCGCGCGCTGCCGCAGCTGCTGTCGCGGCCCGGCCTCGCGCTGCAGGGTGCGCTGTTGCTGGCGCGCCTGCGGCTGATGGGCGTGCCAGTGCAGCGCGGCGTCAGGCTGCTGGGCGCCGACGGAGACGCCCGTGTGCAGGCCCTGCGCTGGCAAGCGGCTGGCCAGACACGCAGCACGCCCTGCGACGCGGTGGCTTTCGGCCACGGCCTCCGCAGCGAAACCCAGTTGGCCGACCTGGCCGGTTGCGCCTTCGACTGGGACGAGGTCGACCAGGCCTGGCTGCCGCGCTGCGACGCGCAGGGCCGCAGCAGCGTGCCCGGCGTGTACCTGGCGGGCGACGGCGCGGCGATCCGCGGCGCGGATGCCGCCGAACGCGCGGGCGCCCGTGCCGCGCAGGCGCTGCTGGCGGACCTGGGCCGGCCGGTGCCGCCGCCCACGCCAGCGCCCCCGGCCGACGAACGCTGGCGCCGAGCGCTGCAGGCCCTCAGCCCGCTGCCGGCCGGCTGGGCCGCGCATACACCCGACGAACTGCTGGTCTGCCGCTGCGAGGAGATCACTGCCGGCGAGCTGCGAGCTGAGGCGAGACACAGCGGCGCGCACGAGCTGAACCGCCTGAAGGCGCTGACGCGCATTGGCATGGGCCGCTGCCAGGGCCGCATGTGCGGCGCCGCGGCGGCGCGCCTGCTGGCGCACGCGGCCGGCGTGCCCCTGCAGGCGGTCGGCCGGCTGCGGACCCAGCCGCCGGTCAAGCCCGTGCCGGTGCAGGCGCTGGCCGCGGCCGCGCCGCCCGCGATGCCTGTGCCCGAGGACCAGCGCGATGACTGAAGAAGCGGGCCCCCAGCCGGCGGCACAGGCCCGCCCCGACCCACCTGGGGGGACGAGTCAACCCGGGAGCAGCCGGTCGCTGGCTCACGGCAAGCTCGAGGCCGACGTCGCGATCGTCGGCGGCGGCATCGTCGGCAGCTCGGCCGCGCTGTTCCTGCGGCGGCTGGGCCTGTCGGTGGTGCTGCTGGAGCGGGGCCTGTGCGGCGCCTCCGCCAGCGGCGTCAACTACGGCGGCGTGCGCATCAACGGCCGTGCACCGGTGCAACTGCCGCTGGCGCTGCGCTCGCGCGCGCTGTGGGAGCAGCTGCCGGCGCTGATCGGCATCGACGGCGAATACCAGCGCTCGGGGCACCTGAAAGTGGCCCGCAGCGAGGCGGACCTGGCCTCGCTGCAGGCCTATGCCGACCGCGTGCGGGACGTGGGCGCGCCGCTGGAGCTGGAGATGGTCACCGGCGCCGCGTTCCGCCGCCGCTACCCCTGGCTCGGCCCGCGCGCCATCGGCGCCTGCTGGAGCCCCGGCGACGGCCACGCCAACCCGCGGCTGGTGAGCCCGGCCTTCGCGCTCGCCGCGCGCGCCGCAGGCGCCCGCGTGATCGAGCACTGCGAGGTGCGCCACTGCTCGCACGACGGCCGGGCCTTCGTGCTGGCGGACGGCCAGGGCCTGGAAGTGCGCGCGCCCTGGCTGCTGAACTGCGCCGGCGCCTGGGCGCTGCCATTGGCGCGCCGCTTCGGCGACGACGCGCCGATGAGCTCCATCCACCCCGGCATGGCGGTGACCGAGCCGATGCCGCTCTTCATGGACATCAACATCGGCGTCGAAGGCGGCGGCATCTATGGGCGCCAGACAGGCCGCGGCAATTGCGTGTTAGGGGGCAGCCGCGGCGACGCGCGCGATCCGCTGCACGCGCAGCCGCGCGCCGCCGCCATGGCCGAGCTGTGCCAGCGCATCGCCGAGCTGTTCCCGCCGCTGGCCCATGCCCACATCATCCGTTTCTGGAGCGGCGTGGAAGGCGCGCTGCCCGACCACCAGCCGGTCATCGGCCCTGGCAGCCGGCATGCGCAGCTGCTGCATGCCTTCGGTTTCTGCGGCGCCGGTTTCCAGACCGGCCCCGCCGTCGGCGAGGCGCTGGCGCACTGGGTGGCCCACGGCCGCCCCACCGTGCCGCTGGACGCCTTCGGCATCCACCGTTTTTCGTCCACCACCACCCTGAAGGAGCACGCATGAACGCCCTTTTCCGCTCGGCCTCCCTGCTGGCCCTGTTCCTGGCCGCCGGCAGCATCCAGGCCCAGACCAAGACGCTCTACATCGGCATGAACGGCGGCACCATGGAGCAGTCGTACACCAAGTACGTGTTCCCGGCCTTCGAGCGCATCCACGGCGTGAAGGTGGTGGTGGTGCCGGGCTCCTCGTCCGACATCCTGGCCAAGGTGCAGGCCAGCAAGGAAAAGCCGCCGGTGCACGTGATGTTCCTGGACGACGGCGTGATGATGCGCGCCGTCAAGATGGGCCTGTGCCAGAAGCTGGGCGACTTCCCGGCGCTGAAGGAGCTGTACCCCAGTGCGCGCATGGCCGGCGGCATGGCCGCGGGCGTGAACGTCGGCATGACCGGCATCGGCTACAACAAGAAGCTCTTCGACGAGAAGAAGTGGCCGGCGCCGACCTCGTGGATGGACTTCGCCGACCCGAAGTTCAAGGGCAAGGTGGTGTTCCAGTCGCTGCCGTCCAGCAGCTTCGGCCTGCACGGCTTCCTGATGTTCAACCGCATCCAGGGCGGCAACGAGAAGAACGTGGAGCCCGGCTTCGCCAAGTGGGGCGCGACGATCGGCCCCAACGTGCTGGAGTACATCCCGAGCTCGGCCAAGCTGAGCGAGATGGTGCAGACCGGCGAGGCCGCGATCTTCCCGCTCACGCCCACCGGCGTGGCCACGCAGAAGGCCAAGGGCATCCCGATGGAGTACGCGCAGCCCAAGGAAGGCTCGGTGCTGCTGATGGTGGCCGAGTGCGTCACCGCCAACAACGATTCACCGGCGCTGGCACAGAAGCTGGCGGAGTTTCTGCTGACCCCGCAGGCCCAGGCCGCCGCGCTGGAGTTCGGCAACCAGATCCCGAGCAACCTGACGACCAAGGTCTCGTCGCCCCAGGCCCAGGCCACGGTGGACCGCTTCCAGACCTACATGAAGACGGTGGTCACGCTGGACTGGGACAGCATCAACACGCTGCGGCCGGACTGGAACGCGCGCTGGAACAAGCAAGTGGAACGCTGAGCCGGACGCCCTTCACCCGGTGCCGCAGGCACCCCTTTCACGTTCCACGGCCGGCGTGGGCGCCACCGCCACCTGGTGCCTGCCCGCGTCCTTTGCACGGTAAAGCGCCTCGTCCGCCCGCGCCACCACCTCTTCCGACGACAGGCGTTCGGCGCCGCTGATGGTGACGATGCCGGCGCTCAGCGTCACATGCGGTGCGGCCGATGAGGCAGGGTGCGGCATCCCCATCGATTCCAGGTCGTCCAGCAGCTGCTGCGCCAGTTGCCGGGCACCGGCCGATGGCGTGTCCGGCAGCACCAGCGCGAATTCTTCGCCGCCGTAGCGGGCCGCGGTGTCGGTGGGCCGGCGGGCACTGGCCAGCAGCAACTGCGCGATGGCCTGCAGGCAGCGGTCACCGGCCACGTGGCCACGGCGGTCGTTGTAGGCCTTGAAGCAGTCCACGTCCAGCATCACCACTGACAGGCAGCCGCCATGGCGTTGCAGCCTGCCCAGCTCGCGGGCGAGCACGTTGTCGAATTGGCGGCGGTTGGCCAGCCCGGTCAGGCCGTCGGTGTTCGCCAGCAGCGACAGCTGGGCCTTCATCGCCGTCAGCTCGTCGTTGCGGCGCGCCAGCTCGGCCACGCGGTCGTCCAGCTCCGCGGTGCGCAGCGCCACCCGCTCGGCCAGCAGCGCGCGCTCGTCGGCCAGCTCGGTCAGCGCGCGCCGGCGAGCCCTGTTGGACCGCGCCAGCAGCAGCAGCAGGCCCAGCAGGCCGGCGAACACGCCGCCGACGGCGACCAGCTGCCCGCCGTGCTGTTCGAACAGCGACGGCTCGTGGAACATCAGCAGGCTTCCTGTTGGCAGCGCGCCGGCGTCGAGCCTGAAGCGGCGCAGCTGGCGCGCATCGTAGACATGGCGCATCAGGTTAGGTGGCGCCAGCGTGGCCACGGAAACCGGCCGCACGAGGGGCGGCCCGGGCTGGGTCCCGAGCGCGGCACGCCCGGCCTCGCGGCCCATCAGCAGGTGGCTCAGCACATAGCCGCCGACGACGCCGCTGCCGACCAGCGACTCCCACTGCGAGACCATGGGCACGGCCGCATGCCGTGCGATCTCGCGCCCCACGTCCACCGGCGCCATGGCCCGTCCTGCCCCATCGCTGAACTGCAGCAGGTAGTAGATGACGCAGTCGGCCGGCAAGGCCGCGCTGCGCGCATTCAACTCGGCCAGCGGCCGGTCTAGCCAGTAGTCGATGGTGGCGGCCGGCCGCAGCCGCTCGACGGCGGCACGGAACATCGCCAGCCGCATCAGCGCCGCCGCATCGCGCGTCTCTCCGACGACGACGACGTGCCGCGCGCCGGTGAGCCGCAGCGCCTCGGCGATCGAGGGCCCGTAGTCGACGTGCGCCGAGACCACCGCCGCGCCGGGGTCGTCGCGGCGGATGAGCGCGGCACGCGCCTCGGCGATCTCCACGTGGATGCGCCTCGCCTGCGGCAGCAGCCGCGGCTGGGCGGCGAGGAAATCAGAGGCCAACGGCAGGAAGGCCACGACCACGTCGATGTCCGCGGACGCGTACTTTGATTGCAAGAAGTCCGCCAGCGGTGTCCCCGGCCAACCGGCGGGCAGCGGCACCGGCTGATGCAGCGCCAGGCGCGCCCCGTCCAGGTATTCCACGAACACCTGGTGCGCCGAGCCGGGTGGCCGCAGCACCTCGTCCAGCCCCTGTTCGAACAGGCGCTGCGCAGGCAGGTCGCGGTGGAAGCTGGCCAGCACCAGCACGCGCAGCGGCGGTGCATCGGCCGCGGCGGGCGCGCACCAGAGAGCCACCCAGAACGCCATGCCCAGCGGCAGCCAGCGCAGCGAAGACAACAGCAACCTGCCGAACCCGGTCATATACAGCACCTGACCCGTTCGAGTGGGTGCGCCGCAGGACCCGCGGCGCTGCGGGCATGCTACGCCGAAGCGCTTTCCGTGCCCAGCGCCGCCACCCGGGGATGCCGGTGAAGCAAGCGCGCAAGCCGAGCCGCCGTCAGATCAGAAGCTGCGCATGAATCCGGCGCGTCCGAGCGGGTCGCCCAAAGCGGCTCAGTCGACCAGCCGCCCCTGTTCGAGCTTCAGCGCGCGGTCGCAGCGCGCCGCCAGGCCGGGGTCGTGCGTCACCAGCACGAAGGCGGTGCCGCGCTCACGCGCCAGCGACAGCATCAGCGCGAACACCGAATCGGCGGTGCCGCGGTCGAGGTTGCCGGTGGGCTCGTCAGCCAGCACGCAGGCCGGCTGCGACACCAGCGCCCGCGCGATGGCCACGCGCTGGCGTTCGCCGCCGGACAGCTCGGAGGGCCGGTGCTCGACCCGCGCGCCCAGGCCCACGCGGTCCAGCATGCGGCGCGCGGCCTCGCGCGCGGCCGGCAGCGGATCGCGCCGGATGCGCAGCGGCATCGCCACGTTGTCCATCGCGGTGAACTCCGGCAGCAGGTGATGGAACTGGTAGACGAAGCCCAGGTGCTGGTTGCGCCAGCGGCCCAGCGTGGCGGCGTCCATGCCCACCAGCCGCTGGCCCATCAGCTCGATGCTGCCGGCGCTGGGCGCATCCAGCCCGCCCAGCAGGTGCAGCAGCGTGCTCTTGCCGGAGCCGGAGGCGCCGACGATGGCCAGCGTCTCGCCCGCATGCACCTGCAGGTCCACGCCCTGCAGCACCACCACGTCGAGGCCGCCTTCGGTGAAGCGCTTGGTCAGGCCTTGGCAGCGGAGGACGACATCGTTGTTGCTCCTCTTTCCCTCACTCATAGCGCAGCGCCTCGGCCGGGTTGACGCGGCTGGCGCGCCAGCTCGGGTACAGCGTGGCCGCGAAGGCCAGCAGCAGCGAGATGATGCCGATCGGCACGATGTCGTTCATCTGCGGATCGCTGGGCATGCGGCTGATGAGGTAGATGCTGCCGGGCAGGAAGCTGACGCCCAGCAGGCGTTCGATGGCCGGCACGATGACGTCGATGTTCAAGGCCACCAGCAGGCCCAGGCCCACGCCCGCCACCGTGCCGATGATGCCGCTGAGCGCCCCCTGCACGACGAAGATGCCCATCACCGAGCGCGGGCTGGCGCCCAGCGTGCGCAGGATGGCGATGTCGGCGCGCTTGTCGGTCACCGTCATCACCAGCGTCGAGACCAGGTTGAAGGCCGCCACCGCGACGATCAGCGTGAGGATGATGAACATCATGCGTTTTTCGATCTGCACCGCGTCGAACCAATGGCGGTTGGTGCGCGTCCAGTCGCGCACTGTGTACTCGCGGCCCAGCACGCCGGCCAGCTCGTGCGAGACCTCGCGCGCGGCCTGCGCATCCGCCAGCTTCAGCTGCACGCCGCTCGGGCCTTCCAGCCGGTACAGGCGCGCCGCGTCGTCGACGTGCACCAGCGCCAGGCCGCTGTCGTACTCGTAGTGGCCGGCCTCGAAGGTGCCGGCCACGGTGAAGGTCTTCAGCCGCGGCATCACGCCCGCCGGCGTCACCTGGCCGCCCGGGGCCAGCAGCGTCACGCTGTCGCCCTCGGCCACGCGCAGCTGGCGCGCGAGCTCGATGCCCAGCACGATGCGCCAGGCCCCCGGCTGCAGCTTGGCCAGCGTGGTGTCCTTCAGCTGCGCGGCGACGTCGGTCACCTTGGCTTCCTCGGCCGGCAGGATGCCGCGCACGATGGCCCCGCGCATCTCGTCGCCACGCGCGATCAGCGATTGCGCCGCGATGAAGGGCGCGGCGCCCTGCACCGCCTTCACGGCGCGCGCCTTGTCGGCGGTGGCGCGCCAGTCGGGCAGCGCGGCGCCGTCGCGGCCGTAGATCTCGACGTGCGAGATCACCGCGAGCATGCGCGCGCGCACCTCCTTCTGGAAGCCGTTCATCACGCTCAGCACGATGATCAGCGCCGCCACGCCCAGGCCGATGCCCGCCACCGAGATCGCCGAGATGAACGAGATGAAGCCGTTGCGGCGGCCGGCCCGGCCACTGCGCGTATAGCGCCAGCCGATCTGCCATTCATAAGGCCAGTTCATGCCGGCCGCTCATCCGACGGGTCATGGCGACCGGCCGGCCGCGCACTCCCGATAATCAAAGGCTTCATGCACCTCATCGTACCTTTTGCCGGCGTGGCCTCCGAGGCCGGGCGCCAGGCGCTGCACGACCTGCCGCTGCCCAACCTGCAGCGCCTGCTCGCCCGCCTGCAGCCCGAGGCGCCGGACACCGGCGACGAACTGAGCCTCAGCCCCCCGCACGAAAGGGCGCTGGCCCGCGCGCTGCACTGGCCGGTGACCGACGGCCGCCTGCCCTTCGCGGCGCAGGAGGCGCACGCCAAGGGCCTGCCCGACGCGCCCTGGGCCTGGCTGACCCCCGTGCACCTGCACGTGGGCACCGAGCAGTTCACGATGACCGACCCCGCCTCGCTGCAGCTGGACGAACCCGCGTCACGGGAACTGCTCGACGCCCTTCGTCCGCTGCTCGAAACCGAAGGCTTCACGCTGCACTGGGCCGCGCCGCAGCGCTGGCTGGCCGCGCACCCCATGTTCGACGAGTTGGCCACGGCCTCGCTCGACCGCGTGATCGGCCGCAACGTCGACCCCTGGCTGCCCGACCAGCGCGCCGCGCGCCTGTTGCGCCGCCTGCAGAACGAAGTACAGATGCTGCTCTACACCCACCCGCTGAACGACCGCCGCGAGGCCGCGGGCCTGAGCACCGTCAACTCGTTCTGGGCCAGCGCCGGCGGCCGGCTGCCGGATCGCACCGCCGCCGACGCGCCGGTGATCGACGATCGCCTGCGCGGACCTGCGTTGGCCGAGGACTGGGTGGCCTGGCGCGAAGCCTGGGCCCAGCTGGACGGCCAGGTCCTGGCCGCGCTGGCGGCCACCGACCCGCCCAGGCTGACGCTGGCCGGCGAGCGCAGCGCCCTCACCTTCACCGCGCAGCCGCAGGGCTTGTGGCAGCGCCTGTCTTCGTCCTTCAAGCGGCCCGCGCCGGCGGCGCTGCTGGAATCCCTGTGATCAAGCCAACCCTCAAAGTACGCGACATCCCGCCGCGCACCGCCTTCGCGCTGGAACAGGCCGGCGTGCACCCGCTGCTGGCCCGTTTGTTCGCGGCGCGCGGCGTGCGCACCCCCGACGACCTGGACGACGGCTTGGCCAAGCTGCTGCCGCCCGACACGCTGCTGGGCGGCGCCGCCGCCGCCCAGCTGCTGGCCGACGCCATCGACGCCGGCAAGCGCATCTGCATCGTCGCCGACTACGACTGCGACGGCGCCACCGCCTGCGCCACGGCCATCCGCGGCCTGGCGATGCTGGGCCTGGCGCGCGACCGCCTGAGCTACGTCGTGCCCGACCGCCAGGTGCACGGCTACGGCCTGACGCCGGCCATCGTCGACCTGGCGCAAGCGCACCGCCCCGACCTGCTGGTGACGGTGGACAACGGCATCGCCAGCGAGGCCGGCGTGGCCCACGCCCGCGCCCTGGGCCTGCAGGTGCTGGTGACCGACCACCACCTGCCCGCACTGGCCGACGGCCAGGTGCGGCTGCCAGCGGCCAATGTGATCGTCAACCCCAACCAGCCCGACTGCGGCTTCGCCAGCAAGTGCATCGCCGGCGTCGGCGTGATGTTCTACGTGCTGCTGGCCACCCGGGCCGAGCTGCGGCGGCGCGGCCGCTTCGACGCCGCCACGCAGCCGCGGCTCGATGCGCTGCTGGACCTGGTGGCACTGGGCACCGTGGCCGACGTGGTCAAGCTGGACGACAACAACCGCCGCCTCGTCGCGCAGGGCCTGAAACGCGTGCGCGCCGGCCGCATGCAGCCGGGCGTGGCCGCGCTCTTCAGCGTGGCGGCCCGCCTGCCGGCGCGCGCCTCGGCCTTCGACTTCGGCTTCGCGCTGGGGCCGCGCATCAATGCCGCGGGCCGGCTGTCCGACATGACGCTCGGCATCGAATGCCTGCTGACCGACGACGCCACGCGCGCCACCGAGCTGGCCGCGCAACTGGACGCCATCAACCGCGAGCGCCGCGAGGTGGAGGCCGGCATGCGCGAGCAGGCCACGCTGCGCCTGGACGCGCTGATGCCCGCGGGCGAAGCGCCACCGGCCTTGATCCTCTTCGACGACGAGTTCCACGAAGGCGTGGTCGGCATCGTCGCCGGCCGCATGAAAGACCGGCTGCACCGCCCCACCTTCGTCTTCGCACGCGGGCAGGACGGGCTGCTGAAAGGCTCAGGCCGCTCGATCGCCGGCTTCCACCTGCGCGATGCGCTGGACCTGGTGAGCAAGCGCCACCCCGGCGTGCTCAAGCGCTTCGGCGGCCATGCGATGGCGGCCGGCTGCACGCTGGAAGAAGCCGACCTGCCGACCTTCGACGCCGCGCTGCAGCAGGTGGCCCGCGAATGGCTGCTGCCCGAGGCGATGCAGCGCACGCTGGCCCACGACGGACCGCTGGCGGCCGAGTACTTCTGCGCCGACACGGTGATCCGCCTGGACGCTCAGGTCTGGGGTCAGGGTTTCGAGGCGCCGGTGTTCTGCGACGAGGTGGAAATCCTGCAGCAGCGCCTGGTCGGCGAGAAGCACCTCAAGCTGCGCGTGCGCCACGGCGGCCCGGGCGGGCCGATCCGCGACGCCATCTGGTTCGGCCATGCCGAGCCGCTGCCCACACGCGTGATGCTGGCCTACCGGCTCAGCCTGGACGAGTTCCAGGGCCAGCAGCGCATCCAGATGGTCGTCGAGGCCGGGCGTGAAGCCGGATGACGGGCCGGTGACGCCCGCGGCGCGGCCGCAGGCGGGCCATCGCCCGCGCGCGTAACCCGGCTCCGCTGCGGCGCCAAGGCAGGAATTCACGCCGGCAGCGGCCGAATCCAACCGTCACGTCGGTGAAGCGGCGGCAACAAACGTTGCGCCTGCGCATCCCGCCGCCAGTGGATAGTGCGGGCGCCACCACCCGCCACGCGCCATGACACGCCCCACCCCATTTGCCGGACGCCGCCACCGTGCCGCCCTGCTCGCGCCGCTGGCGCTTGGCCTGCTGGCCACGGCCGCCCTCGCGCAGACGGCGCCGCCCGGCAGCAGCGGCACGCTGACGGTACGCGCCCGCGCCACGCTTTACAACAACATCGGGCCCATCATGGCCTTGCGGGTCAACGGCACGCAGCTGGCGACGGTGGAGGTGCGCTCCGCGACCTACGCCGACCACAACTTCACGCTGCCCCCGCTGGTCCCCGGCGCCAAGGTCGACGTCGTCTTCACGAACGACGGTGCCGGCGGCGGCGCCGACCGCAACCTGTACGTCGCCTACCTGAAGTCCGGCAGCACCACGCTGCTGCCTTCCACGCCGGGCACCACCTACGACCGTGGCGCCGGCGCCAAGGCCTTCGACGGCATCGACGTGGTGGCCGGCCAGGGCGAGATGTACTGGAGCGGTGCGCTGCGCCTGACCTGGCCCAGCACCACCGTGGTGGCGCCGTCCGCGCGCAAGCTCGACGCCGTGCGCCTGCTGCAGCAGGCCAGCTTCGGCCCCACGCCGGCCACCATCGACAGCCTGGCCGCCACCACCAACGCTGCCTGGATCGACCAGCAGATCGCCCTGCCGTGGGCGCCCAGCTTCGTGCCGTACATCGACGGCAAGTTCGCGCTCGGCGACGACTACCGGCCCAAGGGCGGCAAGTACAGCAACCACTGGTCGGGCCACCGCTTCTGGGCGCTGGCCGCCAGCGGCAACGACCAGTTGCGCCGGCGCGTCGGCTTCGCGCTGCACGAGATCTTCGTCGTCTCCACCGCCGACTCCAACCTCTACTACCACGGCCGCCCCTACGCCAACTACCTGGACCTGCTGAACAAGCACGCGCTGGGCAACTTCCGCCACCTGATCGAGGACATCGCGCTCAGCCCGGTGATGGGCATCTACCTCTCGCACATGCGCAACCCGAAGGAGGACCTGGCGACCGGGCGCATGCCGGACGAGAACTTCGCGCGCGAGCTGATGCAGCTCTTCACCATCGGCCTGCACGAACTGAATGCCGACGGCACGGTGCAGGTGGGCACCGACGGCAAGCCCATCGAGACCTACGGCAACGCAGACGTGATGGCGCTGGCCAAGGTGTTCACCGGCTGGTCCTGGGGCTTCCCGGACAACGAGCTGACGACGCAGAACTTCCGCTGGGGCAACCCCGACTACAGCAGTGCCCGTGACCGCCGCATCGACATGCAGCGGATGAAGAACTACCCCGGCCAGCATTCCACCGCCGAGAAAAAGCTCTTCGCCGGCAAGCCCTGGGCCGTCACCATTCCCGCCAACGGCACGGCCGACAGCGACCTGCGCATCGCGCTGGACACGCTGTTCAACCACCCCAACGTCGGCCCCTTCATCGGCCGCCAGCTGATCCAGCGCCTTGTCACCAGCAACCCCAGCCCGGCCTACGTCGCCCGCGTGGCGGCCGCCTTCAACAACAACGGCCGCGGCGTGCGCGGCGACATGGCGGCCGTGGTGCGCGCCATCCTGCTGGACGCAGAAGCGCGTGCCACGCCAGCAGCGGCGGCCAAGCTGCGCGAGCCGGCGCTGCGCATCACCCACTGGATGCGCGCCTTCGGCGCCAACTCCACCAGCGGCGAATACATGCTGACCGGCGACCTCGACGCGCTGGGCCAGCGCGTGTTCGCGCCGCCGTCGGTCTTCAGCTACTTCCGCCCCGGCTACGTGCCCGCCGGCACCGCGCTGGCCGCGGCCGGCGCCACCGCGCCCGAGTTCCAGATCGTCAACGAAGGCTCGACCGCGGCCTGGGTCAACCTGGCCCGCTCGATGGCCGGCAGCGGCATCGGCTGGACCGGCAGCACGCAGGACCTGGTGTCGCCGATGACGACGCCCATTTCGCTCGTCAGCACCGGCAACGTCGGCGCGTTGATCGAGCACCTGAACCTGCTGCTCTTCGCCGGCACCATGTCCGCGGAACTCAAGTTCGACATCCTCGACGCCGTGAGCGGCGTGGCCGGCAGCGATGCCAACAGCCATGCCTACCGCGCCCGCATCGCGCTGTTCATGGCGCTGGCCTCCCCTGAATATCTGGTCCAACGCTGATGAACGCCTCCCGTCGACTCTTCCTCCAGGCCGCCTCGGCCCTGGGCACGCAGGCCGGCCTCGCCAAAGGCGCCGCGCCGCTGGCGATGACCCTGGCCGGCCTCTCCGCGCTGGCGTCCCAGTCGGCCCACGCGGCCGATGTCTCCACCGGTTATCGCGCGCTGGTGTGCCTGTTCATGGCCGGCGGCAACGACGGCCACAACTGGGTGGTGCCGATCGAGGCCGGCGAGTACGCGCAGTACGCCACGGTGCGGCGCGAGCTGGCCTGGAACGCCGCGCAGCTGCAGCCCATCACCAGCAGCACACAGGGCAGCGGGCGCCGATTCGGCATGCCGCTGGAGCTGGCGCCGCTGCGCGACCTGTACGAAGCCGGCCGCGCGGCGATCATCGCCAATATCGGAACATTGGAGCGGCCAGTGACGAAGGCCGAGTACCAGGCCGGCATCGGGCTGCCGAGCAAGCTGTTCTCGCACAACGACCAGCAGTCGGTCTGGCAGTCGCTGTCGCCCGAAGGCGCGCGTTCGGGCTGGGGCGGCCGCATCGGCGACATCCTGGCCTCGGCCAATGCCTACCCGGTGTTCACCTCGATCTCGACCTCGGGCAACGCGGTCTTCCTGACCGGATCCAACGTCACCCAGTACCAGGTGGGCGCGGACGGCCCGGTGCAGGTGAAGGCGCTGACCGACAGCTGGACGCTCGGCTCCCACAGCGTCGCCGCGCCGCTGCGGCGCACGCTGGCACGCGGCGGCAGCCATGTGATGCAAGGCGAGTACACCCGCGTGATGCAGCGCTCGCTCGACACCTCGGCGGCCCTGCAGTCGGCACTGGCGGGCACCGCCGTGCCGGCGCTGCCCACGACGCCCATCACGCTGCCCAACGGCGGCACCCTGACGCTCAGCAGCGAGGGCCTGGCCAAGCAGCTGCGCATGGTGGCGCAGCTGGTGGCCGCGGGACAGAGGCTGGGCATGCAGCGGCAGGTCTTCATGGTCAACATCGGCGGCTTCGACACCCACGCCAACCAGATGCGCGACCAGCCGCTGCTGATGGCCCGTGTCGCGCAATCGGTCGGCTACTTCATGAATGCGCTGGGCGCGATGGGGCTGCAGAACAACGTGACGCTGTTCAGCGCGTCGGACTTCGGCCGCACCCTCACCAGCAACGGCGACGGCAGTGACCACGGCTGGGGATCGCACCACTTCGTCGCCGGCGGCATGGTGCGCGGGCGCGAGATCTACGGCCGCATGCCCATCGCCGCGCTGGGCACCACCGACGAAGTCGGCTCCGGTCGCCTTCTGCCCAGCACCGGTGTCACGCAGCTCGCCGCCCGCCTGGCCGGCTGGATGGGCCTGAGCGCAGCCGAGCAGGCCTGGGTGCTGCCGAACCTGGGCGCCTTCCCGGCGGGGCCGGCATTCATCTGACGGCACTCGCCGCCAGGCGGGCATCGGCCAGGCTTCCGTCTGGCAGCCGCTTGCCCAGCAGGCGCTCCGTTCATCCGCACGCGCCGGCCCGGCGGCGCGCCGGGGGCCCCTGAGGGCTGCGGCGCGCGATAAGCTCCACGGTCTCCACCGCACCGCCCGAGCGCGCACCCGCATGTCCCTGCACCACTGGCTCCTCTACGTCTCCGTCGTCCTGGCGGTGATCCTCACCCCCGGCCCGTCGGCCGCGCTGTGCCTGACCCACGGCGCCACGCAAGGCGTATGGCGCGCCACCGCCACGGTGCTCGGCGGCATGGTGGCTTCGCTGACGTTGATGACGCTGTCCGCGCTGGGCCTGGGCGCGGCGATCGCCGCGTCGACCACGCTGTTCCTGGCGATCAAGTTCGCCGGTGCGGCCTACCTGATCTACCTGGGCATCGCGATGTGGCGCGCGCCGGCGCCCGTGGCCGGCGATGCCGCCACCGCCGCCGCCCAGCCGCCGGCCCGCGGCACGCTGGCCCGCCTGTGGCGCCAAGGCTTCCTGGTCGGCATCGGCAACCCCAAGGACCTGCTGTTCTTCGGCGCCCTGTTCCCGCAGTTCCTCGACACCACCAAGCCGATGGCGCCGCAGTTCGCGCTGCTGGCCGCCACCTGGCTGGTGGTGGATGGCCTCGCGATGACCGGTTATGCCGCGCTCGGCACCCGCATCGGCCCGGCCCTGCGCCGCTCGGGCGCCGGCCGCCTCTTCAATCGCTTGACGGGCGGTGCCTTCATCGCCGCGGGCGGGGCACTGGCTGTCGCGAACCGCTGAGCAGTGCCAGCGGCGGGGCCGCGGCGAACCGATCGGGTTCCGCCGGCGGCCGCGCCACTGCGGGCCGTCCGCGCGCCACTGCAGGCCGTCCGGCTGGAGCCGTCAGGCCTGGCTTGCCTTGCGGCGCCGGGCCAGCAGCGCGGCGACGCCCCCCGCGAGCAGCAGCGCCATCGAGCCCGGCTCCGGCACCGCAAAGGCGCCAACGCGGATGGCCGCACCGGCCACGTCTTCGTAGGCGTAGTCGTGGATCACGAATGGTCCGAAGTCCCCCGGCACGCTGATCCGCAGCCAGCCGTAGTGGGTCCCGTCGCTGTCCTGGAAGCTGAAACCCAGGTAGTCGTGGTCCCACGCCGCGAAGCCGCAACCGCAAGCAAGCCAGCTGGTGGCCGCGTCGACCACATCACCCAGCCCCAGCACCCCGGCGGCTTGCGCGCCAAGCCCCAGCATCTGGCCGTTCACCTGCGGGTTTCCGGTGACCGGATCCACGCCCACTTCGACGCTCTGGAACACCAGGTTCGTGGTGCCCGGCAGCGTGTAACCCGTCTCGTTCGAGCCAAAGACCTTCTCGAGCCCGGCCTGGCCGACGATGGCCGCCTGCGAAGTCGCACCCAGTGCGGCCAGCGCCAACCCGGCCACCACCTTGCCTGCACGCAGGCCTCCCACCTTCATTGCATTCATCCCGCCCTCCTGGCGAACAACATGGACGGCGCGGATTCTCGAGGTCTCGCCCTGCCAGGCCCCGGACCGTTCTAGGGATGGACAGCGCGCGGCCCCGGGGGACCTGCTGCGGCAGGAGGACCGTCGGCTCTCAGGCGACCACCGGCACCTCCATCGCCGGCGGCGTGTTGCGGCTGCGGCCGCAGCGCACGATGCCGTCGATGACGACCATGCCCACGCCCGGGATGTCGCCGAGCTGGACGCTTTCGAGCAGCGTGCGGCCGGCCGTGTGCTGCGCGCGGTCCAGGAAAACGAAGTCAGCGTCCCGGCCCGGCTCGATCAGCCCGCCATTCAGCTTGCGGATGCGCGCCGTGTTGCCGGTGGCGAAGCAGAACACCAGCTCCGCCGGGATGTTGCCCAAACTGCTCAGCAGCGCGATCAGCCGCAGGATGCCCAGCGGCTGCACGCCGGAGCCGGCCGGCCCGTCGGTGCCCAGGATCACGCGGTGCGGGCACTTCAGCTGCATCGCGGCCTGCGCGGCGGCGATGGCGACCTTCTCGTTGCCGTTGTGCACGATCTCGATCGCCCGGCTGCTCTTCTCGCACAGCGTGCAGACGTCGCGTTCGGGCAGGCTGGTGTGGCCGCCATTGATGTGGCCGATGACGTCGGCATCGGCTTCCAGCACCACGTCCTTGTCGATCAGCCCGGAACCGGGGATGGACGGGCCGCCGGTGTGGATGGTGCTTTGGATGCCATGCCGGCGCGCCCAGGCCACCATCTGCTGCGCCTCGTAGCCCGCCTTCACGCTGCCCAGGCCCACCTCGCCCAGCAGCGTGACGCCGGCGGCCGCCAGGTCGGCGAAATCTTGCTCGACCATGCCTTTCTCGATCACCGGCGCGCCGGCGATCACCTTGACGCCGCCGGGGCGGAAGTTGTCGAAGGCACGCTGCGCGGTGATGGCCAGCGCCTTCAGGCCCACGATGTCCTTGGGCCGGCCGGGCAGGTGCACCTCGCCGGCCGAAACCATCGACGTCACGCCGCCGTTCATCGTTGAATCGATCCAGCCCAGCTGGTTCTGCCGCGGCGTCCAGTCGCCGAACACCGGGTGCACGTGGCTGTCGATCAGGCCCGGGCAGCAACAGGTGCCGCGGGCGTCGATCAGCGTCTTCGGCTGCGTGGTGTCCAGGTCCTTCTCGCGGCCGACGGCGACGATGATGCCGTCGTTGACGACGATGGTGTCGGCATCGAGGATGGGTTGGTCGATGTCGCCGGACAGCATCAGCCCGACGTTGCGGATGATCACCTTGCCGGACTTGCCGGCGGCGGCAGCGTCAGCCATGGCCATTTCCTTTCGATGTTATCGAGATGCCGGGCGCCACGGTGCGTTCGACCGTGTCGATGACGTGCGCCTGCCAATGCTGCAGCGCCGCCGCGGCCTCCAGGTCTTCACCCAGGAAGGCCGACAGCGTGAAGCGGTTCGACAAGTAGAAGTAGCACAGGCCCGCGATGGTCAGGTACAGGTCGCGTGCGCTCAGGTCGGCACGGAACGCGCCCTGCTCGGCGCCGTTGCGCAGCACCCGCTCGATCACGCCGACCGCCGGTGACGAATATTCCTTCGCCCGTTCCGACTTGCCGATGTGCTTGCCGCGGTGCAGGTTCTCGGTGTTCAGCAGCGTGATGAACTCCGGGTGCTTCAGGTAATAGGTCCACATGAACCGGATGACTTCGCGCAGCGCCTCGCGCGGCTTCGACTCGTCCAGCTGCAGCTCGGATTCCGCCTCGTTGAAGCGGCGGTAGATCTCTTCGAGCGCCGCGATGTACAGGCCTTCCTTGCTGCCGAAGTAGTAATAGATCATCCGGTCGTAGGACTTCGCGGCCTTGCTGATCTGCTCCACCCGGCCGCCGTCGAATCCGTTCTTCGAGAAGACCTTGATGGCCGCCTTCAGGATGCTGTCGCGCGTGGCCTGCGCGGCCAGCTCGCGCACGCCGGGCTTGCGCTCTTCCGTGGTGGTCTTGGCTGCGGCGGTCATGCGTCTCCAGTCTCGGTCAGCGGCTCGGTACAAGCGATGACTTCTCAGTTCATGTAGTGGATGCTACATTGAATGAATCGAGCCGGACAAGCGTGGATGGTCGCATGGCGGAGCACACGAAGACCGATGGATTGCCTGGGTTGGACGCCCCCGCGCTGCCGCAGGTGCTGGAGCGTTCGCGTCCCCGCAACGAGCGCATGGCCGGCGACAAGATCGAGTGCAACGCCTGCCCCGTGCTGTGCCAGATCAGTGCCGGCAAGACCGGCGCTTGCGACCGCTACGCCAACCATGACGGCACGCTGATCCGCGTCGACCCCGTGCTGTTGCTGCGCCGCACGCTGGACCGGGGAGACACGCCGCTGGTCGCCTTCGAGGGCCGCGTGCAACCAATCCCCGCCGAGCCCGCCGCGCCGGCCGGCCATGCCGACTGGAACGGCGACCTGCTGCACGCCAACGAGGTGTTCGTCACCGGCGTCGGCAGCTCCACCACCTACCCCGACTACAAGCCCGCGCCCTTCATCGTCGCGTCGCAGGCGCAAGGCGTGGACGTGGTCACCGTCGTCACCGAAGGCATCTTCAGCTACTGCAGCTTCAAGCTGAAGATCGACACCGACCGCTTCCTCGGCCCCGAGCAGGCCAACGTCCGCTGCAAAGGCGAGGTCGTCGGCCACGTCACGACGATGGAATACGGCTCGCAGATGCTGTCCCTGGGCGGCGTTCACCACCTGACCGGCGGCAGCAAGAAGGAAGGCCGCGTGACGGTGGAGGTGATGGAGAAGCTCGGCAACAAGCAGGCGGTGGAGCTCACCATCGACGGCGGATCGCAGGTCGTGGTTCAGGCCGGCCGCGCGCCCATCGTCAACGGCGTCGAAGAACAACGCATGCGCGTCGGCTGCGGCTCGGCCACCATCGGCATCTTCGCCAAGCAGCTCTTCGGCCGCGCCGACGAGGTGGTGGTGGTCGACGACCACATCACCGGCGTGCTCACCGAGCACCAGGCCGGCCGCTGCCTGGACATGCGGCGCTCCGGCATCCGGATGCGCGGGCGCAAGTCCACGCCGGGCCGCTGGTTCCAGGTGGCCAACCCCGGCACCGGATGGGGCGGCACCGATTTGAGCGAACCGCTCTCCATCATCGAGGGCTGGGACCCCGAGGTGGCCTGGCCGGGCCTGCGCTTGTTGATGACATCCACCACCGGCGAGCATGCCGCCTGGTTCGTGCTGGACGACAAGCTGCAGCCGGTACCGGCCGACATGCCGCCCGAAGTACGCGGCGTCGTCGAGCGCATCGGCGAGAACTGCGAGCCCTCGCTGTGCTCGGTGCTGTTCCTGGGCGGTGCCGGCGGCAGCCTGCGCGCCGGCGTCACCGACAACCCGGTGCGGCTGACGCGCTCGATCAAGAACGCACTGGTCAACGTCACCTGCGGCGGCGCGCCGGCCTATGTGTGGCCCGGCGGCGGCATCACGGTGATGGCCGACGTGCTGCGCATGCCCGACCGCAGCTTCGGCACCGTGCCCACGCCGGCCATCGTCGCGCCGATCGAGTTCAGCATGCGCCTGGCCGACTACGAAGCGCTGGGCGGCCACATGGACCATGTGCGATCGCTGGACGACGTGCTCAAGCGCGGCGCCTGGCACAACGACGGCGCGCCCACCGCGCGCCGCTGGGCCGTTCAATCCGGGGGCAATCCCTGGCCTCTCGGCGAACCACCGATGTTGGGGTGACCTGATGAACGCTTCCCGCGCCCAGTTTCCTGACGGCCGCCAGCACTTCCAGCACGGCCCCATCGACATCGTGATCGGTGCCGACGGCGACCCCGCCGCGGTGCACGCCGCCCATGACGCGGCCTGGCAGCGCTTCAGCACCGTGCTGACCGAACTCGTGGCCGAACTGCCGCTGCTGCGCCGACCGCTGCGCGGTCCCTGCGCCTTGCGCGGCGCCATCGCGCAGCGCATGTGGCTGGCCTGCCGGCCGCACCATGCCGAGTTCATCACGCCGATGGCTGCCGTGGCGGGCGCGGTGGCGCAGGAGCTGATCGGCTTCTACCAGCGGCCGGGCGTCGTCCGCGCCTGGGTGAACAACGGTGGCGACATCGCGCTGCACCTGGCGCCCGGGCATGCGCTGCGCATCGGCCTCTTCGCCGACCTGGCGCAGCTGGACGATCGCCAGCTGTACATGGGCCTGGCGCTGGACGCTCACTTCACGGTGCAGCACGATTTGCCGGTGCGCGGCATCGCCACCAGCGGCTGGCGCGGGCGCAGTTTCTCGCTGGGCATCGCCGACAGCGTCACCGTGCTGGCCCGCAGCGCGGCCGACGCCGATGCGGCGGCCACGATGATCGCCAACGCGGTCAACGTCGACAACCCCGCCATCGTGCGTGCACCCGCGAGCAGCCTGAAGGACGACAGCGACCTGGGCGACATCCCGGTCACGTTGGACGTGCCGCCGCTGGCCCACGAGCAGGTGCAGGCCGCCCTGCGCGCCGGCCTGAAGCGGGCACGCGCCTTGCAAACCCGCGGCCTGATCTGGTCGGCCGCGCTGATCTGCCAGGGCCGCTGCGCGCGCGCCGAACCCTCCCCTTTCGCCAGTCCCAGCCCCACCCTGGCCGAGGCCGCCTGACATGAACCCCCCACACACTGCGTTCGCTGCCCCCGAAGGGCTTGTTCGTTCCTTCGCAACGGCCGGCCGGGACTGACATGATCGAGATCCGACGAATCGTGACGATGGTGGAAGACATCCACCACGAGTTCGGCCCGCCGCCGCCGCAGCCCTTGCGCCGCGGCGCCATCGCCGCCGTGCTGACCAACCCCTTCGCCGGCCGCTACGAAGCGCACATCCTGCCGATGATGGAGGCGCTGAACCCGGTCGGCATCGACATGGCACGACGCCTGCTGGTCGCCATGGCGGTGCCGGCCGATCGCATCGAGGGTTATGGCAAGGGCGCCATCGTCGGCGCCGCGGGCGAGCTGGAGCACGGCGCGCTGTGGCACGTGCCCGGCGGCTACGCGATGCGCGAGCTGCTGGGCTGGAAGGGCGATGCCAAGGCCTACGCCGCGGGCAAGAGCGGCGACCCCAAGCCCAGCCAGCCTGTGTCATCGGACTCCCGGGCTTCGCAGCCGGGAAATGCACTGGCCATCGTGCCCTCCACCAAGAAGGTCGGCCCACCCGGCGCCGCTTTGGACGTGCCGCTGACCCACATCAACGCCAGCTACGTGCGCAGCCACTTCGACGCCATCGAGGTGCGCGTGCCGGGTGCGCCGGCGGCCGATGAAGTCGTCTACATCCTGACCATGAGCACCGGCCCGCGTGTCCATGAGCGCGTCGGCGGCCTGCGTGCCGCCGACATCGCGCAGTGGAACGGCTTGCGCTGACGACGAACACCGGAGATCACCTTATGCCCGCACAGATCCGCAAGCTCATCGTCACCACCGACGAAACCCGCATCGAGATGGGCCGCGCCATCGACCCGCCCGCCAAGCGCGCCGTCGCGGTCGCCGTCATCGCGAACCCGTATGCCGGCCGCTATGCCGAGGCCCTGGACGAGCTGATCGCCATCGGCGAAGAGCTGGGCGGCCTGCTGGGCCGCAAGTGCGTGGATGCGCTGGGCATCCAGCCCGGCCAGGCGCACAGCTACGGCAAGGCGGCCATCGTCGGCGAGGCGGGCGAACTGGAGCACGCCGCCGCCATCCTGCACCCCAAGCTGGGTGCGCCGCTGCGCGCGGCCGTGGAAAAAGGTGCCGCGCTGGTGCCTTCGGCCAAGAAGATGGGCACGCTGGGCACCGCCATCGACGTGCCGCTGGGCCACAAGGACGCCGCCTTCGTGCGCAGCCACTTCGATGCCATCGAGGCCCGCGTGTCCGACGCGCCGCGCGCCAACGAGATCGTGGTGGCCGTGGCCGTCACGTCCAGCGGCCGGCCGCTGGCCCGCGTGGGCGGGCTGCAGGTGTCGGAGATCAAGGGCGAAGACGGCCTGCGCTGAACGAAACGGGCCGACATGAATTTTTCAGGCTTCGTCGTCCAGCTGCTCAACGGCCTGGCCGGTGCATCGTCGCTGTTCCTGGTCGCCGCCGGGCTGTCGCTCATCTTCGGCGTTACCCGCATCGTCAACTTCGCGCACGGCTCCTTCTTCATGCTGGGCATCTACGTGGCGTATTCGCTGGTGGAGAAGTTCGGCGCCCTGGGCTTCTGGCCGTCGGTGGTGATCGCGTCGCTGATCGTCGGCGCGCTGGGCGCCATCGTCGAAGTGGTGCTGCTGCGCCGCATCTACCGCGCGCCCGAGCTGTTCCAGCTGCTGGCCACCTTCGCGCTGGTGCTGGTGATCAAGGACGCGGCGCTGTGGCTGTGGGGACCTGAAGACCTGCTGGGCCCGCGCGCCCCCGGCTTCACCGGCTCGGTGGAAATCCTGGGCCGCCGCTTCCCGAGCTACGACCTGTTCCTGATCGCCGTCGGCCCGGTGGTGCTGGGCCTCTTGTGGCTGCTGCTCACCCGCACCCGCTGGGGCACGCTGGTGCGCGCCGCCACGCAGGACCGCGAGATGGTCGGTGCACTGGGCGTCAACCAGGCTTGGCTGTTCACCGCGGTGTTCACCTTGGGTGCGATGCTCGCCGGTCTCGGCGGTGCGCTGCAGTTGCCGCGGGAACCCGCCAACCTGGGGCTCGATCTCGTCACCATCGGCAATGCCTTCGTGGTGGTCGTGGTGGGCGGCATGGGCTCCATTCCCGGCGCCTACGTGGCCGCATTGATCATTGCCGAGATCAACGCCATGTGCGTCGGCCTCGGCACCATCGACATCTTCGGCATCCCCTTCGCGTTCTCCAAGCTCACGCTGGTGGCCGAGTTCCTGGTGATGGCGGTGGTGCTGGTGGTGCGCCCCTGGGGCCTGATGGGCCGCCCGCAGGCGCCCAGCCGCCACGCCGGCCCGGTGGAAGCGCCGCTGCTGCCCGCCACCCGCGCTTTGAAGATCGCCGGCACCCTGCTCCTGGCCGCATTGGTCGTGCTGCCGCTGGCCACGTCCGGCTCGCCCTACCTCACCGTGCTGGCGATCGACCTGCTCACCGCCGCGCTCTTCGCCACCAGCCTGCACTTCATCATGGGCCCGGCCGGCATGCATTCCTTCGGCCACGCCGCCTACTTCGGCCTGGGTGCGTATGGCGCGGCGCTGCTGGTGCGGTCGCTGCAGCTGCCGATGGAGGTCGCGCTGTTCGCGGCACCACTCGCCGCCGCCGCGGGCGCCGTGCTCTTCGGCTGGTTCTGCGTGCGCCTGTCCGGCGTCTACTTGGCGATGCTGACCCTGGCCTTCGCGCAGATCGTCTGGTCCGTCGTCTTCCAGTGGGACAACTTCACCGGCGGCAGCAATGGCCTGACCGGCGTCTGGCCCGCCGAATGGCTGAGCGACAAGCGCGCCTACTATTACCTGACGCTTGCTTTGGTCGCTATCGCCGTGCTGGTGCTGCGCCGGGCCCTGTTCGCGCCCTTCGGCTACGCGATGCGCGCCGGCCGCGACAGCGTGCTGCGCTGCGACGCCATCGGCATCGACGTGCAGCGCGTGCAGTGGGTGGCCTTCGTCGTCGCCGGCCTCTTCGCCGGGCTGGCGGGCGCGCTGTTCGCGTTCAGCAAGGGCAGCATCTCGCCAGACAGCCTGGCCGTCGGCCGCTCGGTCGATGGCTTGGTGATGGTCCTGCTGGGCGGCCTGCAGACGCTGTCCGGCCCGCTGGTCGGCGCCGTCACCTTCACCTGGCTGCAAGACACCATCGCCCGCAACACCGACTACTGGCGAGCGCTGCTGGGCGGCATCATCCTCGTCCTGGTGCTGGTGTTCCCGATGGGACTGGCCGGCTTCATCAAGCAACGCCTGTCCCGCGCTGAAGCAATATGAACCACCAGCTCACTTCGTTCATGCCCCCGGAGGGGGTGGCCTCCCTTGGAGCGGCCCGGCGGGAGGCTACCGCGTGAGCCTGCTGACCGTCTCCGGACTCACAAAGAACTTCGGCGGCAACCGCGCCGTCGACGACGTCCACTTCTCGCTCAAAGCCGGCGAGCTGCTGGCCCTGATCGGCCCCAACGGCGCCGGCAAGTCCACCACCTTCAACATGGTCAACGGCCAGCTGCGCGCCGATGCCGGCTCGATCAAGCTCGACGGCCAGGAACTCGTCGGCCTGGCGCCGCGCAAGATCTGGCGCCTGGGCGTGGGCCGCACCTTCCAGATCGCGGCCACCTTCGCGTCGATGACCGTGATCGAGAACGTGCAGATGGCGCTGCTGTCCGCCGACCGCAAGCTGTATTCATTCTGGCGCCCCGCGCGTGAGCACCGCCGCGCCGACGCACTGGCCCTGCTGGCCCAGGTCGGCATGGCCCAGCAGGCCGACCGCCCCTGCAGCGTGCTGGCCTATGGCGACATCAAGCGCGTGGAGTTGGCCATCGCGATGGCCAACAACCCGAAGCTGCTGCTGATGGACGAGCCCACCGCCGGCATGGCGCCCAAGGAACGCAACGAGCTGATGGCACTGACCAAGCAACTGGTGAAGGACCGCGGCCTGGCGGTGCTGTTCACCGAGCACAGCATGGACGTGGTGTTCGCCTACGCCGATCGCATGATCGTGCTGGCCCGCGGCAAGCTGATCGCCGAGGGTCCGCCCCACGTCATCCGCGACCACCCGAAGGTGCAGGAGGTGTACTTCGGCACCGGCAAGACCTTCGAAAAGCCGGTGGCCGCGCCGCCGGTGGGGGCCGCGGCATGAACCCGCGCAGGGCTGTTCCGAAAGCCGCACGCACCCCGGCACGCAGCACGAGAGTTCGCGAATGAGCACCGAGACCACGCTCCTGCAAGCCAAGGCCCTCAACGCCTGGTACGGCGCCGCCCACATCCTGTTCGACGTCGACCTGGACGTGAAACGCGGCGAGGTCGTCGCGCTGATGGGCCGCAACGGCGCCGGCAAGTCCACCACGCTGAAGGCCATCATGGGCCTGCTCGACCAGCACAGCGGCCAGGTGCAGTTCATGGGCCGCGACATCAGCAAGGCCGAGCCGCACGACATCGCGCGCCTGGGCCTGGGCTACGTGCCGGAAGACCGCCGCATCTTCAGCGACCTGACCGTCATGGAGAACCTGGAGGTCGGCCGCCAGCCGCAACGCCACTGGGCTGACGGCAGCGCCGCACCGGCGTGGACGCCCGAGCGCCTGTTCAAGCTGTTTCCCAACCTGGGCGAGATGCCCGATCGCCTGGGCGGCCGGATGAGCGGCGGCGAGCAGCAGATGCTTACCGTGGCCCGCACGCTGATGGGCAACCCCTACCTGGTGCTGCTGGACGAGCCCAGCGAAGGCGTGGCGCCCGTCATCGTCGAGCAGATGGCGCAGATGATCGTGGAGCTGAAGAGCCACGGCGTCAGCATCCTGCTGAGCGAACAGAACATGCACTTCGCCGAGCTGGTGTCCGACCGCGCCTACGTGCTGGAAAAGGGCCAGATCCGCTACCACGCGAGCATGGCCGAGCTGGCGGCGAACGACGAAGTGCGCCGCGCCTACCTGAGCGTCTAGCGCCGTGCTTGAGCGTCCCTCTTTTTCGCTTCTCCACTCCACGGGCGCACCGTGACCATCAGAAGAACACCCCAGGGAAGAACAACCCAGATCGACGCGCTGCCGCGCCGCCCACGGCCAAAGCCGCGGCCCCGGCTGCTGCCCCTGTCGCTACCCCGACTACTACCCCCACTACTACCCCGATTGCGACCCCAGCTGCGACCCGGCTTGCTGATGGCCGGCCTGGCCCTGCTGCTTGCGGCCACGGTCGCGCGCGCCCAGGACATCGTGCTGGCCCAGGTGGCCTCGCAGACCAATGCCTCGGCCGCCACCAACTCGCGCGGCATGCTGCTGGGCATGAAGGCGATGTTCGACCAGGTCAACGCCGCCGGCGGCATCCACGGCCGCAAGCTCAGCGTGCTGAACAAGGACGACGACCTGAACCCGGCCCGCATGGTCGACATCACCACCAAGGAGCTGCTGCCCGACCCCAAGGTGCTGGCGCTGATCGGCTTCGTGAACACCGGCGGGCTGACCGCGCTGGCCAAGGACGAGGTCTTCGGCAAGCACGGCATCGCGATGATCGCGCCGCTGCAGGGCGACCAGCAGGTGATAGGCGCGGCCAACGTGTTTCCCTTCCGCACCGGTTATGCCGACGAGGTGAAGGCCATCGTCGGCCATGCGCAGACCATGGGCCACAAGCGCCTGGCGGTGGTGGCCTACCGCATCGCCTTCGGCCCGGCGATGGCGCAGGTGGCCGAGCAGGCCGCCAAGGCCCGCGGCATGGACGTGAAGGTCACCATGGTGGACGGCGCGCCCGACAAGATCGAGGCCAACATGGCCGCCGCCGCCCAGGAAGCCGCCGCGCACGAGCCCGGCGCGGTGCTGATGGTGTGCGCCGGCAAGTACGCCACCGATTTCGCCAAGGCGCTGAAGGCGACGACAGCACGTAATGCGCAGCTGTACGGCATGTCGGTGGTGCTGGCCGAGAACCTCGTCAAAGCGCTGGGACCGCAATCACGCGGCATCGTGCTGGCCCAGGCCGTGCCCTTCCCCTTCGCGCAGGGCATCCCGCTGGTCTACGAGTACCAGCGCGCGATGAAGGCCGCGCTGCCGCAGGAGCCCTACTCCTTCGCCTCGCTGGAAGGCTACGCGGCCGCCAAGATCGCCGTCGAGGCGCTGCGCCGCGCCGGCCCCAACCCCACGCGTGAACGCATCGCCCAGGCGCTGAACGCCTCCGGCGAAATCGACCTGGGCGGCGCGCACGTCAAGTACGCCAAGGCCCAGCGGCTGGGCTGGCGCAACGTGGACCTGACGCTGATCGGCGTCGACGGCAAGCTGGTGCGCTGACGTTGCGATGGCGGACCTGCCCCAGCCCGTGCTGACGCTGGAAGTGAACGGCCAGCACCACACCCTGCCCGGCGTGCCTCGCCACGCCCCGCTGCTGCAGGTGCTGCGCAACGACCTGTGCCTGAACGGCCCGAAGTACGGCTGCGGCCTGGGTGAGTGCGGCGCCTGCCTGGTGCTGATCGAGGGCACGCCGGCGCGCAGCTGCGTCATTCCCGCCGGCGGCGCCGAGGGCCGCGAGATCACCACGCTGGAAGGCCTGCCCACGCGCGCCCGCGCCAGCATCCACCCGGTGCAGCAGGCCTTCATCGACGCCCAGGCCGCGCAGTGCGGCTACTGCCTGAACGGCATGATCATCGCCACCGTGGGCCTGCTGGAAGCAGAACCTAACCCCACGGATGCGCGCGTGCGCGCCGCGCTGTCGCACAACCTCTGCCGCTGCGGCACGCACCTGGAGATCCTGGACGCGGTGCAGCGCGCGGCGGTGGCGATGGCCGCTGCTTCGGCCGCGCGCGGCGGCGTGGCCGCAGCGCCCGCGCCAGCCGCCGCGCCCCCCGCCTCTTGCGCGGCCACGTCCCCAGCGACGGCTGCACCGGCAACGTCGCCTGTCCTGCCCGCCGCCGAATGACCCGCCGCGCCGACAGCCCGCGCACCCGCGCCGACTTTCATGCAGCCGCCGACGTGCTGCTGGTCACCCGCCAGCCTCCGCCCGCGCCGCCGCCCGCACCCGGCCAGCCCGCCGCGGTGCCCGCCAACCCGGCCGAGGGCCCGGAAATCCTCATCGCCGTGTGGGACGACGGCAGCGCCACCGCGCTGGCCGGCCACGTGGACCTGGGTACCGGCTTGCGCACCGCGCTGGCCCAGCTGGCCGCCGACGAACTGGACCTGCCGCTGCACTGCGTGGCCGTGCAGCTGGGCCACACCGCGGCGGTGCCCAACCAGGGCGCCACCATCGCCAGCGCGTCCATCCAGATCCACGCCACGCCCATGCGCCAGGCCGCGGCGCAGGCCCGCGCCTGGCTGCTGGCCGAAGCCGCCAAGCGCCTGAACCAGCCCGCGGAAGCGCTGGCCACCACCCATGGCCACGTTCACCTGCGCGGCAGTGACGCGCCGCTCATCAGTTATCAAGAGCTCATCGAAGGCCAGCACGTCGAACTGGCGCTGGACCCCAGCACGCCCATCAAGCCGCCCACCGAGCACCGCTTGGTCGGCCAGCCCATCCCCCGCCTGGACATCCCGGCCAAGGCCACCGGCGAACTGACCTTCGTGCACGACATGCGCGTGCCCGGCATGCTCCACGGCCGCGTCATCCGCCCGCCCTACGCGGGCGTGGACGCCGGCGACTTCGTCGGCCACTCGCTCGAAGGCATCGACGAATCGTCCATCGCCCACATCCCCGGCATCGTCGCCACCGTGGCCATCGGCGATTTCGTCGGCGTGGTGGCCCAGCGCGAAGAACAGGCCGAGGCCGCGATGCAGGCCCTGCAGGTGCGCTGGAAGCCCGGCACGCCCACGCTGCCGCCGCTGCAGGACCTGGCCCAGGCCCTGCGCGACAACCCCGCCACCGACCGTGTGCTGGTGGACGAAGGCGGCATCGACGAAGCGCTGGACCGCAGCGCCCACCGCCTGAAACGCGAGTACGTGTGGCCCTACCAGCTGCACGCGTCCATCGGCCCATCCTGCGCGCTGGCCCACTGGCACGAAGGCGAGGAAGCCGGCGGCGGCCCGCACCAGGGGCAGGTTCAACTGGACGTGTGGGCCGGCACGCAGAACCCGCACGTGCTGCGCGCCGACATCGCCCGGCTCACGGGCCTGGCCGACCTGCAGGTCAACGTCATCCGCATGGAAGCCGCCGGCTGCTACGGCCGCAACGGCGCCGACGACGTGGCGGCCGACGCCGTGCTGCTCAGCCGCGCCGTCAAGCGCCCCGTGCGCGTGCAGCTGACGCGCGAGCAGGAACACCTGTGGGAGCCCAAGGGCGCCGCGCAGCTGATGCAGATCGACGGCGGCCTGGACGAGCAGGGCCAGCCGCTGGCCTACGACTTCCGCACCGCCTACCCCAGCAACGGCGCGCCCACGCTGGCGCTGCTGCTGACGCGCACCATCGCTCCCAGCACCGACGCCTACCAGATGGGCGACCGCACCGCGCGGCCGCCCTACGGCTACGCGGCGCAGCGCATCACCGCGCGCGACATGGCGCCCATCCTGCGCGCCAGCTGGCTGCGCGGCGTCTCCGCCCTGCCCAACAGCTTCGCCCATGAAAGCTACATCGACGAACTGGCCACAGCGGCCGGTGCCGACCCGGTCGACTATCGCCTGAAGTACCTGGCAGACCAGCGCGCCGCCGAACTGCTGCGCGCCACCGCCGACAAGGCCGGCTGGAAGCCGCACACCCAGCCGCAGCAGCAGCCCGCGGAAGGCCCCTGGCTGCAAGGCCAGGGCGTGGCCTACGCCCGCTACGTGCACAGCAAGTGGCCCGGCTTCGGCGCCGCGTGGGCGGCCTGGGTGGCCGACGTGGAAGTGCACCGCGACACCGGCGAGGTGAACGTCAAGCGCGTGGTCGTCGGCCACGACGCCGGGCTGATGGTGAACCCCGCGGGCGTCAGGCACCAGGTGCACGGCAACGTGCTGCAGACCACCAGCCGCGCGCTGAAGGAGCGCGTGCCGACCGACCCCGTCACCCAGCTGCCCACCGCGCGCGAATGGGGCGCCTACCCCATCCTGAGCTTCCGCGAGGTGCCGGTGGTGGAGGTGATGCTGATGCCCCGCCCCGGCGAGCCGCCGCTGGGCGCCGGCGAATCGTCGTCGGTGCCCGGCACCGCCGCCATCGCCAACGCCATCTTCGACGCCACCGGCGTGCGCTTCCGCCAGCCGCCTTTCACGCCCGAGGTGGTGCGCGCGGCGCTGAATCCGCAGCCGCCGCTGGCGGGCGATGAATCGGGCGCCGTGACTGCGACTGATCAGGCTGGGAGCACCAGACACAAGGGCACAGACGGCTCAGCCGCGCAGGGAGGCCGATTCGGCAGCGCAGCCACCCCACCGCCATCAGCCTCCGCCGGCGCAACGCATTCCGGCTCCGCCGGCACAAGCCACCGCCATGGCGCCCAAGCCACCGGCCCGGTGCCGATGGCCGACGTCGTGCCGCCCGCCGCCCTGCCCCCCGCGCCGCCCCGCGAACTGCCCCCCGACGCCCGCCCGCCCCGCGGCCGCGCCTGGTGGGCACGCGCCGCCGCGCTGGCCGCCGGCAGCGTGACAGCCGCGGCTGCCCTGCTGGGCTGGCGCCCGGCCATCGCCCCGGTCCATGCCAGCAGCACCGCGTCCCTCTACAGCCCGGAGACCATCGAACGGGGCCGCGTCCTTGCGGCGTTAGGCAACTGCGCCATCTGCCACACCGCCGAAGGCGGCCAGCGCAACGCCGGCGGCCGCTGGATGGAGACCCCGTTCGGCCGTGTCGCCACCACCAACCTGACCCCCGACCCCGCCACCGGCATCGGCACCTGGAGCTTCAGCGCCTTCCAGCGCGCGATGCGCGAAGGCATCAGCCGCGACGGCCGCCACCTGTACCCGGCGTTTCCGTACACGAGCTTTGCGAAGACCACCGACGACGACCTGCAGGCCCTGTACGCCTACCTGATGAGCCAGCCCGCGGTGAGCCAGGCCACGCCGGCACCGGAGATGCGGTTTCCGTTCAGCGTGCGGCCGCTGATGGCGGGCTGGAATGCGCTGTTCCACGACCCCACGCCGTACAAGCCGGAGCCGGCGCAGAGCGCGATATGGAATCGCGGCGCCTATCTGGTGAATGGATTGGGGCATTGCGGCGCATGCCACACCGAGCGCAATGCGTTGGGTGCGGAGAAGCGGGACAAGGCCTCGTTCCTGGGAGGCGCGATGGTCGACGGGTGGGAGGCCTATCCACTCACAGCGAAGTCCCCTGCGCCCATTCCGTGGAATGAGCAGAGCCTGTTCGACTACCTGCGGCGGGGGTACAGCCGGGAGCACGGCGTGGCGACGGGGCCGATGGCGCCGGTGATCCAGGACTTGGCCGCGCTGCCCGACGACGACATTCGCGCCATGGCGCACTACCTCGGCACCTTTCAGCCGCCCCCGGGCCCAGCCACGCCCACCGTGGCCGATGTGCTGGCCGGCACAGCATCCGCGGGTCGGTCGCTCACCGCAGGCGAGCGCCTGTTCGACCAGGCCTGCGGCGCCTGCCATCACACCGGAGTCGGTCCGCAGACCTTGGGCCTCAACATCCCCCTGGGCCTGAGCACCAAGGTGAACAGCGCCGACACTACGAACCTGGAGCGCATCATCCGAGAGGGCCTGCAGCACCCCGTGCACCAGGATGCCGGTTTCATGGCGGGTTTCGGCAGCCACCTGGACGAACGTCAGATCAAGCTGCTGTTGAAGCATCTCCGCACGCAGGTCTCAGCCGCGCGCTGACAGACCGGCATCGGGCGGACCGTCGTCCCGGCAGCGGTCACGATATCTGTCGCGTGCTGACGTCAGAACGGGATGTCGTCGTCCATGTCCTCGAAGCCTGTCGAAGACTTCGGCGCGACGTTTTTGCGCGGCGGGCCGCCGTATCCCCGCGGGCGCGGGGCGGTCAATTCGGTAACACGAGCCTCTTGCCTCAAAAACTCATCAAGTCCGTCTGATGTAGCAGTAAAGGCAAAGTACTCCCAGCTTCCATCGCCTTGCTCTATAGACTTCTCGATATAGCCGAGGCGTTCAAGCTCGATCGCGCTCAGCATCAGCGAGTGCTCAGAGTGCCTCTCAACTTGCCGCTCAATCTCACCGAAAGATCGCCCGATTGGGCTGCTGACCTGGCTCTTGACGCACTCCCCAAGGAACAGAAGGTCGGCGTCCTGGAGCTTGTAGTCCGGGGGGTTTGCCACAGGCTTTGTCAAGCCTTGCGCTCTGGCAAACGGCGAACGGTCGATCGATCCTAGCTCTGTGATTCGGCTTCTGATCTGGTTGCACGCATAGTTCAGCGCCGACGCTATGTCAGAGCCGGCCGCGCGAATCTGAACACGGCGTAAAGTGGACCGGCTGCTCCGATGGGCGAGGATAGAGCCCGATGACAGGAGCAGAGAGCATGAGCAGAAGACCCCGCCGCAACCACTCAGCGGCGTTCAAGGCCAAGGTGGCGCTGGAGGCGATCAAGGGCGACAAGACGATCGCCGAGATCGCGCAGAAGCACGATGTGCATCCGAACCAGGTGACCGAGTGGCGGCGCCAGCTGCTGGAGCGCGCGGTTGACGTTTTCGCCGGCGGCGGCACCGGCGCTGCTGCGGAGGCGTCGCCGGACCTGAAGGAGCTGCACGCCAAGATCGGGCAGCAGGCGTTGGAGATCGATTTTTTAGCCGGCGCGCTCACCAAGGCGGGATTGCTGAGCGCAAAGCGATGATCGACCGTGACCACGACCAATCGATCGTGTGGTGGTAGTCCCAGGCCGAGATGCGCACGGACGCCTTCAGGTGCCGCATTGCGGCGCGCTGACTCAGGACGAACCTGGCGCAATCCACCCGCGGGTGAGAAGCCACTGCCTTCCGGCTGTTATGCTCGACAACAAGCCATCGGATGGCAGGCAAGTCGTTCGGCAGGGCGTGCGGCTCGGTGCCGTCTGCGGATCCGCCCGCACCGGCCCGCACTGAAAGCGCCGCCATGCAGAGGACTGCCGCGACAAGGGCGTTCTTCGAGGGTCTGCCAAGCATCCCAGCGACCCAAGACCGGCTGGTCATGCCGGCCGAGAATCCCACAGCTCCAGCGCCTCGCCATCCGGCACTGTCAGCAGCTTGACTCGCCAGTGCGCCGTCTCAGGCCACCCCGCACAGCCATGCGGCGCGGCATCGAGCAAGGCGTCGTAGCCGGCCACTTCTGCCGTCAGCTGAATGACTCGGTCGTTGCACTCGATCAGCACGCATTCATCGGACCCGACCCATCCGGGCACCTTGGTGGCCACCGCGCGCTTGACGTCGTTCCACTTGTACTTTTGCAGTGAGGGGGTGTCCAGCGCCTCACCAGTCGACGCCACAGCAAAGCCGCCAGGCAAGACTTCAACGCTTCGAACACGCGGCGTTCCGCTCTTGCGCTCGATGTAGCGCAGCACGGCCCGGTTGATGCGGTCAAACATCCGGCGAGCTTACCGTTCCCACGTGAACTCGGACACGGTGGTGTAGACCGCGCTGCCGATTGCGCCGCCCAGACGATGACCGACGTAGCCCAGGCTCAAGCCGCCGACGAGGCCGCCGATCAGGCAGGCGCCGCCGGTCGTGATCTCGCCGACCACGGGAATGACGAGGCTGGGTGACGCCAGCGCGGCACCCGATACACAACCTGCCCACATGCCCCCTGTGCCAAGGGCGATGGATCCCCCCGTGGCGCCGATCTCTCGCGCGGCGACCTTGGCGCGCTGATCTTCCGGCGCATTCGCTATGACGACAGCGGTTGCCGTGATGGAAACGATGATGGTGGCGGGGCCGCCCACCCGCATCACGACGCCCAGCTTGTCCACCACTTGCCGTGTCTTGCCGACGGAATTGAGGACTGCGGTGATGGTTCCCTTCTGACGCAGCAGCTTGTCCAGGTCCGGGAGAGACGCCCGTGGCTTCAGGATCTCAGAGTAGGCCAGGCCGAAAGGGCTCAGGTGGGAACGAATGCGCAGAAGGAGCTGATTCCGGGAGTTGATGAGCTGTGCGGCTTCTTGCGCCGTCACATTGCCGCGGTGCAGCAGGTGATTGGCCTGAGACTGAATGACCTGGTTCATTCGGTCGTAGATCTGCCGCAGAAACCCGTCCAGCGTGGATGACGGCCCCACCGAGACGGCGACGTCCGACGCCACTTTGTAGGCCGGGCTGTACAGATACTGCTGCTCTTGTTCGCTTGCCATGAAAGACCTCCCTGCTCAACGGCCACTTGCGTAGAGCGCGGGGGAGTTTAGGAGGGCGACGGTTCGGTTTCCGATGACCCCCTAACTTGAATTGACCATGGACGATGTCGCTCGCCAGCCGGAAGGTCGGTTCGATCGGGCCGGGCGCACAGGCGGTGGGACTTGCGAAGGCGTTGGAAGCGGTTCAGCAAGACTTCCGCACGCTCGGTCCATCCTTCAGGATGCCGCGTGCTGCTTCCCAGCCAGCCAGCGGTCGATCAGCTCGACGGCTGAGAAAGCCGGCTTGTCGTACGACGATCGTTCGTCGAACGCACGCCTCATCTCCTGCACCGCTGCGCGCACGCCCACGCCCTTGGCGCGGTAGCTGCTGGCCACCTCCAGCGCCAGCCTAACGTCGTTGTGAGCATGCCGGCGTACAGGTGGCTCGGATGGCTGCTGTGGCGTATGCGCCGGCGAATCTCAGCGGCCTGCTGCACCAGGCCCTCGGGAACGGCCGAGGCCAACATCGCTGGATTGTCGACCTCATTGGCCGACAGAAAACACAGCACCTCGGGCGCGGCTTCGGTCCTAAGCAGGCGCACCAGCTCTTCCTGCCAGTCGGCTCTCGACTTGATCTTGGCCAGTGCGCGTTCGCAGATCTCCGGATGGCGCCCCTTGGGCGTGTGCACCAGCAGCCCGGCGATACCTTCCTGCGGATTGGTCGCTTCGATCTGCTGGACGATGCCGCGCTGGAAGTCGTCCAGTTCGCCGCGCTGGGCAAAGCTGGCCGCGGTTGTCCGCACGGCGCTGCCCGCCGCCGTGCCGATCAGCGCCAGGCTGGTCAGCACGACGATGGCAAGAGTCAGCGCGGTCGTCGCGCCGGCCGGCAAGGCGCGGGCCAGGCCGTCGTTCAAGTGCACCGCTGCCCAGGCCAGCATGAGCACGGGCAGCGCGAAGCTACAGACGACACGCACCGCCTTCGGCAACAAGCTGCCGTGGTCCGACAACAGATAGAAGCCCAGCGCAGTCAGCGCGAACCAGCACAGGCCCACCAGAGCCTGCGCGCTCGCGCTGCTGCCGAAGCGGTCGAAGCCGCCACGCAGTCCCACGGCCAGCGTGGTCAGGGCCGCGCCGATCAGCAGGCCGATGCACAGGATGACGATCGCCCAGGCGTGGCCGATGCCGGCATCGCCGCCCGGCGTCTTCTGCAGGACGGCCAGGTTCAGCAGGCCCAGCAGGACGAGCGCCGTGAAGGCGAGGCTGAGGTTTCCGAACAGCGACATGGGGCCCGTGGCGCGAACTTGGAGACCCGGATTCTTGGTCGGCGCCGCTTCAGGCGCGTTTCCGACGGCCGGCTGCCCGTCTCTCGCTTGTCTTGTTGGTTGCACGCAGACCCCGTCGCACACGGGACCGAGGCGGGCTGACGCAGGGATCAATCAACAAGGCGTGAAGCGGTTGTTTTACTTTGTGGAGTCATCCCAAAATTGCCGGCTTCATTGTTTTAGTTTCCTCACCCACCCCCGGCGTCCGCCGCCCGCCCCTGGGCCGGCCCGCAGCTCGGAACGATGGGGCACATCAGCCGCTAACGAACCGCCGCCTTCCATGCGCACCGTCACCCCCCTCTTCGCCGCGATGGGCGCCGCCGTGCTCGCCGTGGGATGCGCCGTCTCGCCGGCCGCTCCGAACGACCGCGACGACAGCCCGATCGCACGCTGCTCCGGCCCCGCGTGCTCGAAGGTCGCCACCCCTGTCGCCTGGCCGGATGTCCGCCTGGCTGACGGCACCACGCCCTTCAACGTGCAGGGCGCCTACACCATCCAGCTGCCCGGGGCGCCGCTGGAGTTCATCTTGAACGGCGACAACGGCTTCATCGCGCGCTACGCAGACCGCCGCTGGATAGGGGTGCAGGTCCTGCACGCAGCCAGCATCGGCGTGGCGCGGAAAGACGGTGCATCCGACACCCGGCCCGGTGCCCTTGCCCTCGCCGACATGCCGCGCATCCTCTACACCAAGACGCCGGCGGACACCGAGCCCACGCTCGCCGAGGACCGCGACCTCTGGCGCCTGGCCCTGGCCTTCAAGAACGGCACGTTCGAGAACGCGACACAGCTGAACGTCGCGGAACGCGGCCCGCTGGTCGCGTACTTCGCTGATGGCGGAGTCGGCGACACCACCGGCGAGATCCATGTGGTCCATCGCCGGACGCGGGACGCGTACTTGTTCGTGCAGCTCAAGGGCTTCTCCTTCGACGACGTGCGCCGCATCGTCGGCTCGATCGAGGCCAGGAAGCCTTGATCCGTTCGCGGCTGCGGGCCTGCCGATGCGGTGGCAAGGCCGAGCGCAATGCCGCGGACGCGGCATCGAGTCAGGTCCAGAGCACGCGCGCCGGCGCCAGGTGGCCCGGCAGTGCGCGCCAAGTGGCCGGGTAGTCGCCATTGCCAAAGTGCGGCGTTCCGCTGACGTGGTGGCCGGTGATCGGCATGCCGGCCACCGGGTAGACGTGCGCATGCCCGGACGTGGCCGTGCCGCCGTGGTTGCCGAAGTTGATCTCCGCCACGCAGGTGCCATTGGCGTCGAAGATCAGGTTGCGCGGCACCAGGTTCGTGCCCGGGTTCACCTCGGTCACCAACTGGTTGGCGCGCGTGGGATCGGTGGCGGTCTGGTTCACCGTGCTGGGCGCGACGGTGGCGGGGGCGGCCACCGGCGCCGTCACGTTGGCGATGATGCGCAGCGCGCTCTTGATCCACGCGGCGTTCACCTCGCGCAATGAAGTCAGCGTGGCCGCGGTCATGCCGGCCACCGTCTGCAGTTCCAAGGCGGTGAGGCCGGTGGACAGCGACTTCACCAGGTCCGGGTACATGCACTGCACCAGGCGCTGAAAGCGCGCCTGGCCCAGCGACTGGTACAGGTTGTACAGCCCGGCCTTGCCGCCGAAGACCTGCTCGTACTGGGCATAGGGCTTCGGCGCGCCGGCGAAGAGCGCCTGGAAGGCGACGTCGTTCAAGGGCATGGAATCCTCTCCGGTCAGAACGTGATGACAGCCGAAACTGTCCTCGAACCCCACTGGGGCGTGATATGACCTTGGACATGGGTGCGGAAAAGTACCCAGGATCCACGCCGCCGGGCGATCGGGCCGGGGCAAGGGAAGCGGGCGGGGGCGATGTTGCGGCGGCGAATATGCGTGCCGGGGATTCCGTCCTCTCGCCCGCGTTCTCGTTCACGTTCGCGTTGTAGTGACGCGTACTTTGCGTGAAACCAATCGCTGCCGCAAAGAATTTGGGAATTTTCCGAATCCCCATTCGGTTGGGTTTCCCGCGCCTTTGCTGACTGCATGCAGCGCCGCCTGGACGACACGGCGACGCCACGGCAACACAGGAGAGCCACATGGTCGACAACGTCAAGTTCAATGGCATGCGGGCACGCGACTTCTTCCGCCTGCATCCCCTGGTCGCGATGGTGAACGCACCCCCGGTGGCGGGACTGCCACCGGCTCCGGCCCGGGTCATCAAGGGCGATGCAAGCAATAGTCAAGCGTCCGTGGGCGGCACCAGCCGAATCCTGTACGCCAACATCGATGGGCTGAGGACCTACCAGAACCTTCCCTTGACGTGGACTCCCCTCTGCCGCAAGCCCGTGAAGTTCAGCATCGGCGGCCAGCCCGGCGGCATTCCGTTCTTCCACCTGCCCTACAACAACGACCAGAACTACCGCATCACGCTGAACGACAAGCAGGGCGTAGGCAACGTCAACCTGTTCCTGACCGAATTCGTGGACGGCTGCTCGGTCTACGTGGAGGGGACGCAGCAGCACCCGACCGTCTATCACATCAACGCCAAGGGAACCGAGCGCGCCTGGTCCGTCTTTTCGCCGTTCCGCTTCACCACCGCCATCCAGCGCCAGGCCGACTGGTACGCCAAGTACAGCCGGATGGACCAGCGATTCAAGACCGATGCGCCCAAACCCCAACGTGTGCTCGCGGGCATGGGGCTTCGGCAGCCCACGAAGGTCGAGAACCACGACTACATGCTGGACCCGCACCAGGAGGCCTGGGTTCTCGGTCAGTTGGCGACCTTCCAGGCGCAGAACAGGATCCCGACCAACGTCGGCGGCCACAACGTCGACCGCATGGGGCTGTTCGCGTGCCAGGGCTCCGTCTTCGGCGAGCGCGACCCGGTGGGCGGCACCTGGAAGTTCTACATCCAAAAGCGCGTGCTGGTGGGCTACCACAACCACGCCGTGCCCGCCGCATTCAGCTACCAGTGGCTGATCCTGTCGGTCGATCAGTTCTGGCCGGACAACAAGACCGGCAGCGTCGTCGTGTGATCGGTGGGAGCCTGTGCCGGCTGCGTGTTGCCGCGACGCATGACGGTCTCCGACCGCCGTCTCGCCAGGCCACCGTGGCTCCCGGGCCGAGCCCTTGTGCGCCGCCAGCTTGAACGCGCCGGAGAGCGGCCGCTTGCGCGAGGCGATGCAGGATTGCTGTCTTGCCGGGCATCCGCGCGCGCCGGCGGCAGCGCCGCAAACACCAGCTTTGGCGCTGCACGGAGTCCTGGTTGGACGGGTCGGCGGCTTCTTTCATTCCCCGCTCGGTTGACGTCCGTCCCCGCTCGTCACCCGCCAGCGCGCTGAGCCGTACCCCGGATCCCTGTGCATTGGGTGCGGCTCGGCCGTCCATCGTGCACGGCCCCAACATCCCGACTTGAAATCGCCGCCCGCCTTTCCTATGGACAGGCCCATGATCGACAACACGTCCCTTGGCGGTTATGGGTTCGGCGCGGGAGACTTCGCCGACGCCGGCTTCGGCGCCGACGACTTCGGCCCGTCGCCCCTGTCCTTCAGCGTGGCGCCCATCGATACAGCGCCGGCCGGCTTCGACACCGGGCCGGCCTCCGTCGTTGCCAGCCCGCTGAGCTTCAACCTTCAACCGATCGAACTCAGCACGCCCATTTCCGTGCAGCCCTGGTCGGAGCCGCTGCAGCCGGCGCTGCCTTCGCTGCCCTCGTCGTGGACGCCCATCACGGTGTCCCCGGTGGACCTGCAGAGCAGCTTCCGCGCGTCCGAGCGCGACTACCGCGTCGCCACCGACCAAAGCATCGCAGGCAGCATTCACGTCGCCCAGCCGGGCGACAGCATCTCGGGCATCCTGGGCACCAGCAACCCGCAGGCGGTGGGCAACTTCATGCGGGCCAACGACCTCGACAGCGACCGCATCAGCGTCGGCCGCAACTACTTCGTGCCCGACAGCCCCACGGCCTATGGCGATGCTTCGGGCCTGGGGCAGTTCGCGCTGGACCTGGGCAATCAACGAAGCCTGGCGGCGGCCCTGCCCGGCTCGCTTCCCGGCTCACAGGTGGCCCCCATCGGGCAGGACGGCCTGCGCATCGGGCCGACGATCGAGCGCTCGCAGCTCATGGGCCTGGGCACGGACCCGAGCACGAGCCTGCGGGGCGGCATGCCCGACTGGGCGTCGCGCCCCTACCCTGAAATGCGAGCGACAGTCTTCTCGCCGCGCGAGACGGCAGTGAACTGGTTCAGCGACGTGGTCGGCACCAGCCGCGCCGGCAACGTGTTGACCGGCGTCTTCGATGCCTGGCTCGCCACGCCGGAGGCGCTGTCCGCGGCGCCGGACCTGCTGTCCAACCTGCCCGCCGCGACGGGCAGGCTGGCCGACCGGGTCTCCTCCTACGCCGGCCGCTTGTGGAACGATCCGTGGGACACCTTGAGCGGCAGCATCGCCAGTGGTGTGGACGGCTTCCGCAATGGCTTCCGGCAGGCGGTGTACGGCGATGGGCGCGAGATGGGCTCGGCCCTCTTCGCGCTGGGCACCGGCGGGGTCCTGGCGCGTGGCCGCGCCGTGCTGGGGGCGGGGGACGAGGCTCTCGGTTGGCCGGGCGTGGGCGGCGCCGGGCCGGTTGCGGGCACCATCGGCATCACCGACGCCACCTCGACGGCGGCGCTGCGCAACTACTACCCGCGGGGCGGCGGCATCGAGTTCGTCTACGACCCCACGAACAGCCTCTTCGTGACGGGCGCGCCGCGGGCCGGCCTGTTCACCGGGTCACCCCACGAGCAACTCGCCCGCTCGATCGGGTCGTTTGACAATCCCCAGCTCGTCGGCGGTACCCTGCAGCGCGGGCCGGCTGGAGAGTTTTTCACCACCGAGAACAGCGGCCACTACGGTCACCGGTGGAACGATGATGTGCGCGGCCAGTTCGGCGACTGGCTGGGCGGCCGGGTCGGATTGCCGGTGAATCACGAGTCCTGGGGCAGGAAATGAACCTCACCCTCATCGAGCCGGCCATTGCCGAAGGGCCGTACCGCTGGCTCATCGAGCTGGATGGCCCGCGGGTGGGCGTGCATGTTGAGTCCGGCTGGTGCGTGCGCATGGGCGACCTCGAATTGAAGCTCGATGCGGAAGAGACGCTGGTGCCCCTGGGGCCCTTGCTCGATCTGCCCGTCGCCATGTTCACGGCCTTCCTGAACCGGGCTGCGGCGGCCCATCCGGCCCATGCTGGCGCGATTCGCGCTTTTCCCAGGCAGGCGCTGTTGAAGCACGTGTTCCACACCTCGTTCTCCAGCTACTGGCCGGAACGTGCGCTGCTCTGGATGGCCGACGACCCGGCCTCGTGGCCGGACTTCGCCGACGAGCTGAAGCGCTTCGCCGAGAACAAGGCCATGCCGCAGGGGGCGCGGCAGCAGGCGGCCCGCATGTCGCGCTCGGCGGCCAGCACGGGCACCTGACCGACCGCACCTTACGGACCGCACCTCACCGACCGCACCTGGCTGAACGCACCTGCCTAAGCCCGGCCGAGAAGCGGCACGGAGCTGCGGGCGGCGCACCGGCCCCTGTCCGCTCAGGTCGGCTGCGGCCGCCGCGCAGCCCGGCGGTGAGCGGCTCACGGTCATCCTCCTGGCAGCGCACTCCGGCGGCTGCATGCCGAAGGGCTGGGTGAAGGTCGACTACATTCGCCGGCCCTGCGCCAGCCGGCCACGGCCCGGCGTGCTGGATTGGCTATCGTCGGCATGAAGAGGTCCGAATGGCCGCACCGGCCGGCGGTCCGGACAATCACGGTCCATGAGACTGCGCCGCCTGGGACCTGCCCACAAGACCGCCAGCTTCGCGGTGCTGCACCTGGCGATCGCGGTGTCGCTGGGCTGGCTGCTGACCGGCAGCCTGGTGCTCGCCGGACTGATCACGCTGATCGAGCCGGCGCTGAACACCGCTGCCCACGCCGCGATCGACGGCTTCTGGTCGCGTCGCCACGGCGATGCGCCGTCCCTGCGCAAGACGGCGCTGTTCACCACCGTGCACTTCGGCAACGCGGTCGCGGTGGCGTGGATGCTGACCGGCAGCCTCGCCATCGCCGGCGCCCTGGCCCTGCTGGAGCCCTTGGCGAATGCGATTGCGCTGTACTTCTTCGACCGCTGGTGGTCGCGCCAGCCCGCCGTGATCAACGAGACGGCGACGGTGGAGCCGGTCACGGCCTGACGGGGATGAGGCCCGAAGCCTTGAAGGCCTGCCAGCCTGCAGGCGTGATGGTCACGACGCGCGTGTGCCTGGTGCGCAGCACGAAGTCCCGTGAGACGCAGGCGTCGACCACCGCGGCGCCCAGTGCCCCGCCCAGGTTCGCGTTCGGAGAGGTCAGCGCACGGCCTGGCGAACACGCGGCACTGCTGCCGGTACCGCGGGATGTCGACGCCGAGTGCCGTGAACCCGCCTTCGCCGGCCGGCGTCAGGCGGTATTCCGACCCGTCGGGCTCCAACCAGCCGGCCGCCAGGATGCCACGCAGAAGGTCGACCCCGAAACGACCGGCGAAGTGGTCGTAGCAGGTGCGTGCTTGCCGGAATTGCAGGGGCTGCGCGCGCGGCAGATCGTGAAGGGGCGAGCGATCGGCCGCCAGCTCGGCGGCCAGGGACGCCATGCTCTCGATCATGCAAGCCACTTCAGCATTGGCAATCCGATAGTGCCGTGCGCGCCCTTTGGACTCGACCTCTAGGAGACCGCCTTCCAGCATCAGGGCCAGGTGGCGGCTGGCCGATTGGGCCGAGATGTCGGCACAGGACGCCAGGTGGCCGGCCGGGCGGCTCGATCCGTCGATCAGGGCCCAGGCCATGCGTGCGCGCGCCGAGTTGGCCAGCAGCGAAGCCACGCCGGGGATGTCGGGAATGTCGGAAAAGGGGTTCAAGCTAAACGCATCCGTGAAATGAAATCCGCCAGGAAGACCAAACAATCCAGGCCTTCATTGCCCATTGGAGAGGATCTCATGTCCATTGACGCCATTCAATCCACGCTTCAGACCTACTTCGACGTCATGTACGACTGCGACATGGCCAAGTTCGATGAAGTCTTTCACCCCGCCTGTTCGCTGTTCACCGCAGGTGGCGCGTCTTTGGTGGTGCGGCCATTCGCCGCCTACCGGGAAGAAATGAAAGCCAGGACCTCGCCCAGATCGCTGGGCCAGTCGCGCGCACTGGAGACCATCGTGAAGATCGACATGCTGTCGCGGGACATCGCGCTGGCCCAGGTCCGGGTCCAGATCCACGACAAGCTGTTCGCCGACAACCTGAACCTGGTCCAGGTCGACGGACGCTGGATGGTGGTGGCAAAGATCTATCACCACCTGGGTCCGGCGGTTCACTGAAACGGCGGACCCGAGGCGTTCGCCCGCATCGAGCAGCGCCGAGGGCGTCGTCGCCCGGATCGGCGGGGCCAGCCGGGCCGGCATCGCTTCCGCTCAACGCCCGGCGGCCGGTGTGCGGAATGCCTTCCGCGCCTGCGCCGCCTTGTCCGCCATCACGCAACCCACGGCATGGTCGTTGACCAGCCCCATCGCCTGCATGAACGCATAGACCGTGGTCGGCCCGACGAACTTCCAGCCGCGCTTCTTCAGGTCCTTGGACAGCGCGATCGATTCCGGTGAGGTGGATGCCGTCTGCGGCGGGGCGGCGGTGGCCGGATCCACCTCATAGCGCCAAATGTACGCGGCCAGCGAACCTTCGGCTGCCTGCAGCTCGACGGCCCGCTGCGCGTTGTTGATCACCGCCTCGATCTTGCCGCGGTGGCGCACGATGCCCTCGTCGTCCAGCAGCCGCGCCAGGTCCTGCGCGCCGTACCGGGCCACCTTGTGGAAGTCGAAGCCGTCGAAGGCGCGGCGGAAGTTCTCTCGCTTGGCCAGGATGGTGCGCCAGCTCAGGCCCGACTGGAATGCCTCCAGGCTGATCTTCTCGAACAGGCGCTGGTCATCGCCGACCGGGTAGCCCCACTCGTTGTCGTGGTACGGCTCGAACTCCGGCGCGCCGGCGCACCAGCGGCAGCGCGGCCGGCCGTCGGTTCCCAGGATGGTCTGCACCTGCGCCTGCGTCATGCGTGTTGGCTCCGTTTCCGTGAAGCGCACATTTTGGATGTGAACCCGCCGGTCAGGCCGGCCTTCGCCCGGCCAGGAAGCAAGCGATGGCCAGCAACTGCGTCGCCGCCGCGGTGAGGAAGAACGCCGCCGTGCCATCCATTGCGCCCTGCCCTGGCCCTGGCCCTGGCCCTGGCCCTGGCCCTGGCCCCTGCGCCTGCGCATGCCAGGCGCTCAGCGCCAGGCCCAGCACCGCTGGCGCGAAGGCGTAGGCGGCCTGCGCCATCGCCACGATCAGCGCCACGACGCGCGGCACGTCGGCTGGCGCGAACTCGGCCTGCGCGATCAAGGGCGGCAGCGACGTGGCATTGCCCAGGCCTGATCCGAACAAGGCCAGCCCCAGCAGCGTCCACGCCGGGTGCAGCTCGGCCGCGGTCATCAGCAGCGCCGTGCCGGCCAGCTGCACCGCATAGCCCAACGCCGCGGCCAGGCGGCGGTCCGCCCCCGGCGGCAGCAGCCGCGCCACCAGCAGGCGGCCGCCGATCGCGCAAGCCGTCGCGAAACCCATCGCCAGGCCGGCCGCCTGCGCCCCCAGCAGCGGCACCAGCAGCGAAAACAGGTGCGCCAGCAGGCCGATCTGTGCAAACAGCCCGGCCGCCATGCCCAGCGCCAGCGTGCGGAAGCGGCGGTTGCGCCACAGCTGACGCCCCGGCAGCGCAGCGGCGTGCCGGGCGCCAGCGCCGGCGGCCGGGGCAGCGGCGGCCGCGTCGCCATCCGGCCACTGGCCCAAGTGCCCGGGCGACTGGCGAAACACCAGGCGCGCCAGCATGGCCATCACCGCCAGCATCACCAGGCCGACGCAGCCCGCCGCCGCCGTGAAGCCCCACTGCGCGATCAGCAGCACCCACAGCGGCGAGAACAGCACGCCGCCCACGCTGGCCCCGTTGTAGGCCTTGGCCAGCGCCATCGGCCGCTGGCGCACGTACCACGGCGCAATGGCGGCATTGACGGCCACCGCGCCCATGGCGACCCAGCCGCTGCTGAGCAGCGCACTGGCCAGCAGCTGCCACGGCGCGGTGGCCATCGACCAGCCCAGCATGCCCAGCGTGACGGCCGCGGCACCCGCCACAGCCGTCGGCCCGACGCCGAAGCGCCGGTGCAGCCGCGGCAGGCGGGTGACGAGCAGTGCACCGAACAGGTAGTGAAGCGTGACGGCGATGGACACCCAAGTGAGCGGCCATCCGGTTCGCTGCAGCACGGCGTGCAGGAAGACCGGCGGGCCGTAGAAGCCCACGCCCCAGCCGAAGCAGGCCATCACGAAGGTGGCGCGCACGACCCAGGGGCCGAAGAAGGCGGGCCGCTGGGCGGCAACGGCGTGATGGAACAGGGACATGCCGGCATGCTGCGGCCGGCGCGGCCGCCATCACTTCGGCGGGCAGCGAAGTGTCGCGGGGCCGGCTGGCGGCACGGCTGGCTCACTGGGCAGGGCCCGCATGCCGCGGTGCCGGCGCCGCGTCGCCCGCCGCGGCATGCCGATCAGCAGCGGCCCGATCGCCTGCTGCGCGGCTGCAGCTTGTCCAGCTCGGCGATCTGCTGCTTCAAGAGCAGCAGCAGCGTGCGCGCATGCTCCACCGGCAGGCGCAGGCAGCTGGTGGGCGCCTGGTCGTCGCGCGCTGCGCGCGGCAGCACCGCCAGGTCGGTGCCGAGTTCGATCAGGCCCTTGTCATGCTTCACCGACTTGATGCGCTGGATGTCGATGTCGTAGGTCTTCATGGGCTCGGGTCTCGGACAAGGCAGGGGCGTGGATTGTCGGCGCAGGGTCCACCGCCCGGGCAGTGCTGAAGGTGCTTGCTCCTCAAGCCGCTTGAGGTCGTACCTTGCGCGCATCCCAACTGCGAGGAACCGCCTCATGAAGTCCTGGAAAGCCCTGCTCGGCGTGGGCGCCGCCTGCGCGGCCTGCTGCGCCATTCCCCTGCTGGGACTGGGCGGCGGCCTGGCCGCCTTCGGCTCGGCGCTGGCTGCGTGCGCTGGCGAAGCCGGGCCCGCCGCGGCGGTGCTGCTGGCCATCGCGCTGGCCTTCGGCGGCACGTGGTGGTGGCGTCGCCGGCAGGCCCGGCGAGCCGCCGGTTGCGCCTGCGGCACCGCCTGCAGCACCACCACCTGCCGCGCCACCCCTGCCCCGGGCCTTGGACGTGCCGGCGGCTGAACCGGCGGCCATCACGCGCCCGCGCGGCCCTGGCCGGCAGGAACCGCGCGTGGGCAGGCGCCCCGCTGCCAACGCTAAGCTCGGGCGCATGAGCCCTTCGCTGTCCATGTCCATCGGCGTGCTGGCCCGGCAGGCCGGCTGCACGGTGCCGACCATCCGCTACTACGAAGAGATCGGCCTGCTGCCCGCTGGTCCACGAACCGATGCAGGACGCCGCGTCTACGGCACCGCCGCCGTCCGCCGCCTCAGCTTCATCCGGCGCTGCCGCGACTTCGGCTTTTCGATCGAGCAGGTGCGTGAACTGGTGGGCCTGGTCGACGAGCCGGACCGCCCCTGCACCGAAGTGCGCGACGTGGCCGCCAGGCACCTCCAGCAGCTGCGCGAGAAGCTGGCCGAGCTGCAGGCGCTGGAACGCAGCCTGTCGGCCGTCGTCTGCGGTTGCGACACGGCCTGCGCGGGCGGGCCGGCGGTCGACTGCACGATCCTCGAAGACTTGTCGGCAGCCAGCGCTGCAGCGAAGCCGCTGGCTGCTGTGGCATCAGCGCCCACCTGCTGCGCGACGTAGGACGGCCGCGCTGGCGCGCCCGGCACGCTGCCGGCTCGGGGTGCGCTCAGGCCGCCAGGCGGAACACCGCGGCCACCTCGACCAGCTTCGCCGCCTGCGCCTTCAGGTTCTCGGCCGAGGCGGCGGACTGCTCGACCAGCGACGCGTTCTGCTGCGTCACGCGGTCCAGTTGCGCCACCGCGTCGTTGACCTGGGCGATGCCGGTGGTCTGCTCGCTGGTGGCGCCGTCGATTTCGCTGATCAGCTCCGCCACCCGGCGCACGCGTTCGAGGATGTCGGTCATCGCCGCGCCGGCCTGCCCCGCCTGCTGCGCGCCGGTCTCCACGCGGCCCACGCTGCCGACGATGAGCACCTTGATCTCCTTGGCGGCGGAAGCCGCGCGCTGCGCCAGCGCGCGGACCTCGCTGGCGACCACCGCGAAGCCGCGGCCCTGTTCGCCGGCGCGCGCCGCCTCCACCGCCGCGTTCAGCGCCAGGATGTTGGTCTGGAACGCGATGCCGTCGATGACGCCGATGATGTCGGCGATCTTCTTGGAGCTGGCGTCGATCTCCTGCATGGTCGAGACGACCTGGGCCACGACGGCGCCGCCGCGGCTGGCCGCCTCGCTCGCGCCACTGGCCAGGCTGCGCGCCTGGCGCGCCGTTTCCGCGTTATTGCGGACGGTGCCCGTCAGCTGCTCCATCGACGCGGCGGTCTGCTGCAGGTTGGCCGACTGCTCCTCCGTGCGCTGAGACAGGTGCACGCTGCCGTCGGCGATCTCGCGGCTGCCGCTGGCCATGGATTCGCTGCTTTGCCGCACCTGGCCGATGACACGCGCCAGCGAGGCCTGCATGCGCGCGACCCCGGCCAGCAGGCTGTCCGCGCTGGCGCCTTCGACGGCGGCGTGGCTGGCCAGGTCGCCGTCGGCGACGCGGTGCACCAGGTCGCGCACCACTGCCGGCTCGGAGCCCAGCTGGCGCAGGATGGACCGGTGCGCCCACCACAGCAAGCCGCCCACTGCCACCACCAGCAACACGGCCACGGCCAGCGTGGCGCGCGACCAGAAGCGGCTGGCCGCTTCGGCCGCCTCGATCTGGCGTCCCGTGCGCTCGTCCAGCAGCACGAAGAACTCGTCGACCGGCTTCATGATCTTCGCCTTGAAGCGGTGGTAGTCGGCGCCGTGCATCATCGCGCGGGCCTTCTCGGCGTCGGGTTCACCCTTCTTGCTGAAGCCGCCCTGGCCGTCGTCGTGCAGGCCCTTGACGAGGTTCATCGCCACGGTCTCGGTCCGCACCAGGTCGTCGGAGTTCTGCTGCGCTTCCTTGAGCTTCGCGAACTCCGCGTCGCTGAAGCCGGCCTGCTTCATCAGCTCGACCAGGGGCACCGCCGCGCCGGCCGGGCGCTGCGTGGCATCACCCGCGGCGCGGAAGTCCCAGTAGATGCGCTGGTAGCCGTCGGGCCGCGGCTTCTTGCCGTTGCGGATGTCCAGCACCTCCAGGTACTGCGCCTCCCACACCGGATCGGATGACACGACGTAAGTGCGTGCGAGGCGGGTCAGGTCATCCGAACTCTGCCGCAGCTCGTCGGCCAGCAGGTACGACCGGTAGCGTGCCTCGTGCGCATGCTCGACATCGGTGTCGGCAGCGTGAGAGGCATAGAAGGTCGCCAGCAGCACCAGCGACAGGCCGGTGGCAACGAGGAACAGGACGCTGAAGATGCGCTTGACTGACAGCTCCATGTGAGGAACTCCTGACGGCGGTGTGGGAGCTTCCTCGGCGCCGGGACGGCGCGCCGGGGGGCGGCAAATGGATTCGCGAACCATGGGAATCGTCCGGCGGCGGGCTGACTTGAGAGTGCACTTGTGCACTCGGGTCAGCGCAGGCCGGTGGGGCGCGGCGCGCCCATCCCCCGGCGTGGCCGAGGGAGGGCGTGACCTTCCACACGTTTGAGCGGGGCAGCCAGCAGCGGCCGGGGGTCGCCGGCGCCAGGCCGTCTTGATAACGGATTAAAAGCGCGTCGGCGGCCTCCCGGCCGGACGGCGTCAGCGCAAGCCGCCGGCCACCGCCTGGGAAGCCGTGATGAACGGGCCGAAGCCCGCCAGCTGCTTGGTCAGGTGCATCACTTCGCCGTGGGCGTCCATCAGCAGGCATTCTTCGGCACCGGCCGCGCCGGAGGCCGGTGGGGCGAGGACCAGGCGGACGTCGGTCCAGGCGAAGCGGCGCTTCGGCAGCGGGCCGCATGCCGACGCCGCGAAACTGAGCAGGAAGCCGTCCGCGACCAGGCCGATGGCCTCGACGCGCGGCGCGGCGCGGTTGCGTTGAAGGCGCGCCAGCACGGCACGGTGAACGCGGTTGAACATGGTCGCAAGCGCAGCCACGGCAAGGTGGCTGCGCATCATGGTTGTGGCGGGGGCAGGTGGCGCGCCGCAGCGCACCGGCGGATCAGCGCTGGTTGGCGGCCAGCTTGGCGGCCTGCTCGCGCTGTTCCCAGGCCAGCAGGGTCGCATCGTTGACGTAGTCGTTCATGTCCAGCGAGTGGATCGGGCGCATCCGCTGAACGAACTGGCGCAGCGCGTCCGGGCCTTGCTTGGCGGCTTCGCAGGCGCGGCGGTCGATGGAGTTGGCCGCGCTGGGCGCGGGATCGCAGCGGTAGCCGGCATGCACGCTGGTGGCGGCCAGCAGGGTGATCAGGGCGGCGGACAGGCGGAAGGTCTTGGCGTTCATCAGCAGAGGGGGTGGCAACAAGGACAGCGGTCGGTCCGCGCCCCACACTCCGCCGATGGTCGCCTGCCGTCGTCGCTGCTGCGGCGACTGCGGGCGGTGGCACCGGCGGGTTGGGACCGGGCCTTGGGCCGGGCGCCGCCGCCGGTTGGGTCGGCCGTGGCTGCGCTTCAGCGCCGCGGAGTGTGCCCCGCTAATCCAATTCCTATTTCCAGCGAATTAGGGATTCCACCAGCATTGATGCTTGATGTAACGCCAGCCCGCCGGCGCCCGCCCGGCCGCCCGTTCCCCTGGGCGTACGATGCGCCGCCGCAGGCCGGTGCGCAAAATCTCGCGCCGCCGGCTGCCGGCAAAGGAACCGACGATGGACAGGTGGAGGCTGCTGACCGGTGCCACGGGCTTGTCGCTGGGCCTGCTGGCCTTGCCCGCCTGGGCCGAAGGCGCCACCCTGCCGCAGCCCGAACCGTTCAACGAAACCGTGCACGGCCTGGCGCTGAGCGACGAATACCGCTGGATGGAAGACCCGGCGCGCGCCGACGACGTGAACGCCTGGATCCGCGCCGAAAGCGCCGAAACGCAGCGGGTGCTGGGCGCCTCGCCGCTGCGCGCGGAGTTCGCCGCCGCGATCAAGGCGGTGGCCGGCCAGCTGACCCGGGTGTTCGCGCTGCAGCAGGCGGCGGGCCGCGTCGCCTTCCAGCGCATCGGCGCTGAAGACCGTGTGCCGCGCCTGGTGGTGCGGCACCGCGGCCGCGATCGCGTGCTGATCGATCCCAACACGCAGGGCGGCGCCGGCGTGGTGGCGGTGAACAACCATGCCTGGTCGCCCGACGGCCGGCTGATCGCGGTGCACACGGCCCAGGGCGGCGGCGAGGTGGGCCGCATCGTCGTGCACGACGCCGCGACCGGAAAACCCGTCGGCGAGCCGATCGGCCCGGTCTGGGGCGAATTCCGCCTGGTGTGGCTGGACAACGCGACGGTGGCCGCGACGCTGATGGCCCCGCCCGGCACGCAGGCCGATCCGATGCAGGGCATGACGCTGCAACTGCGCCGCCTGGCGCCCGGCGCCGGCTGGAAACCGCTGCTCGGCCCGCAGACCCAGCCTGTGGCGATCGCGCCCAAGGACTTTCCGCTGCTGCTGGCGCCACCGGGCAGCCGCTGGGTGGCCGCCTTGGCCACCGGCGCGCGGGTCGACCTCGAGGTGCTGGTGGCGCAACGGCGCGACGTGGTGTCGGCGCAGCCGCAGGTGGCGTGGCGCCGCGTCGCCACGCTGGCGGACCGGGTGCGCAGCGTGGCGTTGAAGGGAGACGAACTGGCCCTGCTGTCGACCAAGGACAACCCCTACGGCCGCGTGACGCGCTACCGCCTGGCCGATGCCGGCCCGCGCGCGCTGGCCACGCTGGCCGAGGGCCGCGAGAGCCTGCTGATCGAGGCGGTCGAATCCACGCGCGACGGCTATTACCTGCGCGCGCTGACGGACGGACGCAGCCGGCTCTTCTTCAGCCGCGGCGGCACGCAGCCGCTGCAGGAGCTGAAGCTGCCGTTCGAAGGCTCGATCGTCGACTTCGAGGCCGCGGCCGATGGCCGGTCGATCAGCTTCGGTCTGATGGGCTGGTTGACCAACACGCGCTACTTCAGCGTCAGCGGCACGCGCCTGAGCCCGCTGGGCCTGGCGTCGGACAGCTGGCCCGGCGCGGCACAGTTCACCGTCACCCGCCTGTCGGCCCGCAGCGCCGATGGCACCGAGGTGCCGCTGGTGGCGCTGCACAAGCCGGGCCCGCCGCCGGCCGGCGGCTACCCGGCACTGCTGACCACCTACGGCAGCTACGGCGAAAGCATGACCACGCCCTGGTACGAGCGCATGTCCATGGCCTGGATCGCCCGCGGCGGCGTGGCCGCCTACTGCGGCACGCGCGGCGGCGGCGAACGCGGCCGCCCCTGGCACGACGGTGGACGCGAACGCCACAAGCCGCGCGCCCACGAAGACCTGGTGGCCTGCGCCGAGAAGCTGAAGGCCGAAGGACTGTCGCGCGCGGTGGGGCCGGTGGTCTCGGGCACCAGCGCGGGCGGCTTGCTGGCGCCGCCGGCGGCGCTGAAGAACCCGGGGGTGTTCTCGGGCCTGGTGGCGCGCGTGGCGGTGTCCAATGCCTCGCGCCTGGCCCACGCGCCCAACGGCGCCAACCAGTTCGACGAGATGGGCGACCCCGGCACCGACGAAGGCTTTGCCGCGCTGCTCGCGCAGGATGCCTATCACCTGAGTGCCACGGCCACCGATTTGCCCGACACGCTGCTGACGGTGGGCCTGAACGACAAGCGCGTGGCGCCGTGGATGAGCGCCAAGTTCGCCGCGCGCGCCAAGGCCCGCTTCGGCGATCGCCGCAGCATCCTGCTGCGCGCCGACACCGATGCCGGCCACGGCGTCGGTTCGGCCGAGGCCACGCGCCAGGCCGAGCGCGCGGACATCTTCACTTTCGCCTGGCTGCGTGCCAGCCGCTGACGACCATGGGCCCTTCCGAACCGCTGCAGCACCTGCCCGCCGAGATCGGCGTGGCCGAGTTCGACGCACTGCACGACGAGCCCGGCCGCTGGCGCGGCATCGTCGAAGCCATCGCCGCCCGCTACTCCGCCGCGCCGATGGTGGCCGCCGAAGAAGGCACGGTGCTGGTCGGCCTGGTGGGGCGAGAGCTGGTCGTCAAGCTCTACCCGCCCTTCCTGCGGGACCACTGCGACTTCGAAGCCGCAGTGCTGGCGCGCCTGCACGGCCGGCTCGGCGTGCCGACGCCGGCGCTGGTGGACCGCTTCGAGCACCAGGGCTGGCCCGGCCACGTGATGACGCAGTTGCACGGCACGCCGCTGGACCAGGTGTGGGGCACGCTGGACGAGCCCACCCGCTGCGCGCTGCTGGCCGCCATCGGCTCCCTGGCGGCCGAGGTGCATGCGCTGCCGGTGGACGGCATCGCCGCGCTGGCGCCGCGCTGGCCCGGCTTCATCGAACGCCAGCGCGCCGGCTGCCTGCTGCGGCAGACGCGCACCGGGCTGCCCGCGCACCTGCTGCCGCAGCTCGAGGCCTTCGTCGCCGGCCCGCTGCCGGCCGGCCCGGACGTGATCCTCACCGGCGAGTACACAGCCTTCAACCTGCTGGTCGCGCCCACGCCGTCCGGCGTGGTGGCGCTGATCGGCATGTTCGACTTCGGCGATGGCCTCGTCGGCCCCGCGGCCTACGACTGGCTGGGGCCGCTGTGCTTCCTGGCCGCAGGCGACCGGGCGCGGCGCGAGGCCTTCTTCAGCGGCTACGGCGGGGCGCGGGATGCGGACTGGCCGCGCCTGCGTGTCGAGCTGCTGCGCCTCTTGCTGCTGCACCGCTACAGCAACCTGCCGGCGCAGATTGCCTGTCCGGGCTGGCAGCAGGCCGGCAGCTTCGAGTCCTTGGTGGCACGCGTCTGGCCCTGATTGCCCGTGCCGCGTTGGCCGGGACAGCGGCCATTGCAACAATGGCGTGACATCCCCATGACTGCGCCATTGCAATTCGCGGTTTCGTCGGCCAATGCGCAGTGCGCCTATGGCCGTGTATGCCAGCCTATGGCCGCGATTCCACGGATTCGGCCACGCCGCCTGCATCCGCCACGCTCATTCCGCAGGATTTGCGCAATTCGTGGTGTCGCATTCCTGTCTCCATCGCCTCGGCAACGTTGAACCGGTAGACACCCTTGCTCGCCGTCACCCGCTGCCGCAGCGTGGTCACGCCCTGCGAAGCCCAGCCCGCCAACCGGTTGTCCAGCGGGGACAGGCGCTGCACGGATTTGCAATCGGTCGCCGCGGCCAGGGCTGCGCCCGGAATGGCGATGCTGCACAGGATGCCCATCGAGATGGTGACGCGGTGAATGGCGCGCATGTCATTTCCTCTTGTTCGGGATTCCGGAGATTCGGAATCCGGACCAGAGCGTAGGCGCGCGAATGCCGACCTGCCACTGCCGTGCGACGAATGACGCTGGCGGCGGTGCCAGTTCCGGCCCGGCGCCTGCCGCAGCCGCATGCTCAGCCGGGCGCTTCGGCGGGCTCCAGGCTTTCCGCCACGTAGCGCCGCAGCAGCGGCGGCTCGGGCCCAAGGTGGAATTCGAGCCGGCGCGAGCGCAGCGCCGCGTCCGATGCGCTGAAGCGGATCAGCCGCCGCTGGTGCTCGACCCAGTTCTCGTCGACGAAGTACTCGATGTAGCGCCCCGCCTCGGCCGAGTCCTTGAACAGGCCCCAGGACAGCGCGCCCTGGCGCAGCCGGGCCTGCCGCGTCTCCTGCATCACCGCGACGAATTCGGCCGCGCGCGCCGGGTCGATGCGGTACTCCAGCGTCACCATCACCGGGCCTTCGTTGGGGCCGATCGGAATCGCCGGCTCGGGCAGCGTGCGGGCCGCCACGGGCGTGAAGTCCATCTCCTCGCCGTGCTCGATGCGCAGGCGCTGCGTCAACAGCAGCGCCACCAGGCCGAAGACCGCCGCGGCGATGACGCTGAAGCGCACGCTGGTCCAGTCCGCCACCTGGCCCCACACCAGCGCACCGGCGGCCGAGCCGCCCATCAGCGCCGTCTGGTAGATCGACATGCCGCGGGCGCGCACCCAGTCGGGCAGCGCCATCTGCGCCGACAGCGTCAGCGAGTTGGCCACCGAGATCCAGGCCATGCCGACGATCACCATCGCCGGCAGCGCCACCCACACCTCGGGCACCAGCACGATCAGCACGCTGAAGACGGCGTGGATCAGGGTGCCGTAGCGCACGAACTCGTCGCGGCTGAAGCGCGCCCGCAGCTTGGGAAAGTACAGCGCCGCCACGATGGCCCCCGCGCCGACGAAGGACAGCATCACCGTGAAGGTGGCCGGCCCGCCGCCATGCAGCCCGCGCGCCACCAGCGGCAGCAGCGCCACCAGTCCATAGGCCTGGATGAAGAACACGAAGATGCGCAGCAGCACCACCTTCAGCCGGGGCGACTGCATCGTGAAGGCCAGGCCTGCACGCATCGCGCCGACGAAGCGCTCGCCCGGCAATGGGCTGGGCTCCTGCGCCGACCGCCAGCGCAGGATCAGCACCATGGCCACCGCGGCCAGCACGGCATTCAGCACGAAGACCGCGGCCGGGCTCACCAGCGAGATCAGGCTGCCCGCCACCACCGGCCCGACCACCCGCGACAGGTTCATCGAGATGCCGTTCAGCGCCAGCGCGGCCGACAGGTGCTGCCTGTCCACCACCTGCGGCACGATGGCCGCGAACACCGGCCAGCGCATGGCCAGGCCGATGCCGTTCAGGAAGGTCAGCGCCAGCAGCAGCGGCGCGTTCAGCAGGCCCAGCAGCGACAAGGCTGCCAGCAGCAGCGCCACCACCAGCACCCACAGCTGCGTCGAGGCGAAATAGCGCCGGCGGTCGACGATGTCGGACACCGCGCCGCTGGGGATGCCGAGCAGGAACACCGGCAGCGTCGACGCGGTCTGCACCAGGGCCACCATGACGGGGCTGGTGGTCAGCGAAGTCATCAGCCATGCGGCCGCGACGTCGTTCATCCACATCGTCATGTTGGCCGCCAGCCAGGCGAACCACAGGCCGCGGAAGACTGCGTTGTGCAGGGGCGCTAGCGCGGCGGGGGTTGGCATCGAGGATCGGGCTGGGGCGGCGTCGGGAGCGACGCAGCTTGCCACAGGGGGTGCCGGGGCCGGACTATGTAGTCACCACAGGCGGCTCGCCGGTGCCGAAAGCGGCAGGACGCGCGGATGCACGGGAGTGTCCGCAGGCGCGGGTTCGGAGGTTCAATGCAGGCTTCCCGGCCCCAGCGCCCTACTACCGCCATCAACCCGCCATGCCCATCCCGCCCCTGCCCCATCCCGCCCGGTTCGAAGGCGGTTGCGCTTTCGCCGATGGCGCGTTCGTCCCGCTCTCGGAAGCGAAGGTCTCGCTCTTCGACTGGGGCTTCACCCGGTCGGATGCCACCTACGACGTCGCCAGCACCTGGCACGGCGCCTTCTTCCGGCTGCAGGATCACCTGGACCGCTTCTTCGCCAGCCTGGAGAAGATGCGGCTGCAGGTGCCGCACACGCGCGACGAGCTGCGCAGCATCCTGCACGGCTGCGTGCGCGGCACCGGCCTGCAGGACGCCTACGTGGCGATGGTGTGCACCCGCGGCGTGCCGCCGCGCGGCGCGCGCGACCCGCGGCTGGCGCAGAACCGCTTCTATGCCTATGCGCTGCCCTACGTCTGGATCGCGCCGCCGGACAAGCAACGTGAAGGCATCGACCTGCACATCAGCCAGCGCCAGCGCATCGCGCCCGAATCGGTCGACCCGACGGTGAAGAACTACCACTGGATCGACCTCGTGCAGTCGCTGTTCGATGCCTACGACCGCGGGCGCGACACGAGTTGCGTGGTCGATGCCGCGGGCCACGTCACCGAGGGGCCGGGCTTCAACCACTTCATGGTCAAGGACGGCACGGTGCGCACCGCCGCGCGTGGCGTGCTGGAGGGCATCTCGCGCCGCAGCGCCATCGAGCTGTGCGGGCGGCTGGGGCTACAGGTCGGCCCCGTGCCGGCCGATGCGCTGCGTGCGGCCGACGAGGTGTTCCTGACCTCTACTGGCGGCGGCATCCTGCCGATCGCCAAGATCGACGGCGTACCGCTGCCCGCGTTTCCCGGCCCGGCGACGCGCCGCATCAGCGAGGGCTACTGGGCGATGCATGACGAGCCGGCGCACCGCGATCCGGTGGACTACGGCGGCTGACGCGCGCCGCGCGGACGCCGGCCGCGAGCACGGCCGCGAGCACCACCCGAAGCGCAGCCGCAGCCGCCCGGCCTTCGGCGTGCGCCGCGCATCGCGTCAGCCTGCCGCGGCGCCCTGCAGCCAGTCGATCACCGCCTGCACCGCGCGCCCGGGCGAGCGGCGGCCGCGGCACAGCCAATAGCCCAGTTGCGGCGGCGCCACCCAGTCCGGCAGCGGCGCCACCAGCTGCCCGGACGCCAGCCGCTCGGCCACCAGCAGCCGGCGGCCCATGGCCAGGCCCAGCCCATCGGCCGCGGCCTGCAGCACGATGCCGTATTCGGTCAGCTGCTGCGTGCGCGCCGGCACCAGGTCGGCCCCGGTGGCGCGGGCCCACTGCTGCCATTCGTCCGGCCGGCTGACGTGCAGCAGCGTGTGGGCCGCCACGTCCTGCGGCCGGCGAATGGGCGGCCCGCGGCGCAGCAGCGCCGGGCTGGCCACCGGCGCCAGCTGCTCGGCCAGCAGCCGGCGGCTGGTCACGCCGGGCCAGCGGCCGTGGCCATAGCGGATGGCCAGGTCAACCTCGCCGCCCTCCAGGTCGGCCAGCTCCAGGCGCGGGTCCAGCGCCACGTGGATGTCCGGCCGCGCCGCCTGGAAGGCCGGCAGCCGCGGCACCAGCCAGCCGGCGGCGAAGCTGGGCAGCACGCTGATGCGCACCGCCTGCGCGCCCGGCGCCGGCTGCAGCGCGGCGGTGGCGCGGCGCAGGCGGCGCAGCGCATCGGCCACGGCCCGGAAGTAGGCCTGCCCGGCGGGCGTGAAGGCGATGCCGCTCGGCCGGCGTTCGAACAAGCGCGCGCCGGCCAGGTCTTCCAGCGTCTTCATGTGATAGGACACGGCGCTCTGGCTGATGCACAGCTCCTCGGCGGCCAGGCGGAAGCTCTGCAGGCGGCCGACCGCCTCGAAGGCGCACAGCGCAGGCAGCGGCGGCAGGTCGCTCGGGGTCTTCATGCGCGCGAGTCTGGCACGGGTCATCAGGCTGGACTGATGAGCAGCCGCCTTCTTTGAACTGGCCGCGCCGGCCGCGGACGGCCACGATGGCGCTCACCGAAACCCTCCCCCGTCGTCCATGCCCGCAACCCTCTCGTCCCGCGTCGCCGCCCTGGGCCACGCGCTGCCGCCGGCCCTGCCGCCGGTGGCCAACTTCATCTCCACGGTGCGCAGCGGCGCGCTGCTCTTCGTCTCCGGCCAGATCGCGGTCAGCGGCGGCACCGCGCTGCATCCGGGCCGCCTGGGTGCCGGCGTGTCGCTGGAACAGGGCCGCGAAGCCGCCACCGGCGCCGCGCTGGCCGTGCTGGCGCATGTGGCCGCCGCCACCGGCGACCGGTTGGCGGCGGTGCGGCGCGTGCTTCGGCTGGGCGTGTTCGTCGCCAGCACGCCGGAATTCACCGAGCACCCGAAGGTGGCCAATGGCGCGTCCGACCTGCTGGTGGCGGTGTTCGGCGACGCCGGTCGCCACGCGCGGGCTGCAGTGGGCGTGGCCGCGCTGCCGCTGGGCGCCTCGGTGGAAGTCGACGCGGTGTTCGAGCTGGAGGCCGATGAATGAGCCTCGTCGACCTGGACATCGGCAGCCCGGCGACGGACGCGCTGGACATCTCTGCACTGCGGGCCGCGACGCCGGGCTGCGCGCAGACCACGTTCTTCAACCACTCCGGTGCCTCGCTCCCATCAGCCGCCACGCTGGCCGCGATCAAGCAGCACCTGGACCGTGAAGCCCGCGACGGCGCGATGGAAGCCGGCAACGCCGCGCAGCCGCTGCTGGATGCCGCGCGCCGCGAGGCCGAGGCGCTGCTGAACGCCGGCACCGACGAGCTCGCCTTCACCTCCAGCGCCACCGCCGCCATCGGCCTGCCCTTCGCCGCACTGCCGCCGCTGCGTGCGGGCGACCGCATCCTCGTCGGCCGCCACGAGTGGGGCGGCAACGTGTCGACCTACACCGCGGCAGCTGCGAACACCGGCGCGCGGGTGGAAGTGATTCCCTGCCGCGAAGACGGCAGCGTCGACCCCGAGGCGCTGGCACGCATGATCGACGAGCGGGTGAAGCTGGTGTCGCTGACCTGGCTGCCGGCCAACGGCGGCCTGGTGAACGACGCGGCGGCCATCGGCCGCGTCACTCGCGCGGCAGGCGTGCCCTACTTCGTCGATGCCGGCCAGGCGCTGGGCCAGATGCCGGTGGACGTGCAGGCCATCGGCTGCGACGTGCTGAAGGGCACGGCGCGCAAGTTCCTGCGCGGGCCGCGCGGCACGGCGCTGCTGTACGTGCGGAGCGGCTTCATGCCGCGGCTGCGGCCGGCCTTCCTGGACGTGCAGTCCGCCCCCTGGATCGACGGGCGCGTCACGCCGCGCGCCGATGCCCGCGTGTTCGAGACGGTGGAGATCGCCAGCGCGCTGATCGCCGGCCTGGGCGTGGCGCTGCGCGAGGCGCGCGCGATCGGCATGCCGGCCATCCAGCGCCGCATCGCGATGCTGTCCACCCGGCTGCGCGGGCTGCTGGCCGACATCCCCGGCGTGGCGGTGCACGACCTGGGCACGCTGCGCTCGGGGCTGGTGTCGTTCACGGTGGCCGGCATGGCCGCTCAGGATGTGCGCCAGCAACTGGCGCGGCAGCACATCGTGGTGGGGGCCAACGGCGTCTCGTACACGCCGTTCGACATGACGGCACGCGGGCTGGCCGAGATCGTGCGCGCCTCGGTGAGCTACCTGAACACCGGGGATGAAGTGGACCTGCTGGCCGGAGCGGTGCGCCTGCTGGCGCGCAGCGCAGGCTGAACCGCCCGCCGCAGGCGCGCGGCTGCCGGCCGGTGCGGTGCGGTGCCGTGCGGTGCCGAGGCGGAGCGCACACGGCCGGCGCCGGGTCATGCGACACACGACATCGGCCCCGCGGCCGTCGAGCAAGGTTGCAAGGCCTGACTTCGGTTACGCCGCGTTAGCGCGCGGGGCCGGATCGTCCCAAAGCCTGTGGATAGGCTGCGTGATTCGTCCCCAGGCATGACTTTCGGCGCTTGGGGCTCGCAGGCACGATTGCCGACCATGGCCGTGTCTGTCATCCGCCAGCCCCACCCCAACGCCCCCGCGCCATGTCCACGCTGATCCTGCTGTCCACGCCGCTGCCGCCGGCCGATCTTCAGCTGGACGCGATGACGCACAGCGCGGAGCTGAGCACGCTGGAAGACA
>Ga0196963_10000143_pt1 | contig 74652 bp, 77 predicted proteins | sample S1_5metaG_FD_148600 | JGI IMG/M metagenome (GOLD analysis project Ga0196963, IMG submission 148600) | Soil microbial communities from Anza Borrego desert, Southern California, United States - S1_5 | ecosystem: Environmental > Terrestrial > Soil > Desert | place: USA: California | collected... | reverse complement strand
CCGGCGGAAGGGTCGCGCGCAAGCGCCGCGGCGGCTGCGGGCAGCTCCGGCAAGACGTCGAAGGCTATCGCCCACCCCTCCATCATTCCCGCCGCCTTAACCGCAGTTGGTAAATTTTGCGTCTCCCGCCGCGGGCGCCGGCGGGAGCGGATTCCCCCGCGATCAGTCCTGCCGCTCCTCCCTGAAGCGGGCCTCCCACAGGCGCATCGCGGCCGCCTCGTCGCGCTCCAGCGCGAGCGCCTCATAGATCCGGGAGAGCGCCCGCTCGGCGCCGGTATAGCTCCAAGGCGAGGTCTCGGCGCCGAGCGCCTGCCAAAGCTCGTCGAACGGGCGCCGGTCGAGCGGCGCATTGGCCCACAGATAGGCCAGGGCGAAGCGGAGCGCGAAGGACCGCCGCGGCTGCCGGTAGCGGCACTCCTGGACCGCTTCCTCGAGCGCGAGCAGCGCCTTGTCCCGAAGCTGGTCCGGTCCGAATCCCATGTTGGAACAAATAAAGAACAAAACGGGACTAGGGAAGAGCCTGAAGCACAGCAGGGTCCTCGCCGGCTTTTGCATCTTTGCCCGCGGCGCCGAGCCTGCTTAGGGTGAGGCATGGACAGCAGATTCTCACCGCCCGACGCCCTGGTGCGGGCCAGCCATTGCTCCGCCGCCGACTATGAGGCGATGTACGCCCGCTCGCTCGAGGATCCCGACGGCTTCTGGGCCGAGCAGGCGCGGCGCATCGACTGGGTCAGGCCGCCGCAGCGGATCGCCGACTGGTCGTTCGACCCGGTCGACATCAAATGGTTCGAGGACGGCATCCTCAACCTCTGCCACAATTGCGTCGACCGCCATCTCGAGGCGCGCGCCGACCAGGTCGCGATCCTGTTCGAGGGCGACGAGCCCGGCAGCGGGCGAAGCCTCAGCTACGGCGAGCTCCACCGCGAGGTCGTCGCTATGGCCAATGCGCTCAAAGCGCTCGGCGCGCGCCGGGGGGACCGGGTCACACTCTACATGCCGATGATCCCGGAGGCCGCGGTAGCGATGCTCGCCTGCGCCCGGATCGGCGCCGTCCACAGCGTCGTCTTCGGCGGCTTCTCGCCCGAGGCGCTCCACGGCCGGATCGAGGATTGCGCCAGCCGCTTTATCGTCACCGCCGACGGCGGCATGCGCGGCGGCAGGCTGGTGCCGCTGAAGGCCAATGTCGACGCGGCCCTCGCCAAGGGGACGGAGGTCGAGGCGGTGCTCGTCGTCCGCCACCTCGGCAACGCGATCGGCTGGACCGAGGGCCGCGACCACTGGCTCCACGATCTTGCGGCGGTCGTTCCCGACGATTGCCCGTGCGAGCCGATGAACGCCGAGGATCCGCTGTTCATCCTCTATACGTCGGGCTCGACCGGCAAGCCCAAGGGCGTCCTCCACACCACCGGCGGCTACGCGGTGTGGACGGCGACGACCTTCCACTACGTCTTCGACTACAAGCCGGGCGAGATCTTCTGGTGCACGGCGGACGTCGGTTGGGTGACCGGCCATTCCTACGTGGTCTACGGCCCGCTCGCCAATGCGGCGACGACCCTGATGTTCGAGGGCGTGCCCAACCATCCCGACTTCAGCCGCTTCTGGGACGTCGTCGAGCGCCGCAAGGTAGGCATCTTCTATACCGCCCCGACCGCGATCCGGGCGCTGATGCGCGAAGGGGAGGGGCCGGTCAGGAAGCACGACCGCTCCTCGATCCGGCTGCTCGGAACGGTCGGCGAGCCGATCAACCCGGAGGCGTGGCGCTGGTATTACGAAGTCGTTGGCGAGCGCCGCTGCCCGATCGTCGACACCTGGTGGCAGACCGAGACCGGCGGAGTGATGATCACCACCCTGCCGGGCGCCCACGACATGAAGCCCGGAAGCGCCGGCCGGCCCTTCTTCGGGGTCGAGCCGCAGCTGGTCGGCCCCGACGGCGAGGTGCTCGACGGCGCCGCGTCGGGCAATCTCTGCCTCGTCCGCTCCTGGCCGGGCCAGATGCGCACCGTCTACGGCGACCACGACCGGTTCGTTCAGACCTATTTCTCGACCTACAAGGGCAAATATTTCACCGGCGACGGCTGCCGCCGCGACGAGGACGGCTATTACTGGATCACCGGCCGGGTCGACGACGTCCTCAACATCTCCGGCCACCGCCTCGGCACCGCCGAGATCGAGAGCGCCCTCGTCTCCCACCCCAAGGTCGCCGAGGCGGCGGTGGTCGGCTATCCGCACGACATCAAGGGCCAGGGCATCTACTGCTACGTCACGCTGATGGAGGGCGAGGAGGGCAGCGAGGCGCTCGAGCAGGAGCTCCGCCGGCACGTCCGCACCGAGATCAGCCCGATCGCCAGCCCGGACCTGATCCACTTCACTCCTTCTCTGCCCAAGACGCGCTCGGGCAAGATCATGCGCCGCATCCTCAGGAAGATCGCCGAGAACGACTTCGGCAGCCTCGGCGACACCAGCACGCTCGCCGATCCGGCCCTGGTCGACGGCCTGATCGAGGGCCGGCGCAACCGGTGAGCTAGCAGATATAGAATTAAGCTAGCAATAGTCCGGCGGTTCCGGTAGGAGGCGTCATGAGCGAGCCCAAGTCCAACCAGTTGAATGTCCGGTCCAACTTCGCCCGCAAACGCGCCACGGATATCGCCCGCGGGACCGGAATGACGGTGACTCAGGTCGTCGAGGAGGCGTTGAGGGCCTATCATCCGGCGGGCTTGGAACGGGCCTCTGACGGCCTGATCCGAAAGGGCCGGATCCTCGTCAAGCCGGCTGCGGGAGGAAAGGTTTCCGCAGCCGAGGCCGATTCCTTGATCGACGCGTTTCGAACGCGCCCCCGATGAAGGCGACCGCGCTTCTCGACAGCAACATCCTTATCGCCACCCTTGCCGAGGCGCATGAGCATCACCCGCCGTCCGTCGCGCTTTTTTCGGAAGCCGAGGCGCAGCCGTTCGCGGTCGCGGCCCACTCCTACGCGGAGGCTTTTGCGATCCTCACTCACCCGGCACCGGGCGCTCCGTTCCGCTGGACCGCCACGGAAGCCTGGGCAGGGCTCGAGAGCATCGCCGCGGTGACTCGGCTGGTGGGCCTCAGTCACGCTCAGACCTTCGACGCGGTCAGGCGTTATGCGGCAGCCGGCGGCGTCGGGCCGCGACTCTACGACCTGCTGATCGGAGAGGCCGCGGTGCAGGCTGGGATCGGCTGCAACGTTACCTGGAATGTCAGACACATGGCCGGCCTGTTTGCAGAGTTGGAGGTGGTCGACCCGATCCAATACGCGAGCCGATAGAGTTACCCGTTTTACCGAAATCGCTCGGCTGGCCTCGCAACCATCCCGTAAGTGAAATTGGTGCCAGGCACCGTGAAAATTGGAGCCATCATCAACGACGCCAGAGGTCGCGAGCAGGCTTGCTGTCCCACGTAGGGGCTTGGAGCAAGACTGCGGCTTTCGCTTCTGCTGCCCAAATAGAAGCGGAGAGGCCCCAATAGAAAAAATGAGCCAGACCTTTGGCTTTGAGCGGTTTAGAAGACTCGGTTCCCTTCCGAGTATATAAGACTACTAAGTCCCCCTTCGCGACCGCCTTGTAGGGAAACCAAAACGTATGGAACACGTCAGTCGTTACAGAACCTTGTCTGTATCCGCATTGCATCAGCAAATAGTCCCCCACGTCAAGGTCAGCGTTCGCTCGTAGGGTTACACGCTCGTTCTGGAGGTCGCCCTTGGCTGCGATCGATCTTAGCTCAAAGTTCATTTCAAGATTGCCTTGGAAACAATGCCAGCAATAAGAAGAATCACACCTATCCAAAGTGCAATCTCACTAGCATGTGGCACAGGAGCTAAAACTGGAGAGTACCCAATTGCAGATGCCCCAATTGTCATGAATCCGCCAAAGGCGATGTCGGATGCCAGATTGTATTTATTTTTTTCTTTTAAAACAGCATTTTCCTTATCCGCTTCGTGGAATCTGTCCATGTACCGGCGCAGATCAGCATTTTCAGCCTCAAGCCTATCCAAATCGTCCATTAGGACTTTTTGGACGCCACTGTTGCCCAACTCCTCGTCCGTCATCTCGCGACGCATTCGCAAGAAGGAGCGTCGGCCCTTTGGTCTCGCGTCAGGCGTGTCCGCCTCGGGAGCCCCCGCGTCTTGATCCGTTGGCGCGTCGTCAGCCACCGCTCGGTCCCTCGAATCCTTCACCAGGTTCTAGCAGCGAAATCTGGGCCGGATAAGGATTAGCCGGATGAAAATGGGGACAGGCACGGGTTTTGCGAGCAAGCCAAGCCTTTGCGAGGCAATTGTCCGGTCGCCGCTGCCCCTTAAACCAGCTGAACCTCCACCCTTCTTCCCACCACCGCCGCCGCCTTTTGCAGCGTTTCGATCGTGACATTCCCGTTTTCGGGGTCGAGCACGCGGTCGACCTGGGTCCGGCTGGTATGCATCAGGCGCGCAAGCCCGCTCTTGCTGATGCCTCGATCTCGCATCGCTTCGCCGAGCTGCCAGGCGATCACCTCCTTGATCGCTTTCGCCTGCACCTCCGCCAGCACGCCTTCCTCCTCGAGGAAGCTGTCGAGCGTCGATCCGCGATGCCTGTTGTCAGCCATTTTCAATTTCCTTCTTGCGTTCGCCAGCCAGCTTCAGATCGGCGATCGGCGTTTTCTTCGACTTCTTGATGAATCCGTGCAGCGCGTAGAGCTCGCCGCGATGGAAGCAGATCAAGACCCGCGCGGTCGTCCTGTCCGGCAAGTCCGTCCGCACTTCGAACAGGCCGTGCCCCATTGCCCTCACCAGTGGCATTCCGACCGGCCATCGATACTGAACACGGTGCAAGTCCATGCCGATGGCACGTCGATTGCCCTCCGGAAGCCCGCCGAGCCAATTCCTTACCGGCTCGCTGCCCGCCGCCGACCGGTAGAAAACCAGCTCGATCTTGCGTGCCGCCGAGACCATCTCCTGTCTATGATATGCACTATTTAAGGTGCAGGTCAACTCATTCAGGAATCTAGGGAGCGAACAGAGGCGTCAGTCTTCCTCCCCGGTCACGACAGCGTCCGCGCCTCTCGCCTTCCCCACGGCCCGGTGACGGCGAAGGTGATTCCAGGCGACTGGGCGTTGACGAACAGGGTGGAGCCGTCGGGCGAGAAGCAGGCGCCGGCGAACTCGGAATAGCCGTTGGCGGCGAGGGTGTAGATCTGCCCCTGCGGAGTCACCCCGCGCAGATATTGCGGCTGGTCGTCGGGGCCGTCCTCGCACAGGATCAGGTCGCCCCACGGCGCCACCGCCAGATTGTCGCAATTCTTGAAGCGCCCGGCATCCTCGGATTCGACGAACAGCTCGAGGCGGCCGGGATCGCCGGCCTCGCCGGGCCGGCCCTCATTGGGGCTGGGCCGGTAGCGCCAGACCTGGCCGAGACGCTTGGCCCCGCCCATCGTGCAGGCGATGAAGATTTCGCTCCGTCCGCCGCGCCCGCCCAGGGCGAGGCCCTCGCCGCGGGCGAAGCGCAGCGCGCCCTTGGCGAAGCCGCGCTCCTTGAGGTCGCCGTCCGGGGACTCGACCCCGTCCATGTCGATCCAGCGCACGGCGGCGCCGTTCCCGACGGCCATCGTCCGCCCCTGTCCGGCGAAGCGCGAGCCGTCCGCCGGCCAGTTGCGCAAATCCCGTTCGCGGTCCTCGACGAGCCCGAGCGCCTGCAGCCGCCCGCCGCGCTCGAGCCGGTCGCGCTCGTTCGGCAGGAAGCGGTAGAAGAGGCTGTCGGGCCGGTCCTCGGTCAGGTAGACGATGCCGGTGCGGCGATCGACCAGCGCCGCTTCGTGGACGAACCGCCCCATCGCGGCGAGCGGGACCGGATCGACCGGCCCCGCCGCCTGCGAAGGCACTTCGAACACCCAGCCGTGGGGTCGGCCGACCAGGGGCGCCGCCTTCTCGATCGTCTCCTCGCAGGTCAGCCACGATCCCCACGGGGTCGGCCCGCCCGCGCAATTGCCGCAGGTCCCGGCGAGGCTGAGGTGCGAGCGCACCACCCGCTGCCGGCTCATGTCCCAGATCAGGGTGGTCGTCCCGCCGAGCTTGGGGCTGCCGTCCGCTGCGAAGTCGAAGATCTTGCCGCGCGGCAGCTTGCCGGCGAGCGCGTGGCCGGGCCCGAAGGCGCCGCCTTCGGTCAAATTTGGCCACATCTCATGGTTGCGCACCAGCGCGACCTGCCGCCGGCCGCCCCGAACCGGGAAGCAGGCCATGGCGTCGAACGCGGCCGGAGTCAGCAGGCCGTCGCTCATCGGCTCGCCTTGGCGCGAGACGATCCGGTAGGAGAAGCCGCGGGGAAGATCGAGCAGCCGCGCCGGATCCGGAACCAGCGGGCCGTAGCCCTCGACCGGCGGCTGGACCCCGGCCGCGGATCCGCCCAGCAGCTTGAGCCCGCCCAGGGCCAGGGTGGTCGCGGAAAGGCCGGCGACCAGCGTTCGACGAGTCATCTCCATGGCGGGTCCCTCCGCGATGGGTCAGCTTAACGCGTCCGGTACCTCCTGTCTCCGGAGACGCGCGGCGGCAAGATCATGCGCCGCACCCTCAGGAAGATCGCGGAGAAGCATTTCGGCAAGCTCAGGGATACGTCGACGCTGGCCGATGCGGCCTGGTTCGACGGACTGGTCGAGCGGCGGCGGAGCCGCCGACGCTGGCGCCGTCACGCTCCTTATCCGACCGTGTTTGTTTGTATTATGAAAGGCACTTATCCTGTTTTGCAGGTGGACTGTTCCATCGGTTGTCACCGCCTGCTAAGAGTTTTACTGCAGGTTGTCAGTTTTCTCATTCCAGCGTCGCAAGTGATTAAATAGAGCGCCCGGGGGCATGTAGTCCAGCTGTAGACGCGTCGCCGGACTTCGGCACATCGGGGCAATTCGGACCGAAGTCGGCGAATTTGGGTCACCGAGCTATGCCGAAATGGTTTTGCTATCACGGTCTGTCACGCGAGGACCATCAGGGCCAGATCCCCGCCCTTCAGCGATTCGGCTTTCGACCGGTCGCTCTCGCCGTCGCCGGCGATATTCACAATCCCGTTTATGCGACGACTTGGGTGCAGGAGCCGGGTCGGGAATGGCGCATCGTCCATTCGTTGACACCGTCACAATATCAGCGGGCATTCAACCGATTGACAAAGGACGGCTTTGCGCCGGTGATTTTCGCTGCCTCGGGCCCGCTGAATGCGGAAGTCTTCGCCGCGACTTTCGAGCGGGGTGTGAAGGTGCCTTGGTTCGCGCGCCATGACCTCACTCGGGAACAGCTCGAATCGGAGATGCTGCGGGCCGGTGACGAAGGCTTCATTCCGCTTTCGATCGCCAATTATGGCAGCCCGAACAACTGGCGATATGCGGCGACCTGGTTCGCCAATCGTCCCGTCGCGGAAAACCCGGCGGGAATCGTGAGCGGCCCCGTCAATTGGAAATGGCATGTGGCTGCAAGAGACAAATTGGAGCCGTTCCTGAAGGCGCTCGGTGACTGCGGCCTTCGCTGCGCCTGGATATCGACCTTTCCCGACGAGGGGCAATTGGTACTCGTTCGGGACGATCGAATTGGGCCGTGGTGGCCGCGCTACGCCATCCGCGCCGCCGACTACCAGAACGTCTTCAACGAAAATCGCAGCCGGGATGCCTGGCCGATCGTCGTGCAGGCAGCCGGGGCCGGGCGCAGCATCAATTATTCGGCGATCTTCGCAACCGTCGCCAGACCCATCGCCCGCGGTTTCACCGTTACGGGAACGGCTGATGCAAGGCTCGGTGCAGCCGACACCCTGTTCAGAATTTACATGCGCGAGTCCGGAACGCGGGCTGGTGCCCTTTGCGCGATCCACAACGGAAGGGTGATCGCCGAACGCGGTTACACGTGGGCGGAGCCGGGTTATCCGGTAACGCAGCCGAACAGCCGTTTCCGGCTGGCCAGTTTGTCGAAGATGATCACCTGCGCTGCGCTTCAGGCGCTGCACGATCAAGAGAAACTGAACTGGACCGATCACGCCTTTCCGCTGCTCGGTGTCAGCTCGGCGCTGCCGTCAGGGACAAAGGCCGATCCCCGGATCAACACGATCACGATCGAACAGTTGATTGGGGGACAGTCGGGCCTCCAGCGCGAGATCGCATACAGGGACATTGGTCGGGTGCTGAAGCGGGTATTCGGTCCCACTCGGAGCGACCTTGTGCGCTACGTCTACGGACTTCCGCTTAGATTCCCCCCCGGCCAGCCGGCCGGCATCGACGGTTACAGTAATTTCGGCTTCGTCGTCCTCACGTCGATTGTCGAGAAGCTCAGTGGTGAATCTTTTCTCGATTTCGTGCGCAAACATGTTCTCGCACCGGTCGGTCTGAGCGACGTGCACGTCGGACGGACGCGGAAGTCGCAACGCCTTTCACGCGAAGTGCTCTATGAATCGCCGTACATCACGCCGAGCGCGCTCAGGCCTTTGTCCGACACGGACTTGGTCGGCGCGCCCTATGGAGACTTCCTGCTCGAGATTTCTGAAGGATCAGGCGGGCTCGTCTCGACCGCACCGACGATGGCTAGGTTCATCGGGCGCCACGCTGTCTGGGGCATCGGCAACCGCGTGATCAACGCTCGCGGCGGAGCTTTCGAAGGGACGTGTACGCACGCCCGATCGCTTGCAAACAATGTCGATTACGCCTTCATGTTCAATCGAAGGTCACCGCCCAACGAGGCGAGACTCTTCGGCCCGCTTGCGACGCTCATGTCCTCACTGTGACGCAGGGGAGCTGATCGAGGGCCGCCGCAGCCGCCGGTCGGCCCGGGTTGTGCCGGCGGGGGAATCGGTAGATGGTCGGCCGCGGACCGCCACGCGTGGTCCTCGAGGGGGTTTCCATGAAAGAATTTGCGATAGTGCTCGGCGCGGCGCTCGCGCTGAGCGCATGCTCGGTCGAAAGCGATGAGGATCAGCTCGAGAGCATGATCCGCGAAAAGCTGGCGGACCAGGGCTCGGTCCAGGAAGTCGAGATGAAGAAGCAGGGCGACGGCGGCATGACCGGCCACGTCATCATCAAGGAGCCGAACGGGCGCGTGGGACGGCTCGCCTGCACGGCCCGGCCGGGCGGCTCGGGCTCCAGCTACGATTGGCGCTGTTCGCCGGCCATCGACGAGAAGACGCTCCAGGAGATGGAGGACGTGATGCGCGCCGAGCTGTCGAAGCGCGGGCCCGTCCTTCAGCTCGAGATGAACCGGGCGGGCGACGACGACCATATGAGCGGCTTCGCGGTGGTCAAGGATGAAGCGGGCGAGGAGTTCCGCCTCGCCTGCTCGGCGACGCGCGACGGCGAGGGCTCGAAGTTCAGCTGGAATTGCAGCGACGAGACCGAAGAGGATGACAAGGCGGCCGAGGCGTCCTGACGGGCGCCGGGCGGCGGGGAGCGGTGATGGAGCGGATCGAATTCAGGCGGCTGAAATCGGGCTCGATCTTCAGGATCGGCTATCTTGCCCTGCTCGGCTTCGTCATGCCGCTATGCCTGCTGTTCGGTCTGCTGGCGCTGGCCGGCGCCGACACCGTCACCTTGAACGGCCGTTACGTCCACGGCTTCGGCGGCCTCGCCGCCGCCCTCGCGCTCGGTCTGGGCCTGCCCGCGATTCTGGCCGGGTTCATGGTCGTCGGCAGCCTGGTCGTGCGGGCGGTCGGCCGGCTGGCGCCGAAGCGGGCCGCGCCCGGCGATCCGGGCTGATCGGCCCCGCGGCGGCACTGGCCTGGCCGGCTGCCGCCCGGGTCACAGCCGGCCGAAGCTGACCGGCCGCCAGACCCAGCCGGCCTCGCGCACCGCCGTCCTGAGCGGCGCCTTCAGCTCCTCGGTGTCGAAGCGATAGTCGTAAACCTCGCCGTAGCGCCCGCTCTCACGGAAGGCGTAGGCGGTGCCGGCGCTCTTTTCCCAAGTCCGGCCCCTGAACCAGTCGGAGTCGGCCGCCAGCGTCGGCACCCCCGCCCGCCACTCGACCCGCCAGGCCTGGTCGACGCTGCGCACCTCGCCTTTGGACGGGTCGAGCTTGATCAGCACCTTGAACACGCGCGTCAGCCCCGCTTTCGCGAAGATCTCGTACCAGCGGGCATCGACGATCTTCCATTCCGCCACCAGATCGACGCCTTCCCGCCGGCCGTCGCGGACGACGAAGGGCGCGGTGTCGCGGTTGACGGCGAGCAGCGCCGCGCGCAGCTGGGCCGGCGAGTGGCGTGCCGCGGCCGGCGCCGGCGCCGAAGCCGCCTCGGAGCCGCCGCCGTCCCCGCAGGCGGCGAGCGCGAGCAGCGCCGCCGCCGGCAGGGCGCCGGTCCGCGCCGCGCCGCGCTTCACGCCCTGCCGATGACAATGCTCCGCCATTCCATACCCCCGCTGACACGGCGCTGGACCAGCCGCTCTTCTGATCCCGCCCCGGTCGAAATGATAGTCCCAGGCCGGCTTTGCAAAAATTTGCAGGGCCCCCGCGCCGCGGCGTCGAAAAAAAGGGCCTGCGGGGGTCCTTTTGGGCCGCGTGAAGCCACGATCTCGAGCGTCCCGCGGCGTTTCGCGTCGATTCCGGTGCATCCCTCCGCGATTCGAGAAACCCATGTCAATCAAAGGCTTGTAAAGAGGCGAGGCCTCGAATCCGGGCCGTGCGGCGGCACAAAGTTCCTGATATGTTCCACGTGAAACGCGAATCGGTCACTTTCGACCGGTTTCGCCCCGGCAAGCCGCGCTCAGCGGGTCCCGTAGGTCCTGTCCCCGGCATCGCCGAGCCCCGGCACGATATAGCCGTGGTCGTTGAGCGTCTCGTCCATCCCCGCCGCCCAGATCGGCACGTCGGGATGGGCGGCCCGGACCTCCTCGGCGCCGGGGCGCGAGGCGAGCAGGCAGACGAAGCGCATGTCGCACACGCCGGCCTCCTTGAGCCGGTCGATCGCGGCGATGGCGGTGTGGCCGGTGGCCATCATCGGGTCGACGATGATGACCAGCCGCTCGGCGCAATCCTCGGGCGTCTTGAAATAATATTCGACGCACTGGAGAGTCGCCGGCTCGCGGTAGAGGCCGATATGGGCGACCCGGGCCGAGGGGAGGAGGTCGAGCATGCCCTCGGCCATGGCGAGGCCGGCGCGAAGGATCGGGGCGATGACCAGCTTCTTGCCGGCGATCGCCGGCGCCTCGGTGGTGGCGATCGGCGTCTCGACGGTAACGAGATCGGTCGGAAGGTCGCGAGTGACCTCGTAGCAGAGCAGGGTCGCGATCTCGCGCACCACCGACCGGAACAGCTGGATCGAGCTGTTCCGGTCGCGGAGCAGGGTGAGCTTGTGCTGCACCAGGGGGTGCGAGACGATGGTCAGTCCGTCCATGGCTAGAATACCGTTCCGTCGCTGAGGATGATGAAGGGGGGTCCGCCGCCGTCGGGTCGGCGCTCGGCGGCGATCCGGCGGCCCGCCGCCCAGCTGCCGCCCTCGAGCATCCGGGCGAGCGGGAAGTCGGCCTCGCCGACCCCGAGCCGGTCGCGGACCAAGGGCGCCATCCGGTCGAGCAGGGCGACCGTCATCGCCCGCCACGCGACGATCAGCGGATCGGAAACTTGGTGCGGCCGAGCCGCCGCGTCGGCATCGGCCAGCCGAAGCACGCCGGTGTCGACGAACAGGCCGCCGTTGCGATATTCGGCGAGGCCGGTCAGCCCGTCGATGTCGACGATTTCGATGCCCGCCGCCTGGAGCGGCTCGATCAGCGAATAGGCGAGCCATTGCGAGAGCTTGTGGAGCGGCACCAGGCCGTCGCTGGAATCGCCGCGGCGGATCGCCGGGTGCCGCCAGCAGTCGCCGAGCGGGATGCCGTCGACGACCAGCCGGTCGGCCCAGATCGGTCCGAGCGCGTCGAGCAGCAGCTCGAGGATCGCGGCGGCGGGCAGCCGGCCGTCGAGCGCCCGGGCGGCAAGGACCTCGTAGAGGCCGCCGGCACGCCCTCCCGGGAACAGGTCCGGCCGGGCCGCGATCCGGTCGCCGAGCCGGCGCAGCAGCGCGGCTCGGCCGTCCAGCCCGGCCAGCGGATTGTCCTCGGTGACCTGGAAGCCCCGGGCCAGGGTTTCCGTCTCCAGCCCGGCCGGATCGTCCAGGGCGCCGGCCTCGAACATGCGCTGGCTGGCGACGGCGAGGCCCTCGGAGCGGGCGAGAGTCCGACCGCTTTTCGGGTCGACGAAGCGCCAGCCCGGGCCGGCGCCGGCGTCGAGCAGAACCGACAGGATGATCAGATCGAAGGCGGCGCGCGGATCGGCGAGCTCCGGCTCCCCGGCGACGAAATGGCGCGAGCGGGCATGGAAGGGAATGGCCAGATCGGGATAGCGCTCCCGGGTCACCGAAGCGGTCAAGCCGGCGGCATCGTCGAGCCGGTCGAGATCGACGACCCAGCCGTCGACGCGGCCGGCCATGGCGAGCTCGAGAATCTCGTGCGCCCGCTCGCGCACGGCGGCCGCGCTCAGCAGGCCCCGTATCGCCGGTTCGGGAGGGGAGCGCGTCGTCACCGCGAGCGAAGCGAGGCCATCCCGCCCGGACGGAGTCCCGGGCGCCGCGCCGGATTGCCGCGTTGCGCCCCTCGCAATGACGGAGTCACTCTAGAACTTGCCCAGGTCGCGGCCGACGACGGAGCGCAACTGCTCCTCGCTCGGCGCCCCTTCCGGCGTGAAATAGCCGGCCGCCTTCTTCGCCTCCATCTCGACGCTGGCGTCGGGCGGGATCAGCTCGGCCGGGATCGGCACCCGCTCGCCGATCTCGACGCCGCCCGACGCCAGCGCGTCATATTTCATGTTCGACATCGATACGAACCGGTCGATCCGGGTGATTCCGAGCCAGTGGATGACGTCCGGCATCAGCTGCTGGAAGCGCGCGTCCTGGACGCCGGCGACGCATTCGGTGCGCTCGAAATAGGTCGCCGCCTGGTCGCCGCCCGGCTGGCGCTTGCGGGCGTTGTAGACGAGGAACTTGGTGACCTCGCCCAAGGCCCGGCCTTCCTTGCGGTTGTAGACGATGAGGCCGACGCCGCCGGCCTGCGCCGCCCGGGTCGCCTCCTCGATGCCGTGGGTGAGGTAGGGGCGGCAGGTGCAGATGTCGGAGCCGAACACGTCCGAGCCGTTGCACTCGTCGTGAACTCGGCAGGTCAGCGTCCTGCTTTCGTCGCCGAGGAAGGCGGGGTCGCCGAAAATGTAGAGGGTCATGCCGCCGATCGGCGGCAGGAAGACGCTGAGGTCGGGGCGGGTGACGAGCTCGGGATACATGCCGCCGGTCTGCTCGAACAGGCAGCGCCTGAGGCTCGCCTCGGCGACGTCGAACCGCTCGGCGACGCCGGGCAGCCACCAGACCGGATCGACCGCGATCTTGGTCACCGAGACGTCGCCCGCCTCGTGGACGATCTCGCCGTCCACCTCGAGCCGCCCCGCCGCGATCGCCGACTGGATTTCGCCGAGGGTGAGACGCGCCTTGGTGATCGCGATCGAGGGGCGGATGTCGATCCCCTCCGCGATCAGGTCCTCGAAATCCTGGGCGACGCGGTGGCCCCAGGGATCGAGCGAGACGATCTTGCCGGGATCGCCCCATTGCGGATGCGGCCCGATCTCGCAGACCGGCGAGGTGTCCTGCAGATCCGGCCGGGCGTTCGGGTCCATCGCCCCCGCCGAGATGGCGAGCGCCCGGTAGATCGAATAGGAGCCGCCATGGGCGCCGATCGCGTTGCGGTCGGCGCGGGCGTTGACGGTCGCGATCACCGGACCGCGCTCGGCGGCGCTTGCCGCGCCCCAGTTCAGCGGAAAGCGCGGCGCTCCGCGCGAGCCGGGATGCGACGTCAGCCGGATATGGCCGCTCTTGCCCTCGGGCTGCATTCTCTTCCCCTTCCGTGCCGGGCGTCGGGCGCCGGCCGCCCGCTCGACGCTACGACAGCACGGGCGGGGTTGCTAGGCCGCTAATGACTCCGATGGCTCTCGGTCGCCGATCCTGTATGGTCGTCCCTTTCAAGCAAACCGGGGACCGGCGATCAGATGGTGATTCGTTCAGTATGCGCGGGCGCGATGACGGCGCTCCTGGCCTGGGCGTCGCCCGCCGCGGCCGGGGAGGCGGACTCGGAGCCGGTCGCGGTCGCCGCGCGCGCCGCCGCCGCCACGGTCGACGCCTTCCACGCCGCCTTGCGCGCGGGCGACACCGAGGCCGCTGCCGCCCTGCTCGCCGACGACGCGCTGATCTTCGAGGAAGGCGGGGCCGAGCGCAGCAAGGCCGAATATGCGGCTCGCCATCTCGCCGCCGACGCGGCCTTCTCCAAGGCGGTTCCCGGCGTCAGGACTCGGCGCCGGGGCGACTCCGCCGGAGGCATGGCCTGGATCGCCAGCGAGGGCCGCAGCAAGGGCCGCTACCGCGGCACCGACGTCGACCGCGTCACCGCCGAGACGATGGTGCTGCGCCGGTCCGGCGAGGCGTGGAGGATCGTCCACATCCACTGGTCCTCGGCGCAGTCCTCCGTGGAGTGAGCGAGGGGCTGGAGCGGTTCGTCCAGGCGCAGGCGCCGGTTTACGCGGCAGCGCTTCGCGAGCTGAGCGAAGGCCGCAAGCGGACCCACTGGATGTGGTTCATCTTCCCGCAGCTGCGCGGCCTCGGCACGAGCCCCCTGTCCTGGCGTTATGGCATCGCGTCGAGGGCGGAAGCCGAAGCCTATCTCGCCCACGCCGTTCTCGGACCGCGAGTGCAGCAGTGCACCGATGCCGTGAACGCCCATCGCGGGCGTCCGGCGGAGGCCATATTCGGCCCTGTCGACGCGATGAAGCTGCGCTCGTCGATGACCCTGTTCGAGCTCGCCGGCGGCGGTCCCCATTTCGGCCGGTGCCTCGACTTCTTTTTCGGCGGGACGCGGGACCGCCGGACGACCGATCTGATCGACGCTCGGGCCTAGCGCAGCACGCCCCGTTTGCGCATGCGGATCGCGTAGACGAGCAGTCCGATCGCGACCACCCAGATGGCCACGTTCATGCCGATCATCGCTGCGGTCATGTCGGGCGGCGGGGTCGACAGGACATATTGGTAGACGGTGCTCGCCGCGAGGCCGGCCAGCGAGAGGGCGAAGGCCGCGACGGCGTAGCGGCTGCGCCCGAGCAGCAGCAGCGAGCCGAGCAGGCCGCCCCAGACGCCGCACGCCCACGCCGCCTCCATCCAGATCGGGAAACTGTCGAAATAGACTCGCTGCGGATCGGTGTAATGGGCGAGATACTTCGCGTTGCGCGTCTGCGTCATCAGATAGTCGAAGCCGCCTAACGCGTTCCACAAGGTCGCCGCGCCGCCGACGATCCACAGATGCGCGGGTGTCCGGATCGAACCGTCCATGGTGTTCGCCTCCCCTGCGCCGGCAAAGCCCGGCGTGCGCCCAGCGTCGCACCGTTGGCCGGCGCTGGCAAGCGGGAGCGCCTCAGCCCGGCCCGACGGTGGCGCCGGCATACGGATCCGGGTTGCGCGCCGGCGGCGGCGGGGGCGGCGGCGGCGGCGGTGGCGGGACGTAGAGGGGCCCGGTCTCGATCGGCGCGCCCCGGGCCGGGCCGGCCTGGTCGGCAACCGCCTGGATTCCGGCGGCGATGCGCGAAGCGCCGAACAGGATGAAGCAGCCGAGGATGACGCCCGCCGCCCGCCGGACCTCGATCCGCCCGGCCAGCATCATCAGCCCGATCGCGGCGACGGCGATCGCCGCCACGCTGGCCGCCGCCGGGCCGAGCAGGACGCCCTGGACCCAGTCGACGGCCGCGACCACCGCTCCCGAACCGCGCGGATCGGCGAGCGACCCGGGTGCCGGCGCGAAGCTCATCGCGCCGCGCCGCCGCGCGCCGCTCGACCCGGCCGCGGGAACGGCTCGAGCGCCGGAGCCGGATGGACTTGTGCCGCGATCGTCATTCGGTCCTCGCCGCCCGAGGAGCGCCGCGTCGACTCGCGTCTCCTCGCCGCGACATGATAGCAGCGCCGGGACCGCCCGTCGCCGTCGAGCGCGTCGTCCGCCCCGCAAAAAGACTCTGTCGCGGCGGGGGGCCGTTCACTATATGTTCCCCATGCCCGACCTGCCGACCGCCTATCCGTTGCGGGACCTGTTCGACGCCGCCGTGCGCGGCCGCTCGGTGCGGCTGACCTGCCGGCGCTGCGGACACAGCGCGATCCTCAGCAGCCACGCCCTCTGGTGGCTGTTCCACCGCAGGGGCTGGCGCGACACGTTCGACGACGTGCGCCGGCGCAGCCTCTGCCTGATGTGCCTCCACCGCCGCGGCGAGACCGTCCGCGGGCCCGGGCTCGAGCTGGTCCACGAGCCGCCGACCGACACCGGCCTGCCGATGCCCTCCGAGCTGGACTGGCAGCGCGAGGTTCGGCGGCGGCGCTGAGCCGCCTCGTTCCCGTGGCGACTTGCGTGGCGGCGGTCACAAGAGCTTAGAACAGGCCTGTCCCGCGGGAGCGTGAGGAGGGTGGAGTGAAGGTGGAAGGAGGCTGCCATTGCCGGACGGTCCGGTTCGAGGCGCACGTGCCGCGCGAGGTGCAGGTGCTCGACTGCAACTGCTCGATCTGCGCGATGACCGGCTTCCGCCACCTGATCGTCCCGCACGAGTATTTCCGGCTGCTGACCGGCGGCGAGGCGCTCACCCATTACCGCTTCGGCACCGGCGCCGCTGACCACCTGTTCTGTTCGATCTGCGGCGTGAAGAGCTTCTACCAGCCCCGTTCCCATCCCGAGGCGTGGAGCCTCAATCTCAACGCCCTCGACGACACTTCCGAGCTCTCCGTCACCATCCGCAATTTCGACGGCCGCAACTGGGAGCGGGCACGCGGCGCCCTGGACTGAGCGGCCGAGCGGATGCTGCCGCCGGTTCTGGCCCATCTCGCCGTCTGAACACGCTTCCGCCGCTTGCCCGCCGCGCCTTCGCCCGCCTACACAGGCCCAAAAGCAGGAGAGGGCTGCGAATGGCGACGGCGGTATCGCGAGACTACGTCATCGACGCGAAGCGGGACCGGATGGTCATCTTCGGCTCGACGCTCGGCACGGTCTTCGAGTGGTACGACTTCTTCATCTACGGGACGCTCGCCGCCGTCATCGGCAAGCAATTCTTTTCCCCGCTCGGCAGCGACACCGCCCAGTTCCTCGCGGCGCTCGCCAGCTTCGGCGTCGGCTTCGGAGTCCGCCCGCTCGGCGCGGTCCTGTTCGGCTATCTCGGCGACAAGCTCGGACGCAAATACACGTTCCTGGTCACCATCACTCTGATGGGCATCGCCACCTTCGCGGTGGGCCTGCTCCCCTCCTATGCGGCGATCGGGATCGCCGCGCCGGTTCTGCTCATCTTCCTGAGGGTGCTGCAGGGACTGGCGCTGGGCGGCGAATATGGCGGCGCGGCGATCTACGTGGCCGAGCACGCCCCGCGCAACAAGCGCGGCTTCTATACCAGCTTCATCCAGGCCGGCGTGATCGGCGGCTTCCTGCTCTCGGTCGCGGTGGTCCTCGTCTCGGAGCTGTTCATCGACAAGGCGCAATGGGAAGCCTGGGGCTGGCGAATCCCGTTCCTGTTCTCCGTGGTGCTGCTCGCCGTCTCGCTGTGGGTGCGCCTGAAGCTCAAGGAGAGCCCGGTCTTCCAGGCAATGAAGGACGCCGGCGGGGTGGCTAAGAACCCCCTCAGGGAGAGCTTCGCCACCCGCGCCAACGTCAAGCTGGTCCTGGTCGCCCTGTTCGGAATCGCCGCCGGCCTCACCGTCATCTGGTACACGGCCCAGTTCCAGGCGATGTACTTCCTTCAGAATTCGCTTCGCATCGAGGACACGACGGCGCGGGCGATGATCGGCGCCGCTGCGTTCGTCAGCATGTTCTGGTTCCTCCTGTTCGGCTGGCTGTCCGACCGGGTCGGGCGGAAGGGCCCGATCGTGATCGGCTATGCGCTGACCCTCGTCCTGATGTTTCCCCTGTTCCACTGGATGGCCGCCGCGGCCAATCCGGAGCTCAGCGCCGCGATGCAAAGGAACCCCGTCGTCGTCACCGGCAGCGATTGCAGCTACGCGCCGTTCGCCCGGGTCCAGCCGACCGAATGCGGCAAACTGCTCGACGCTCTGTCGAAGAAGGGTATCGCCTATTCGACGGTGGAGGGCCCCGCCGGGACCCGGCCCTCGGTGACGATCGGCGGAGTCGCCGTCGACGCGTCCGATCCGGCATCGCTCGATTTCGGCCTGAAAATAGCGGGCTACAAGCTCGAGAAGGCGGCGCCGACGCTGATTCAGTCGCTCCAGGTGGTGTTCGCCATCGTCCTCATCGGCCTGTGCTCGGGCATGACCTACGGGCCGGTCGCGGCCTTGCTCGTCGAGCTGTTTCCGGCGCGCATCCGCTATACGTCGATGTCGATCCCCTATCACATAGGCACCGGCTATTTCGGCGGATTCCTCCCGTTCATCAGCCAATATATCGTCGCCCGCACCGGCGATCCCTTCGCCGGCCTTTGGTATACGATCGGCGTGGTGGCGATGGCCCTCGTGGTGACTTTCCTCTGGCTGCCGGAAACGGCGGGCAAGGAACTGGACTGAGCCGTCGCCCCGGCGACGGCCGCGGCCCGGCGGGCGAAGAGCGCCGGCGCCCTCTACCCCGGCCACCGCTGCCATGGCTGGTATGACGGGTTGCTCCCGCCTCACTCGGAACGTATCGGCCTGCCGTGCCCGAGCCCCACTCGCCTTTGCGCCTCGTTCTCGACGGCGACGCGCTCGTGTCCAACTGGCGCTGGCTCGAGGCGCAGGGCGGCGGCGCCCAGTGCGGGGCGGCGGTCAAGGCCGACGCCTACGGGCTCGGCGCCCGCGACGTCGTCCTGCGCCTCGGCAATGCCGGCTGCCGGGATTTCTTCGTCGCCACCTGGCCGGAGGCGGCGGACCTGCTGCCCTGGCTCGGCGACTGCTCGATCGCCGTCCTCCACGGCGTCGCCGACGAGGACATCGCCCAGGCCGCCCATTCGCCGGCCCGTCCGGTGCTCAACACGCCGCGGCAGGTCGCGCGCTGGAAGGAGGCGGGACGGGGACGGCCCTGCGACGTCATGATCGACACCGGCATCAACCGGCTCGGCCTCAGCCCCGCCGAGGCGGCCGGCGGGCTGCTCGACGGCCTGGAGATCGACACGCTGATGAGCCACCTCGCCTGCGCCGACGAGGACCATGACATGAACGCGCGCCAGCGCTCCGCCTTCGCCGAGGTCGCGGGACGGGTGAAGGCGAAGCGGCGCAGCCTCGCCAACAGCGCCGGCATCTGCCTCGGCCCCGATTACGCCTTCGACCTCACCCGTCCCGGCCTCGCCCTTTACGGCGGCGTGCCGAGGCGCGAGGCGGCGGGCCGGATCCGCCGCGTCGCCCGGATCGAGGCGCAGGTCGTCCAGCGCCGCCGGGTCGAGGCGGGCGGCAGCGTCGGCTACAACGCCACCTGGACGGCGGACTCGCCGGCCGAGCTCGCCATCCTCAACCTCGGCTATGCCGACGGCTATCTGCGCGGCTTCTCCGGCACCGGCCGAGCCCGCGTCGACGGCGGCTGGGCGCCGGTGGTCGGGCGGGTGTCGATGGACCTGACCGCGATCTGGGTCGACGATGCGCCCGGCCTCCAGGAAGGCGACTGGGTCGAGCTCGACTACGATCTGCCGGCGGCCTCGGCCCAGTCTGGCCTTTCGCAATACGAGCTTCTGACCACGCTCGGCGGCCGGCACCGGCGCCTGTGGCGCTAGGAAAAACGGGATTTGGGGTCAGCGGTCCCACTTCTGGCCGCGGGAAGGATGCAGGAGGGGGGAAACTCGCGGGGCGGTGAGCGGTTCTGGCTCCATGGCCCGGATCGCCCATCTCTCCGACATGCATTTCGGCTCGCACGACCCCAAGGTCGCCGACGGCGCCCTGGCCTGGCTGCAGGCGCAGCAGCCCGACCTCGTCATCCTCTCGGGCGACTTCACCCAGCGCGCTCGGATCGAGCAGTTCCGGCAGGCCTCCGCCTGGCTCAACCGGCTGCGCGGCGCCGGCTGGCCGGTGCTCGCCGTCCCCGGCAATCACGACGTGCCGCTCTACGACGTCGTCACCCGCTTCGCCGCGCCGCTGCGGCGCTACAAGAGGTACATTTCGAACGATCTCTGCCCCTGGTTCGAGAATGACGAGGTGGCGGTGCTCGGCATCAACACCGCCCGCTCGCTGACCTTCAAGGACGGCCGCATCAACCGCGACCAGATGGCCCTGATCCGCGACCGCTTCGCCGCCGTCGCCCCGGCCAAGACCCGGATCCTCGTCACCCACCACCCGCTCTACGCCATGCCGATCGGCGAGGGCGGCGAGGTCAGCGAGGCGGTGGGGCGGCACGCCGACGCGGTGAAGGCGGTCTGCGAGGCCGGAGTCCATATCGCGCTCGCCGGCCATTTCCACCGCACCTATGCCGAGGCGGCGCGCAAGATGGTCAGGGATGCCGGCGGCGCCCTCGTCATCCAGGCCGGCACGTCGACCTCGACCCGCCTGCGCAACAACGAGCTGCAGAGCTTCAATTGGATCCACGCGCACCGCAGCAACGACATCGAGCTTCAGGTGATCGCCTGGGACGGCAGCGGCTTCCGCCGCGGCAGCCACGTCCGCTTCGCCTACGAGGGCGAGGAGTGGCGCTCGCGAACGATCGTCCACGATTCGCCGGCCGAGGCCGCCGTGGCCCGGCTGCCGGGCATCCGGCCGCCGCTCCCCGATGATGCGGCGGAGGCGCTCACAGATCGAGCAGCGGCCGCGGCGGCGGATAGGTGAAGGCCCGCGCCCGGATCCAGCGCGATGCGAGGAACTTGGTCCCCTTCGTCACCGGCAGGCCGGCATGGAGCGCGAGCGGATCGGGCCGCCCGTCGGCGGCGGCGTTGCGGAACAGGAGGGCGTCGCCGGTGCGGCCGCGGAAGGTGAGCCCGGTCCTTGGGAAGCGGGTCTCGCCGCCCTCATAATCGTCGGAAAGATAGACGAGGACGGTGAGGATGCGCTGGTTCGCCTCGGCGGGGAGCGCGTCCATATGCGGCTTGTATTCGCCGCCCGGACGATAGCGGAGCAGCTGCAGCGGCTCGCCCTGGTCGGGCCGGGTGCGGCTCAGCGCCGCGATCCGCCGGTTGAGCGCATTGACCGCGACGTCCTCGGCATGGACTCCGAACATCGCCGCGTCGGACGAGCAGACCGGGTGCGGCACCATCCGTCCCGTCGCCGGGTCGGCGACCACCGACGGTTCGAGCGCGGGCTCGCCGGCCTCGCGCAGATAGGCGCATTCGGCTTCGGTGAGGAAACGCTCGGCCACCGCCGCATGGGGGGCCCGGCTGAGGATTCGGGTTTCGGCCGGCCGAGCCGGGAAGCCGTCGGGGCCGAGGTCCATCGCCTCGACGAGGCGAAGGGCGGCGGCCGCGCGCGGATCGCGGGGCGCGAGCTCGCGCAGTTCGGCCAGCGCCGCCGGCCAGTCGTCGGCGCCGCCGACGCCCGCGGCGAGGAACGAGGCGTGGAGCAAGGCGGCATCGACATTGCCTCCGGCGCCGGCCAGGCCGAGCAGGCGCCGCGCTTCGGCGAGGTCGCGGCGGACGAAGGTCCCGCCGATCCGCCAGTGGGCCAGGGTCGCCGCCGAGTCGGGCTCGCCCGAAGCCGCCGCCGCGATCAGCCGGCCGGCGGCGTCGGCGAAGCGGCGGGCGCGCAGCAGCGCCTCCACCTGTGCGATCGTGCCCGCCGAAGCCATGCATTTTTCTAGGCTCAGCGGCCGGTCAAGGAAAGCCGGCCGCGGGGCCCGCCCGCTTGCGGTGCGCCCGCCCGTTGATTAGCGCTGGCGCGCATGAACGTCATCGGCCGCTACCATGACGAGGGCTACGCCCATCTCCAGGGGCTGGTGCCGGCCGAGGTCGCCGGCGCCTTCCTGCAGAGCCTCAAGCAGGACATGGGGCCGGGATCGATCCCGCTCAGCCGCGCCGGCGCTCCGGTCAACCTGCTGAACCGGCCCGCCTTCGAGGTCTACGGCCACCATTACAAACCGATGCTCCACTTTCTGTGGGGCCTGACCCCGATCGTCGCCGAGGTGGTCGGACGGCCGCTGCTGCCGACCTACGATTATCTGCGCATCTACCGCGCCGGCGACGTCTGCCGGGTCCATTCCGACCGCTATTCGTGCGAGCACAGCCTGTCGCTGACTCTGGGCTACAGCGACGGCAGGGTCTGGGAGCTGGAGATCGAGCGGGCGCGCAGCGAGCCGTCGGCGCGGGTCGAGCCGGATTTCGGCGATGCGCCGCACAGCGCGGTCGCGCTCGAGGTCGGCGACGCCCTCCTCTATCAGGGCGTCCACCACCGCCACGGCCGCACGCGCCCGAACCCGAACCGCTGGTCAGCCCACCTCTTCCTCCACTGGGTGGATCGCGACGGACCCTATTCCGGCCACGCTTTCGACGGCCAGATCAAGCCCGCCCCGGTCGACTTCACGTTCAGCTGAGAAACAAGCCGTCCCGGTTGCGGACCCGGCCGGAGCCCGGCTAACCTGCGCATGGTCTTGGCCGCGGGAACGGCGATGCTGGTTGTGTTCGGAGGCCTGCCGGGAACCGGAAAGACGACGCTCGCCCGGCGAGTCGCCCGGCGGCTCGGAGCGACCTGGCTCCGCATCGATACGATCGAGCAGGCCCTGCGATCGGCGCTGGCGATGGCGGATGACGTGGGCCCGGCCGGCTACCTGATCGCCTGCGCCATCTGCGAGACCAATCTCATGCTTGGACGGACGGTCGTGGCGGACTGCGTCAACCCCCTCCCGGTGACCCGTGCCGCGTGGCGCGACGTGGCGGCGAGGACCTCTTCTGCAATCGTCGAAATCGAGGTGATTTGCTCCGACGAGGCCGAACATCGGCGACGTGTGGAAAGCCGGGAAATCGACATTCCGGGCCTGATTCCGCCGACCTGGGCTGCTGTCATGGCGCGTGATTATGAGCCCTGGTCCGAGCCGAGGATGGTCGTCGATACCGCCGACATGACAATCGCCGAAGCCGAGCTTGCGATCGTCGACGCCATCGAGCGGCGATCGCTTTCGGACGCCGGCTGATCGGGTTCGGCAGAGGTTGCTGGGAAGCGCGTTTTGCGATCGGCAATCGTCAAAAAAAGAGGGCCGGAACAGCGTTCCGGCCCCCGAGGTGTCGGTGAGCTTCGGGCCTAGAAGCGCGCCCGGAAACCCGCGTAGAAGTTGCGGCCGCGGACATTGTAGATGCCGCTGCCGGCGCCGACGCCGGTCAGGCCCATCGGCGGGATGCGGTTGGTGAAGTTGTCCACGCCGAAGTAGAAGTTGAACCGGTCGTTCTCGCCGGTGAGGATGCTCACCCGGGCGTCGTGGTAGAGCACCGACGGATACCAGATGGTGTCCGCCCAGTCCGCGTCGTTCGGCGGGCAGGCGCCGGAGATCGGGTTGCAGGCCCCCTCGACCAGGAAGAAGTCCTCGTACAGGTTGGTGACCTGGCGCCCGATGTAGCGCGCCTGATAGCCGAAGGTGATCTTGTCGACGGTGAGGTCGAAGTTGAAGATCGCCTCGTCCCGCGGATCGCCGAGCTCGCCCATGACCCGGTTTTCGAATTCCGGGAAGGCGGGGTTGGTGAAGTTGCTGATCTGGAGGTTGTGGGTGTAGATCAGCCGCGAGTTGACCTTGACGCGGTCGCTGAGGTTCCGCCGGTAGGCGATCTCCGTGTCGATGCCGCGACGCTTCAGCGCCTGGAAGTTCAGCGGGATTTGGATCAGGCTGCCCTGCCGGATCGCGCCGGGGACCTCCTGGTTCGGACCAGGCCCCGGACCCCTCCAGCGCTCGAACAGCGCGCAGAACTGGTTGTTCAGGTCCGGCTGGTCGTAGCAGCTGTTGACGATGGTCTGGGCGGCGATCGAACCGATCACCTTGTCGACGGTGATGTCGTAATAGTCGACCGTGATCGACAGGCCGGGAATCCAGCGCGGCTGGACGATGGCGCCGATCGTCCACGAATCCGACGTCTCCGCCTCCAGGTCCGGATTGCTTCCGCTCCGGATCTCCAGAGAGAAAGCGACGTCGGTCAGGTTGGCGAGCAGCGGTCCGAGGTCGGCAAGGCAATTGGCCGGCCGGTTCGGGTTCTGGCCGATGCCGGTGGGACGGCAGGGATCGGTGAAGCCCGGCGCGAAGTTCTGAGTCAGCGGGAACGACGTCTCGGTGAGGGCCGGGGCGCGGACCGCGTGACCGTAATTGGCGCGGAAGCGGATGTCGCGGACCGGCGACCATTCGCCGCCCGCGTTGTAGGCCCAGACCGTGCCGGTGCCGCCGCCGTAGCTGGCGACGCGGGCCGCGGCGCTGAGGCTCAGATCCTCGAAGAAGGGGGTATCCTTGAGGATCGGGATCTGGATCTCGGCGAAGGCCTCCTTCACGTCGAATGGATCCGGATCGAAGGTCGGCAGCGCGTTGTAGAACGAGAAGCCCTCCTCGATGAACGGATCCGCCTTGTAGTAGAGCTTCTCGCGCCGGTACTCGGCGCCGGCCGCGAAGCGGATCGGACCGCCCGGGAGCTCGAAGAACTCGCTGGTGTCGCCCGACGCGAAAGCGGTCAGCACCAGTTGGTCGAGGGTGGCGCGCGAGACCGTGTCGCGCGTGATGTAGGCGCGCGCCGCCTGGTTGCCGGTCGGGTCGTTGCCGAACGGATCGTAGGGGACGCAGGCCGCGATGTCCTCGGCCATCTTGGCCGCGCCGAAGCCGAACGGATCGACCTGCGCTGCCGCACTGAACTTGGCGCGGCACTGGATGCCCGCTCCCGGATTGGCCGGGTCGATGCCGGCGTCGAGCGCGAAGAGCAGGCGCGCGATGTCGACGTTGCCGAGGACGGTCGTGTCCTCATAGACCTTGCCGTAATTGGCCGAGATCTCATAGTTCCAGTCGTCGTTGAAAGTGCCGCGAAGCCCGACCACGCCGCGGAACGTCTCGCGGATCGACGCCTCGTCGCGAAGGCCGAGGTCGTAGAAGAACCGCTGAATCGGAACCCGGAAGGTGCCGGCGTTGATCGCGGCGATATCGCCTGCGGTCAGCGCGGCCGGCGTCGTCGAGAGGCCCGGACGGGTCTGGTAGGTAAGCAGCAGGTTGGTGACCTGCGCGCGCTGCCCCGGACCCCAGAACGGGTTGTCGAGGCGGATGCGCTCGCGGTTGCCGTCGAGGGTGCTGCCCTGGATGAAGGCCGGGCTCGCATTCTGGCCCTGCGTCTCGACCCGGACGAACTTCGCTTCGAGGAACGGCTCGAGCGCCTCGCTGATCGTGAAGTGGCCGAGCAGGTTGGCGTTGTACCGGGTCTGCACGGGGAAGACGGTCAGAAGGTTGAGTTCGCGGTTGGTCGGGCCGTTGCCGCCGATGAACGAGCCGATCGGGCCGGCGCCGATGCGGCTGCCGCCGGTCTGCTGGATCAGCTGCGTGCCGTCCGGCGAGAAGAAGAAGACGCAGTTGAACGGCGTGCTGTTGAAGCCGATTCCGCACTGAGCGCCGCCCGGCTGGGTGGTGCGCTGCTGGAAGGCGATCTGCGTGTTGACGTTGATGTTCGCGCCGCGGATGTCGCGGAAGAAGACGCGATCCGGATTGCCGTCGCTGCCTTGGGGCGTGCCCGCCGGATCGCTGTCGACCGCCAGGAAGCCGTCGACCCGCTGAAGCCACGGGACGTCCGAGGCGTGCAGGCGGTCCTGATGCGCATATTCGGCATGGACGGTGACGTTGGCGCGGTCGTCGGCGAAGTTCATGCCGTACATCGCCGAGGCATATTGGTTGCCGCCGGAGCCGTAGCCGGAGATGCCGGCATGGCCGCGGACCTGGAGGCCGTCGAAGTTGCGGCGCATGATGAAGTTGACGACGCCCGCGATGGCGTCCGAGCCGTAAATGGCCGAATTGCCGCCGGTGACGATGTCGACCCGCTCGATCAGGTCGTTCGGGATCGTGTTGACGTCGGGCGAGACGCCGTTGTTGAGGATGTCGGCGGCGACGTGGCGGCGGCCGTTGACCAGCACCAGGGTGCGATGGGTGCCGAGGCCGCGAAGGTCGAGCAGGTTGAGGCCGGTCGTGCCGAGGAAGCGGCCGGCGTTCTGCTGGCCGAACGTGCTGCGCAGCTGCGGCAGCTCGTTGAGCGTGTCGCCGATATTGTTCTGGCCCTGCTGGAAGAACTCCTCGCCGCTGAGCGACGTGATCGGAACCGTCGATTCGAGGTTCGGCCTGCGGATGCGCGAGCCGGTGATCGTGATCTGCTGATCGCCGCCTTCGCCCTGCGCTCCGGTCTGCGCGTCGACGCCGGATTCGGCCTCCGTTTCGCTCTGCAGCTCGGCCGGGTCGGTTTCGTCCGTCTCAGGCGAGCCCTGCGCATAGGACGGCGCCGCGAGCGCCATCGTCAAGCCGATAAAGGCAGCCGAGCGGATCGCGCTGGTGCCGAGCAGACCGTATTTTCTCATCCCGATTCATCCCTCTTTATTGGCCGAGCTTGCTGCGCACGGCCTCTGAGATAAGGCAGATACGATTCAGCCCCCCCGCGCAAGGGCGCGAGGGCTGCCGTTCATCAAAAGTTCAGCGACTGTAGCCGTTGTGCAACATCGTCCGCTGCCGAACAGCCGAAAAGGCTTTGGGAAGAAGCGGTTGCCGTTATCGCTCGACGCACAGCGCGATGCCCATGCCGCCGCCGATGCAGAGCGTCGCGAGCCCCTTTCTCGCGTCGCGCCGGCCCATCTCGTAGAGCAGGGTGGTGAGCACCCGGGCGCCCGACGCGCCGATCGGGTGGCCGATGGCGATGGCGCCGCCGTTGACGTTGACCTTGGCCGGGTCCCAGCCGAGCTCCTTGCCGACCGCCAGCGCCTGGGCGGCGAAGGCCTCGTTGGCCTCGATGAGGTCGAGATCGGCAATGGTCCAGCCCGCCTTCTCGAGCGCCCGCCGGGTCGCCGGCACCGGGCCGATGCCCATGATCGACGGGTCGACGCCGGCCGAGGCCCAGCTCGCGATCCGCGCCAGGATCGTCGCGCCGCGCCGTTCCGCCTCCCTGCGGCTCATCACCACCAGGGCGGCGGCGCCGTCGTTGAGGCCGGAGGCGTTGCCGGCGGTGACGGTGCCGTCCTTGCGGAAGGCCGGGCGCAGGCCGGCGAGCGCCGGCTGCTCGACCCCGTCGCGTATATATTCGTCGGCCTCGACCGAAGTCTCGCCCTTGCGGGTCCTGACCGTCACCGCGGCGATCTCGTCCCTGAACCGGCCCTCGGCGCGGGCGCGGGACGCCTTGTTCTGCGAGGCGGTGGCGAAGGCGTCCTGATCGTCGCGGGTGACCTGGTACTGCTCGGCCAGATTCTCGGCGGTGATGCCCATGTGGTAGCCGTTGAAGACGTCGGTGAGGCCGTCCTTGATCATCGTGTCGACGAGCTCGAGGCCGCCCATCTTGGTGCCGCCGCGCAGATGCTGAGCGTGGGCTGAGAGGCTCATGCTCTCCTGGCCGCCGGCGACGACGATGCTGGCGTCGCCGGTCTGGATCGCCTGGCTCGCCAGCGCCACCGCGCGCAGGCCCGAGCCGCAGACCTGGTTGACGCCCCAGGCGGGCACTTCCCTCGGCACGCCGGCCGCCATCGACGCCTGCCGCGCCGGATTCTGCCCCTGAGCCGCGGTCAGCACCTGGCCGAGGATGACCTCGGACACCTCGTCCGGCGCCACGCCCGCCTGCGCCAGCGCCGCCTCGATCGCCGTCCGCCCGAGCTCGTGCGCCGGAGTGGAACCGAAGGCGCCGAGGAACGCCCCGACCGGGGTGCGTTTGGCGGCGGTGATGACGACGTCGGTCATGGCGGGAGGACTCCTGATCGGGAAGGGCAGGCGCGCGCCCTAGCATCCTGCCGCATTGCGGGAAAGCCAGGCGGCGAGCGGCTCCCACAGCGTCGTCCGGGCCCGCCCGCCGACGACCATGCCGACATGGCCCTGGGCCAGCTCGAGCCGCTCGCCCGCCCCCGCCGCCGACGCCGCCGGAACGATCCGGTCGGTGGTCGAGACGATGTCGAGGACGGGGCAGGGGAGGGCGGCCGGATCGGCGAGCGCCCATTCGCCGCGGCCGGTGAGGTCGCGGCCGAACAGATCCTCGAACAGCTCGCGTGCCGCCTCGTGGGGCAGCGGCGGCCCGTCATTGGCCCAGTCCTCAAGGGTGACGAACGCCCGCGCCTCGGCGCTGCCCTCCGGCATGTCCGCGAACGCCTCGAACTTGGCGACGGTGCGGCCCGGATCGAGGCTCCAGAAGGCGCTCTGGAGCACCTCCATCGGCAGGCAGCCCAGCGCCCGCGAGGCCGGCTCGGCGCCGTGCCACAGCCGCGCCAGCATCGCCCGAGCCTCGTCCGGAAAGCCGGAGAAGCGCCACGGCGCCGCGATCGCCGCCACCGCCGGGGCGCCGCCCGCCGCCGCGGCCGCCAGCGCCATCGTGCCGCCGAGGCAATAGCCGACCAGCGCCGGCGGCCGGCCGAGCGCGGCGACGAGCGGCAGCAGCACCTCCTCGACATGGCCCGCCACCGACAGCGACGCGCGCGCCTCCACCCGCCAGCCCCAGTCGAGCAGCAGCGGCCGCACCTCGCCGCCGGCGGCCAGCCAGCGCAGCAGCGACCGCTCCGGCAGGTCGAGGATCGAGGGCGGGTTGATCAGCGACGGCACGAACAGCACCGGCGGGCCGCGGCCGCCATAGTCGCGGACGCTCGCCCCCAGCCGCTCCGCCACCGCCGGCGGCGGCGCCGGCGCCGGCGCCCGCGCCGCCTGCTGGTAGCGGCGAAGGCCGGCCAGAGCCCGCCCCAGCCGTTCCGGAGCGCCCTCCGTCTCGCGGCGCAGCATGGCCAGGAACAGAGGCAGCGGCCGCGGCCTGTGTTGCAGCGCACCAAGCTTCGGTGCTAGAGCGCTCTTCTCGTTTTGGAGAGCGTCCATGGCGGCCCCGGGATCCGGCGACGACGTCGTCATCATCAAGAAATACGCCAACCGGCGGCTCTATGACACCGAAAGCTCATCCTACATCACGCTCGAGCGGCTCGCCGAGATGGTCCGCCAGAAGCGCGAGTTCAGAGTCGTCGACGCTCGGAGCGGCGAGGACATCACCCACAACGTCCTCACCCAGATCATCATGGACGAGGAGAGCCGCGGCCAGACCCTGCTCCCGGTCAGCTTCCTGAGGCAGCTGATCGGCATGTATGGGGGCCAGATGCAGTCGATGCTTCCGCAATATCTGGAGGCCAGCCTCGACGCCTTCCAGCAGGGCCAGAGCCAGATGCGCGACGTGCTCGCCGGCGCGTTCACCGCCAATCCGTTCGCCGAGCTCGCCCGCCGCAACATGGAGCTGTTCCAGACCGCCGCCGGCCGCGCGCCGCCGCCGCCGCCGCCCGGCGAGGGCGGACGCGAGGCCGAGATCGAGCGCCTTCGCGCCGAGCTCGCCGAGCTCCAGGCCAAGGTCGAGAAGCTGACCCGCTGAGCCCCGCCGAAGGAGGCCGAATTTGCCGACCCTGCGCTTTCTCGCCATCGCCCTCCTCGCCGCCGCCCCTGCCGCCGCCCAGCCCGGGCCGCCGCCGCCGGCCGCGGCCACCTACGTCCACGCCGGCCGGCTGCTCGACCGTCCGGGCCGGCCGCCGCGCGGCCCGGCCACGGTCATCGTCTCGGCCGGGCGGATCGCCAGCGTCGCCGACGGCCTCGTCCCGCCGCCCGCCGGCGCGGCGCTGGTCGACCTCAGCGACCGCTTCGTCCTTCCCGGCCTGATCGACTCCCACGTCCATCTCGACAGCGACGCCGGCGGCAACGCCGCGCTGATCGAGGAACTGACCGAGGACGCGCCGCGCAGGACGCTCCGCACCCTCGCCAATGCGCGCAAGACGCTCGAGGCCGGCTTCACCACGGTGCGCAACCTCGGCGATCCGAGCGGAGCCACCCTCGCCATCCGCGACGCCGCCGCCCGCGGCGAGGTCGACGCCCCCCGCATCGTCGACGCCGGCCGCTCGATCTCGACCACCTCGGGCCACATGGACTCCACCTTGGGCCTCGCCGAGCACCTCCACCCCGCGATCCCCCAGGACAATCTGTGCGACGGCGTCGAATCCTGCCGCCGCGCCGTGCGCGCCCAGATCCGCCGCCGAGTCGACGTCATCAAGATCGCCACCACCGGCGGCGTCAACAGCCGCATCGGCGCCGGCCTCGGCCGTCAGATCTTCGACGACGAGGTCAAGGCGCTGGTCGACACCGCCCATCTCTACGGCAAGAAGGTCGCCGTCCACGCCCACGGCGCCGACGGCATCAACGCCGCGCTCGCCGCCGGCGCCGATTCGATCGAGCACGGCACCCTGCTCGACGACGAGGGCATCCGTCTGTTCAAGCGCAGCCGCGCCTTCTACGTGCCGACCCTGTCGACCGTGAACGGCTATCTCGAGCGGATCGCCGCCGACCCCGACGCCTACGCCCCCGACGTCCGCGCCAAGATCGACTGGCGGATCGGGATCACCGGCGACGCGCTGCGCAAGGCCTATCCCGCCGGCGTCCGAATCGCCTTCGGAACCGACGCCGGCGTCTCGAAGCACGGCCGCAACGCCGACGAGTTCGAATTGATGGTCAGGCACGGCATGCCCGCCGCCGCCGCGATCGAGGCGGCGACGACCGGCGCCGCCGAGCTGCTCGGCCTGGCCGGCGAGATCGGCACGATCGAGCCCGGCAAGAGCGCCGACCTGATCGCCGTCCAGGGCGACCCGCTCGCCGACGTCACCGTTCTGAAGCGGGTCTCGTTCGTCATGGCGCGCGGCAAGGTGGTCAAGCACCAGCGCTGAGCTTCGTCGGCATCGGGGCTGGCGCCGGGCCATTCCGGTCATCCCGGACCTGAACCGGGATCCGCCTTCTCCCTTCTCCTCCCCCTCCCCGGCCGACAGGCGGACCTGGGGACAGTAACGTTACTGTCCCCATTCCCGTCGGCGAGGCGGCCCGTCGGAACGGCGCCGACCTGGGACAGTTCCGACAGGCTGGGGACAGTAACGTTACTGTCCCCAACCCCGTCGGCGAGGCGGGGCGGGGGAGGCGCGAGGATTCGGGCGAGGGGTCGTCATCCCGGACCTGATCCGGGATCCCTCTTCCCTCGCTCCCCCGAAAGCCCCACTTCCAGCCGATGGACCACGAACCCAACCGGCTCCTCTGGACCGCCGCCGCCGCTTTCGCCGCCCTCGCCGCCCTCGCCGCCTGGCGCGATCACGCCCGCGGCCGGCGCCGCGACCTCGACCGCCCGGGCTGGGTGCCGTGGACGGGCCTCACCGTGCTGGCGCTGCTGCTGGCGGTGGTCAGCGGGGCGCTGGCGGTGGCGGCCTAGGATCCGCGTCCGGTCCCGCTAGCGGCAGGGCTCGGCGCGCGCCCGGCACTGCCAGTGGCGCAGGATCGGCTTCCTGCCGTCGTGGGAGCAGCTGAGGTCGCGGTTGTTGGACTTGTTCCACCATTTGTAGTTGGTGCCGTAGGCGTTGCCGGCGTCGTGCTGCCACTGGTCGACGGCATGGTTCTGGGCGGTCGACTGCAGTTTGCGCCACGGACCGGTCGCGATCAGCTGCGGGTGGCAGACCGGGTTCGGATCGGGATTGCCGGTGCCGCCGGGGATGCAGGGCTGGGCGGTGACGGCGCAGCTCCAGCGCCCGAACGGCGGCCGCCGCTGGCAGGTCATCGATTTGCCCTGGGCGTGGTTGTAGTCGTTGAGCCCGGTCGACGCGGCCGCGGCTCGCCAGGCGGTGATCGCGGCGGCCTGGGCCTGGCTCTGCAGCATCGATTCGCCGCTGGCCGAGACCGCCGGATAGCAGCCTCCGGGCCCGACCTGGACCATGGCGAGCGCGGCGGCGGCGCCGCTCGCCGTCATTCCCGCCTGGGCGCGCGGTTCGGCCGCGGCGGGTTCCATGATCTGCGACACCGCGCCGCCGCCGATCGCGGCCCCGGCCAGGGCCGCCGCCATCCATCCCCGACGTGCAAATCCGCGCATGGCAGTTCCTCCCACGCCCGCGACAGGGATCGAAAGCGCACACGGATGGGAACGGGCGAATCTCCGGCCGCCGGCGAGGCTCGGCCGGTCGCGGCCCGGCCGCAACCGGAGACTGGACCGGTTCGGACCGGTCGGTCGGTCCGAAACGGAGGGATGGCCGGGCAATCCGCACGACGCGCTCGGCCGGCCGGACGGGGTGCCGGGGGGCGGGGATCACGGTGGCGGCGCCGCTTGTGGCGGCGGTCGCGGCGGGTGTGGCGATGCAGGGGTAACGGCGCCCGGCCGGTCCCGGTCCGTCATCCCGGACTTGATCCGGGATCCACCTTCTTCCTTTCTTCCCCCGCCGCAAAGTCCCACTTTGCGGCGCTGGATCACGACCCCGCCCCACTGCTCTGGACTGCTGCCGCCCTCTCGGCGGCGCTGGCCGCCGTCGCCGCCTGGCGCGCCACGCCCGAGGCAAGCGCCGCGACCTCGACCGCCCCGGCTGGGTGCCGTGGACGGGGATCACCCTGCTGGCAATGCTCCTGGCCCTGGTCGCGGCGGTGCTTGCGGTGAGGGTGTGATCCCTCGTCCGCTTGCGGGAGAGGGAAGGGGGGGTCTTCCTGTTCTTTTTCTGATCGCACGGAACAGAGCACGAATACGTCCGTTGGTCCTTCGTCACGGAAACTCGACGGAGGGCATGATGGGCCAGCGCGAACTCAACCAGCCGCACGAAGGCGACAAGCGCTACCAGCGCCGCAACGAGGACGGCAGCTTCGCGGACTCGGACGACCAGTCCAGGTCGCTCCGCAAGGACGTCCAGCAGCACGCCGAGAACGAGAAGCCGAAGAACGAGGGGGACAAGGGGGACTAGGCCTGCCGGCTGCTCTTACGTTCTCAGTAGCTACGCCGCCTTACGAAGTCGCTGAAGTTCCTGCGCGAATTCAAAACAGAGTTGACCGGCTTCATCCTCGGGCAGCCATTCGGCCATTTGGGGGAATAATATCTCCCATTTTCGCGCCTCCCGCTCGCTCCAGGGCAGTGTCGCGGCGGCTCGCGCTTCAGCCAGAATCTTCAGGAGGCGTCCTCGCGCCTCTGCCGGAAAGTCGACGATCTTCCGGCGCTGAGGTGGGTCGGCAGCAAAGAGATCGCCCTGTGGGACGGCATATCCGAACAGGTCTGAATGCGCCATTCTCATCCTTGCCCAGCTGACCAGATCCACCAGATGTCCAGGGCAACTATGATTCACTGCCTCCCGCTGAACAAGGTCCGGTTCGTCAAAACGGTGGATAAGTTCGTTTATTGGCCCGTTGATACCTGCAAAAATTTCACTCCCCATCCTCTCGCTGTAACAGGTCTGCGCCCGCTGGGCTCTCGGCCACGCCTACCTGCGCCCGAGTAAGAGCGAGGTCACCAGTTTCGATCAAGATCGCATCGGCCGCGTCGTAAAGTGACACCAGTTCCTCAAGTCTCCAGGCGAGGCTCAAAACGTTACGCAGGAGCGCCACACCACTCGCCCCGTGCAAAGACTCGCCCTCCCGCGCTTTCAGCCATTTATACAGGATTTGATAGCCACTGACGCTAAGTTGCCACGCCCGTTCCGAAACGTTTACAATCCTAAGACGTCTGTCTGGTACCAATGCGACGGAGCCCCATCCCCCTTCTCCTGCGAAAGCCGTGCGTGGAGCAGGCACACCAAGGGGCTGCGTTCCCGATTCACCATCGAGTCGGGCTAATTGGAATTCCTCTGAAGCTTCGAACTGATGGCTTTGAAGCTCCCTAATTCGCTGACCGATAGTGGCCGCCCGTGTAAATTGGAGAACTCCGGCTGGAAACGGGATATGTGGAAAATCATCTTCTAGATCATGGGCAAAAATCGTTGTGTACGAAGTAGCAGAGAGCATCGCCAACACCACATCGAAGATCTCTTGAGGTTGTACACTGCGTCCGTATGAAGCAGACAGATTATCTAAAACTTCCTCTTTAATGAAGTGCCCCGAACTCTCGGGCGCGGGGTTAAATAGCGGGAATATCCATCCACCGTAGAGGCGAAAACTACAGAAGTTCGTAAGAGCCCAGACAGGCAGCTCGCAGAACCGCATAAACTGATCTCGATCATGACCGCGAAGCTGCGCTGGAACGATTGATTTATTCGGTTCTTTTAACTCGATGAATGCACGAGCTGGTGTCGCAGGAAGCGCAAATGCAATGTCTGGACGGCCGACTCCACCTCTCCTGTACTCTGGTAAGACTCGAAGCGGCGCGGGGGTTAGCTCGCGCAAGCTATTCTCGATGAGTCTCTGATACCTAGGGGCGATGAGCAACTCCAAGCCGGTCCCATCCCCTGCCACGCCTGGATTGGATCTACGATCTGCCCTGACATCTGCGGCAAACTGGAGGAGATGATCGATGGTCGCCATCCTGACGGGATATGTTGCCCGGCCACCTGTGTGAAGGCTCTAATCTGCGGCGTACGCACCGCTCGGAGGCGCCTCAAAGGTCATTCAAATCTCGCTACTCGCTGCTCGTGGCAGCCCTTGACCAGACTGGCATCTGAGCTTGGCCTTGGCCTATGCACCTGTTCTCGTTTATCGGTCACCGTCGCCGTCCGCCCGCCAATACTCCTGGTCGGTAGACGCTCAGTCTGCGTTCCCCTCCAAGCCACCCATGGCAAAGGCGCGCAAGCCCGGGGGGCTTCAGGGCGTCATCGCCGCGAACGTCAAGCGGCTTAGGCCTCGATATGCGTTCTCACATTCATCGGTCAGTCGGTGGCGGATGGGTTATGTCGGAAGCCCTCGCGGAAGTCTGCGGCTGCCCGCGCACCTATCTCGGCAGCATAGAGCGGGGCAGACGCGACATCTCCATCGCCGCGCCGAAGGCGCTTGGGTTTGATTATTGGGTACGTCACTTTCGGAGGCTTTTGCAGACGTCCCGCCCAAGCGATAGTGGGGTTGCATAGCCTTGGGAGATCAGCGGGATGGCGGCGAGAGAACGGGCGGTGTGGGGTGTCCATATGGGCGCCCATCATGGCGCGAGGCCGCTCGAGGAGGGATACATCGCGATCGGTTGGCCGGAGGCTGGCAATCTCTCAGCTCTTCCTCGAACGCGAGATGCCTTCAAGAAGCGCCTCGCCGAGCGCGCGCCGCACATGTCGGCAGGTGCTATCCCGGTAGCGGCGGGAGTGCTGTACCGGTTCGCAGTGGAGATGATGGAGGGCGACCTGATTGTCTACCCGTCCAAGCTCGACCGGACGGTGAATCTCGGCCGCGTTTCGGGCGCTTATCATTACGTTCCGGACCTCAGCGCCGAATATCCGAACAGGCGGCCGGTGACGTGGCTGAAGAGCATTCCGCGCGCATCATTTTCGCAATCCGCGCTGCACGAGATCGGTTCGGCCCTCACGATGTTCCGGGTCTCGACCCACACGGACGAGTTCCTGGCGGCATTGGAGGGGCAACAGCTTGATCCTGAACCGATCGACGACGCGACCGCGGAGCAGGTTTCAGCCCAAGTGGAAGAGTCTACGGAGGACTTCATCATCAAGCGCCTCAAGAGTGCGCAGACCGCATATCAATTCGAACATTTCGTGTCGCACCTGCTGAAATGCATGGGCTACTACGCCCGCGTGACGCAGACCTCCGGCGACGGCGGGGTGGACATCATCGCACATCGAGACGAGCTCGGCTTCGAGCCGCCGATCATCAAGGTTCAGTGCAAGCAGGTGCTCACGACGATCGGGCGACCGGAGGTTCAGCAGCTGCATGGTGCTATCGAGCCCGGCGAGCACGGGCTGTTCGTAACGCTCGGCAGCTTTTCGGCCGAGGCGCGGGCCTTCGAGCGGACGAAGCCGAATCTTCGCCTCTTGGACGGCAGTGCGCTGATGGAGTTGATCTTCGCCCATTATCATCAGTTCGAGCCACGCTACCAGATGCTCCTGCCGCTAAGGCGCCTGTACGTCCCCGGTCCGCTCGCTCCGTCGGAAGACTGAATTGATGTATGTCTCCCTTGAATCCAAGGTGGGGTGCGGCTCCGTGCCGGTGCGCCAGGTCAAGGCGGGCCTTGCATTGCAAATTTTTGCAGCCGGGGCCGGGGGCGATCGCCGCCCCTGGCCGCTGCGGAGGCCCGGCGGGGGCCCGAAAAGGGGGCAAAAGGCATTCGATTCGCCGCGTAAAACGGGCGTCGTTGAGCGAAAACGGGCGCAGGAAATGGCGGGAATCCGCGGCTTTTGCCGCTAAACTGGTGTCAGGGCCGCGATTCCAACACTTTCCAAGATTTTCCCGCCTGCTTTTGGTCGGTCATCCGGCCGACAGGACCACTTGCGGACGAACGGCTCCCCGGGTCGCCATCGAAGTACCCCTTCGATGGGATGTCACAGGCAGGCCTCGAGGAAGGGCTGGTCGAAGCCGAACTGCTTGGCCTTTTCGAGCGTGTAGGGCCTCAGCCCCATCGAGCGGTACTCGCCGATGATCTTGCCGTCGGCGGTCTCGTCGAGATACTCGAACTTGAACAATTCCTGGGTGACGATCACATCGCCTTCCATCCCAATGACTTCGGTGATGTTGGTGGTGCGGCGCGAGCCGTCGCGCAGGCGCTTGACCTGGACGATGAGGTCGACCGAGTCGGCGATCTGGCGGCTGATCGCCTCCTTGGGCACCTTGATGTCCGACATCATCACCATGTTCTCCATGCGCGCCAGGCACTCGCGCGGGCTGTTGGAGTGGAGCGTCGCCATCGAGCCGTCGTGGCCGGTGTTCATCGCCGCGAGCAGGTCGAAGCATTCGGCGCCGCGGATCTCGCCGAGGATGATCCGGTCGGGGCGCATGCGGAGCGCGTTGATGACGAGGTCGCGGATCGAGATCGCGCCCTGGCCCTCGAGGTTGGGCGGCCGGGTCTCGAGCGGCAGCCAGTGCGGCTGCTGGAGGCGGAGCTCGGCCGCGTCCTCGATCGTGATCACCCGCTCGCCGGGGTCGATCAGCTTCGACAAGGCGTTGAGCATGGTGGTTTTTCCCGAGCCCGTGCCGCCCGAGATGATGATGTTGAAGCGGCTCGCGCCGGCGATCTTCAGGACCGTCGCCATCTTCTCCGACAGGGAACCGAAGCTCTTCATCATGTCGACCGTGATCGGCTTTTCGGAGAATTTGCGGATCGAGATGGCGGTGCCGCGCAGGCTCAGCGGCGGGATGATGACGTTGACGCGGCTGCCGTCCTGGAGCCTCGCGTCGGCGAGCGGGGTGGTCTGGTCGATGCGGCGGCCGACCTTGTTGACGATGCGCTGCGCGATCTGGAACAGATGCTCCTCGTCGCGGAACTGGATCTGGGCGATCTCCAGCTTGCCCTTCTTCTCGATGAAGGTCTGGTTGGGCCCGTTGACCATGATGTCGGAGATGTTGGGGTCGGCGAGCAGCTCCTCGAGCGGGCCCAGGCCGAGCAGCTCGTCGACCAGCACCTTCTCGAGCGCGAACTGCTCGCGGCGGTTGAGGTTGATCTTCAGCTCGGCGAGCACCTCGCCGATGATCGGCCGGAATTCCTCGGCGAGCTCGTCCTTGGAGAGCGTCGCCGCCGCTTCCGGGTCGACCCGCTCGAGCAGGCGCGGCAGGACCTGCTCCTTGATCCGATGGATCGAGGCCTCGAAGCCCTCGTTCTTGCTCGACGGCGCCTCGGACGAGGCCGCCTGACGGTCGGCGAGCCGGGCCATCGCGTCGCCGCGGTCGGCGAGGGCGGGGACGAAGGATTCGGTGTCGGTGCCGGAGAAGTCGATCGAGTCGAGCGGGGGGAACTGGTCGCCGCCGTCGGGCGTGGCCAGCGGCGCCGGGCGGGCGACGCCGGGCCCCTTCATCGGACTCGCGACGCCGAAGCTGGGCCGTCCGCCCCCGGGGCCGCCATTTCCTCCGCGCCGTCCGAAAGCACTCATTGCGCTTAGATCCCTCTTGCCGCTGAAGCCTGGCCGCTCGGGGTGGTGAATAGGGTGGAAACTTTGACAATTGCCTAACCGCGCGGGCAGGGGGCGGCGGGTGGAAACGGCCCGCGCCCGCGCCGCCCTGCTGATCGCCGTGGCCGGCTTCTGCTCGCTGTCGGTCGGCGACGCCGTCGTCAAGTCGATGGCGGGGCAGTGGCCGGCGCCGGCGGTGTCGGCGCTGCGCTACCTCTTCGGCGCGGCGGGGCTGGGGCTCTACGTCGCGCTGCGTCACGGCCGCGCCGGCTTCGTGCTGCCCCGCCCCTGGCTTCAGGTCGGGCGCGGCGCCGCGGTCAGCCTTGCCACCATCTGCTTTTTCGTCGGGGTGATGGCGATGCCGCTCGCCGATGCCACCGCGATCCAGTTCACCAGCCCGATCCTCACCGCCCTGCTGGCGCCGTTCGTGCTCGGCGAGCGCACCCGCCCCGCCACTTGGCTCGCGACGCTGCTCGCCTTCGCCGGCGTGCTGGTGGTGCTTCGGCCCAACCTCGTCGAGATCGGCCTTGCCGCCCTGTTCCCGATCGGCGCCGCGTTCGGCATGTCGTGGCTGATGATGCTCAACCGGATGACGGCCGGGGCGGCGCCGGTGATGGTGATGCAGTTCCTGCTCGCTGCCGTCGCCGCGCCGCTGCTGGTCGCCGGCGCGGCGCTGCTCCACCTCGCCGGAATCACGATCGGCCGGCCCTCGCCCGAGGTCGTGCTCAAGTGCCTTGCCGTCGCCGGCTTCGCGACCTTCGGTCACACTCTCATCTTCGCCGCCGTCGCCCGCGCCAGCGCCTCGGTGGTGGCGCCGATGACCTATGTGCAGTTGCTCGTCGCCGCGGCGCTGGGCTGGGTCTGGTTCGGCGATCCTCCCGACGCCGCCACCTTCGGCGGCGCCGCTCTCATTATCGCCGGCGGTCTGCTATTGTGGCGGGCGCAACGGGTCAGGGACCTCGGCGAGGCGCCGGCCTAGGGAGGGATGGATGGCGAAATTGTCGATCATCGCGGCGGGCGCGGTCCTGCTGCTGGGCGCCGCGCCGGAACCGGTCAAGGTCGATGGGCTCGGCTGGATGAGCGGAAGCTGGGTGAGCGAGGAGGGCGAGCGCTGGACCCAGGAGAGCTGGACCGCGCCGCGCGGCGGAATGATGCTCGGCGCCGGATCCAGCGGCCGCGGCGACACGGTGCGCGACTGGGAGCATATGCGCATCGCGCCCGACGAGACCGGTGCGCTGAGCTTCTGGGGTTCGCCGAAGGGCGCGGCGCCGGTCCCCTTCCGGCTCGTCTCGATGGGCCCGGCCGAGGCGGTGTTCGAGAACCCGCGGCACGATTTCCCGCAGCGGATCGTCTATCGGCGCGAAGGAGACACGTTGGTCGCGACGATTTCAGCCTGGGACGGCTCGAACGCGATCAGCTGGCGCTACAAGAAGGCGGTGCGCTGACGGCTATTGCACGCCCGGCTGACCGGGGTCAGTCCGGTACGTCCGCCTTCTCGGCCAGAACGGTCAGCCCGCGCTCGCTCACTTCGGCGAAACCGCCCTCGACCGCGATCCGCTCCGGCGTGTCGCCGAAGCCGGAGCGATAGATGGCGATGTCGCCGTTGCGCAGCGTCGACATGTAGGGCGCGTGGCCGGCGAGCACGCCGAAATCGCCCTCGGCGCCCGGGACCACCACCATGAACACCTCCTCGGAGCGGACCTGGCGCTCGGGGGTGACGAGCTCGAAATGGAGATCGGCCATTTTACTTGTCCATCGCAAAGAGTTGGGCGGCGACGGTCGGCTTGGTGCCGCCCGTCCGGACCAGCTGCACGTAGAGCATCTGCGCGTCGACCGGAGCCGCGAACGTCTCGACGGCGACGCCCGGAAGGGCCGGGCCGGGATTCGCGCTCGGCCTGAAATCGAGCCCCATGAACGACATCGACGTCCGCAACCTCGCCATCACGGCATCGCGCCTCGGCCCGGCGACGGCGACGGTGCAGGCCTTGCCCGGGGCGCCGCCGAAGGCGATCTCGCCGTCGGGCCGGCGGGCGCTGACGATCGACATCTCGCCGACACGCGGATGCGGCGCCTTCTCGATTTGGGCGTCGAAGCCCCGTTCGGCCAGCTCCGGCGCGGCCAGCGAGAACCGGCCGGCGAGGTAAAGCGGACAATAGCCGTAGGCGAGGTCGGCGGCGACCTCGTCGATCGGCTGCTCGCGCATCCCGGCGTCGGCCTGCGCCGAAGCGGTCGCGGCGGCCAGGGTCACGGCAATGACGAGGAGAGTGGAGCTGGGCACGTTGCTCACTCGCCCTTCGAATCCATCATGATCGCGGTGGTCGTCGGCTCGGAGCCGATGCCGTCGCCGGCGGCGCCGGCAATGAACACGAGGGTGCGGCGGGGGCTCCCCGCGGAGCGGAACGAATAGATGTCGGTCCCGTCGCCGAGCTGCGCGGGCCTGCCGCTGCCCTGGAAACCCGATTGGCGGGCCATCTTCCTCATCGCCTTGAACACGCGCTTGTTGTCGGGACCTCCGAACCAGACGCCGCAGCTGCCTTCATCCGCTTCCTTGCGGCCCGAGAGAACGATCATGCCGGGTCCGGCGCCTGACGTGGCGCGGGGGATCGGCCCCGAAGGGGTCTGTCGCGGCGGTGTCGCCCCGTAGCCGATCGCGGCGAGCGCGGCACCGTCGTCGAGGACCAGGCTGCCGTCGAGGACCTTCGGGCACAGGGCGAAGATCGCCCGTGCGACTTCGGCCTGGTGATCCGGCGCCGGCGCGGCCGCGGCGAGCATCGCCGCGCCGGCAAGGGCCAGGGCTGCCTTCGGCATCACGCCGCCTCGGCGGCGAGGCGCTGGGCCTTCTCGACCGCTTCCTCGATTCCGCCGACCATGTAGAAGGCGGCCTCGGGCAGATGGTCATATTCGCCATCGACCACCGCCTTGAACGAGCGGACCGTGTCCTCGACCTGGACGAACTTGCCGGGAATGCCGGTGAACACCTCGGCGACGTGGAAGGGCTGGGAGAGGAAGCGCTGGATCTTGCGGGCGCGCGAGACGACCAGCTTATCCTCCTCCGAGAGCTCGTCCATGCCGAGGATGGCGATGATGTCCTGGAGCGACTTGTAGCGCTGCAGAACCTCCTGAACGGCGCGGGCGGTATCGTAATGCTCCTGGCCGACGGTGCGGGCGGTGAGCACCCGCGAAGTCGAATCGAGCGGGTCGACGGCCGGGTAGATGCCGAGCTCCGAGATCGCCCGCGACAGCACGGTGGTGGCGTCGAGATGGGCGAACGACGTGGCCGGGGCCGGATCGGTGAGGTCGTCCGCCGGCACGTAGATCGCCTGCACCGAGGTGATCGAGCCCTTGTTGGTCGAGGTGATCCGCTCCTGAAGCGCGCCCATGTCGGTCGACAGGGTCGGCTGGTAGCCCACCGCCGACGGGATTCGGCCGAGCAGAGCCGACACTTCCGATCCGGCCTGGGTGAAGCGGAAGATGTTGTCGACGAAGAACAGCACGTCCTGGCCTTCGACGTCGCGGAAATATTCGGCCTGGGTGAGGCCCGACAGGGCGACCCTGGCGCGGGCCCCGGGCGGCTCGTTCATCTGCCCGAAGACGAGCGCGACCTTCGAACCTTCGGAGACGGCGTTGCCGTCCTCGTCCTTGGCGATGACTCCGGCGTCGAGGAACTCGTGATAGAGGTCGTTGCCCTCGCGGGTGCGCTCGCCGACTCCCGCGAAGACCGACGTGCCGCCATGGCCCTTGGCGATGTTGTTGATCAGCTCCTGGATGAGCACCGTCTTGCCGACGCCGGCGCCGCCGAACAGGCCGATCTTGCCGCCCTTGGCGTAGGGCGCGAGCAGGTCGATCACCTTGATTCCGGTGACCAGGATCGAGGTCTCGGTCGACTGGTCGACGAAAAGCGGTGCGTCCGCGTGGATCGGCGCGGTCTCGGTGGCGCCGATCGGGCCGCGCTCGTCGATCGGTTCGCCGACCACGTTCATGATCCGGCCGAGCGTCTTCGGGCCGACCGGCACCCGGATCTGCGACCCGGTGTCGGTGACCGGCTGGCCGCGGGTGAGGCCGTCGGTCGAATCCATCGCGATCGTGCGCACGGTCGACTCGCCGAGATGTTGGGCGACCTCGAGGACGAGGCGGTTGCCGTTATTGTCGGTCTCGAGCGCCGACAGGATTTCGGGCAGGTCGCTGTCGAAGGTGACGTCGACGACGGCGCCGATCACCTGGGTGACGCGGCCGATATTGTTGGTGGTGCCCTGCGGGCGATCGGTTGCGGCGGTGGCCATTTCTCGTTTCCTTGCTTCTTCCTTGTTCGTCATCCCAGCGAAGGCTGGGATCCCAGGGGGTGAAAGGCTCGCGCTCTTCACTCGCCGGGGCCCCAGCCTGCGCTGGGGCGACGGTTGAACTACAGCGCCTCGGCGCCCGAAATAATCTCCACGAGTTCGGTGGTGATCGCCGCCTGCCTCGTCCGGTTGTACTGGATCGTCAGGCGGTTGATCATGTCGCCGGCGTTGCGCGTGGCGTTGTCCATCGCGGTCATCCGGCTGCCCTGTTCAGAGGCGGCGTTCTCGAGAAGGGCGCGGAAAAGCTGGACGGCGACGTTGCGCGGAAGCAGCGCCGCCAGGATCTCGTCCTCGTCGGGTTCGTACTCGATCGCGGCGTTGCCGACCTCTCCGCCTTGCTCCGGGACCGAGACCGGGATGATCTGCTGTCCCACCGGCTCCTGGACCAGTGCCGAGCGGAACCGGGCGTAGAAGAGGTGGACGACGTCGATTCCGTCGGTCGTGTAGCGATCGATGATGTCGTCGGCGATCGCCTGGGCGTCCGCGAAGCTTGGGAACTTGATGTGGCTGGTGTCGTGCTGGTGGACGATCTGCTTCGGGTAAAGTCGCTGGATCACCGGCCGGCCCTTGCGGCCGACCAGATAGAAATAGACCTGCCTGCCCTGGCCGGTCAGCTCCTCCGCCTTCTTGCGGGCCGCCCGGACGATGTTCGAGTTGAACGCGCCGGCGAGGCCGCGGTCGGAGGTGCAGACGACCAGCAGATGCACCTGGTCGCGCCCCGTTCCGGCGAGCAGCTTCGGGCTCTGCGGGCTGATCGCCACCCGCGCGGCGAGGCTCGCCATCACCTCTTCCATCCGCTTGGCGTAGGGACGCCCGGCCTCCGCCGCCTGCTGCGCGCGGCGAAGCTTGGCGGCGGCGACCATCTTCATCGCCTTGGTGATCTTCTGCGTCGACTTGACCGACGCGATCCGTCCCTTGAGCGCCTTGAGGCTGGCCATGGTTTCCTTGCTTCGTCCCTAGCTCGTCATTCCCAGCGAAGGCTGGGATCCCGTGGGTGAAGTGCGCCGGCGCCCTTCACCCGCTCGGGCCCCAGCCTTCGCCGGGGCGACGTGTCCTTACGCAAACGTCTTCGTGAACTCGCCGATGATCCGCTTCAGCTCCGCCGCCGTGTCGTCGTCGAGCGTCTTGGTCTCCCGGATCTTGCCGAGCACGTCGGAATGCTCGGACCGGAAGAAGCTCAGCAGGGCGCTCTCGAAGCGGGTCACCGCGTTCACCGGAACGCTGTCGAGGAAGCCGTTGACGCCGGCATAGATCGAGACGACCTGCTCCTCCACCGGCATCGGGTTGAACTGCGGCTGCTTCAACAGCTCGGTGAGGCGCGCGCCGCGGTTCAGCAGCCGCTGCGTCGCCGCGTCGAGGTCGGAGCCGAACTGGGCGAAGGCGGCCATCTCGCGATACTGGGCGAGCTCGAGCTTGATCGACCCGGCGACCTTCTTCATCGCCTTGGTCTGCGCGGCCGAGCCGACCCGGCTGACGGAGAGGCCGACGTTGATGGCCGGACGGATGCCCTGGTAGAACAATTCCGTCTCGAGGAAGATCTGGCCGTCGGTGATCGAGATGACGTTGGTCGGGATGTAGGCCGAGACGTCGCCGGCCTGAGTCTCGATGACCGGAAGCGCGGTCAGCGAGCCGGCGCCATTGGCCTCGTTCATCTTGGCGGCGCGCTCGAGCAGCCGCGAATGCAGATAGAAGACGTCGCCGGGATAGGCTTCGCGCCCCGGCGGGCGCCGGAGCAGCAGCGACATCTGGCGGTAGGCGACGGCCTGCTTCGACAAATCGTCGTAGACGATGACCGCGTGCATGCCGTTGTCGCGGAAATATTCGCCCATCGTGCAGCCGGTATAGGGCGCCAGGAACTGGAGCGGCGCCGGCTCGGAGGCGGTGGCGGCGACGACGATGCTGTACTCCATCGCGCCATTCTCTTCGAGCGCTCGGACGATCTGGGCGACCGTCGAGCGCTTCTGGCCGATGGCGACGTAGATGCAGTAGAGCTTTTCGCTCTCCTTGCCGGACTTGTTGATCTCGCGCTGGTTGATGAAGGTGTCGAGCGCGACCGCCGACTTGCCGGTCTGGCGGTCGCCGATGATCAGCTCGCGCTGGCCGCGGCCGATCGGGACGAGCGCGTCGAGCGCCTTGAGGCCGGTCTGGACCGGCTCGTGCACCGATTTCCTCGGGATGATTCCGGGCGCCTTGACCTCGACCCGGCGGCGCTCGCTCGACTCGATCGGGCCCTTGCCGTCGATCGGGTTGCCGAGGCCGTCGACGACCCGGCCGAGCAGGCCCTTGCCGACCGGCACGTCGACGATCGTGCCGGTGCGGCGGACCGTGTCGCCCTCGCGAATCGAGGAATCGGAGCCGAAGATGACGACGCCGACATTGTCGGCCTCGAGATTGAGCGCCATGCCTTTGATGTCGCCGTCGAACTGGACCATCTCGCCGGCCTGGACATTGTCGAGTCCGTAGATGCGCGCGATGCCGTCGCCGACCGACAGCACCGTCCCGACCTCGGAGACTTCGGCTTCGGTGCCGAAGCTCGCGATCTGGTCGCGGATGACCTTGGAGATTTCTGCGGCGCGGATGTCCATTTTCAGCCTTTCATCGCCTGCGCGAGATTATGGAGTTTGGTGCGGATGGAGCCGTCGATCATCTCGGAGCCGATCTTGACGACCAGCCCACCCAGGATGGTGGGATCGAGCGTCAGATCGACGGCCACGTCGCGGCCGAGACGGGCCTTGAGATTGGCCCTGAGAGCGGCGACCTGATCGTCGTCGAGCGGGTGGGCGGAGGTGACCTCCGCGGTCGTCTCGCCGCGATGGAGGGCGGCAAGAAGGTTGAAATAGCGGATGATCGCGCCGAGCTGGCCGAGCCGCCGGTTCTGGGCGAGCACGCCCAGGAAATTGGCGGTGATTGGGTCGAGCTTCATCGCCTCGGCGATCGCCGCGACGCCCTTCAGAGCGTCGTCGCGACGGGTCAGCGGGCTCGTCGTCAGCTCGCGCAGATCCTCCGAATCGGCCAGCGCCTGCTTCAGCGAGGCGAGGCTGGCGCCGACCGCGTCCAGCGCTCTCTCGTCGCGGGCCAGCTCGAACAATGCGGTCGCGTAGCGGCCCGCCAGACTTGCCTGAATGCCGCCGGAATTCTCCACGCGCGCCTCAACTCCCAGATCGGAATTTGACCCATGATAAGAGGCGCGCGCGGCGCCTCGCGTCAGGTCGCGGGCGCCCTAGCAGGGGCTTTGCTGCGATGCAACCGCCGCGCGGCCACCTTAGCTCACCGTGATTCCTGCGAAGCGGGGGGCCGCGCCGCCTTTCCGCTCCCCGGGGAATGACGAAGTTTTGAGCGCAAGCGGCGGGACGCGCGCCGGCGTCGAATCGGGCAGACCGTCCGGCAGGATCGGAGGAATCGCCATGACCTACAGAATCGAAGGACTGCCGCGGGAGGCTTATGCCGGTCTGCTCGGACTGACCGACGAGGAACTCGCCGAGCGCGGCGCGTTGCGGGTGACCGCCGACGCCAAGCCCGGCTTCCCCTGCCGGGTCGCGCTGGAGGACGCCGAGCCCGGCGAGCGCCTGATCCTGTTCAACCACGTCTCGAACGACGTGCCGACGCCGTTCCGCGCCGCCCATGCGATCTACGTTCGCGAGGCGCCCGGGGCGCCGGCTTGTTATGTCGACGAGACGCCGCCGGTATTCGACGGAAGGGTGATCAGCCTGCGCGGTTTCGACGGCGAGGGCCTGCTGAGGGACGCGGTGCTCGCTTCGCCGGGCGAGGCGGACTCGAAGATCCGCGCCCTGTTCCAGCGGTCAGAGATCGCCGAGATTCATGCCCACAACGCCGCCGCCGGCTGCTTCGCGGCGCGGATTGTGCGAGACTGAGCCATGGCGACTCTGCTTTCCCCCCTCCCGATCGATGCCGACGCCGCGTGGGCGGCCGTGCTCCGCCGCGACCGCGCCATGGACGGCCGCTTCGTCACCGGCGTCCTCACGACCGGCATCTATTGCCGCCCGTCCTGCGCGGCGCGGCATCCGAAGCGCGAGAATGTCCGCTTCTTCGCCACCGGTCCGCAGGCGGCGGCGGCGGGTCTTCGGCCCTGCCTCCGGTGCAGGCCCGACGAGGCGAGCCGCGACGCCGAGGCGGTCAAGGCCGCGCTCAGGCTGATCGAGCAGGCCGGGGAGCCGCCCTCGCTCGACGCTCTGGCCGCGGGCGCGGGCTATTCGCCCTTCCATTTCCACCGAATCTTCAAGCGCGCGACCGGGGTCACCCCCGCCGCTTATGTCCGAGCCAGGAGAGCCCGAGCCATGACCGAGACTCTGGCGGCCGAAGGCCGCGTCACCGACGCCATCTATGAGGCCGGCTATTCGGGGCCCGGGCGCTTCTATGCCGACGCCAAGGACCGGCTCGGCATGACTCCGACCCGTTGGCGCGACGGCGGCCGCGGCGAGACGATCAGCTGGGCGACCGCCGAAACCTCGCTCGGCACGATGCTGGTGGCGGCGACCGGGCGCGGCATCTGCCGGCTCTCGTTCGACGAAGGCGAAGCGGAGCTCAGGCGCCGCTTCCCCAACGCGAGGGTCGTCGCCGGCGGCGCGGCGATGGCCGACCTCGTCGCGCGCGCCGTCGCCGCGGTCGAGGCGCCGGCGCGGCCGCACGATCTGCCGCTCGACGTCCGCGGCACCGCCTTCCAGGAAGCCGTGTGGCGGGAGCTTGCCCGAATCCCGCCCGGCGAGAGCCTCAGCTACGCGGCGCTGGCCGCACGGGCGGGCCGGCCGAACGCGGTTCGGGCCGCGGGGACCGCCTGCGGCTCCAACCAGATAGCGGTGCTCATCCCCTGCCACCGCGCCCGGCGCGGCGACGGCTCCCCGGGCGGCTACGCCTACGGCCTCGAGCGCAAGGCCAAGCTGCTCGCCCGCGAGGGCTGGCGGGCCTGAGCGCGCCGGTTCAGCCGCGCTTTTTCTCGGCGAGCTTGCGCTGGAGGCGGGCGAGCATCTCGCGCGCCGTCTCGCGCTTCACCTCGCCGGCGCCGCGATATTTCTCCTCGCGTTCCTCGCGGCGCTTCTTTTCCTTCGCGCTCTCGCCCTTGCGGTGGGGGAGCACGTAGGCGGCGGGGCGGATGATCGCGATCGCGTCCTCGATCATGTCGCGATTCTCGAAATCCGCGGCCACCTTGTAGCGCAGGTCGGCGTCGCTCGGCGCGAGCTCCATCGCCTTGTAGAGCGCGGCCTGGGCGGGCTCGGGCGGAAGCACCCCCTGGCCGGCATAGGAATCGTAAAAGGCTTCGAGCACCAGCGGATCGTTGGGCGCCGTTCGGCTGGCCCGGACCAGATATTGCCGCGCGGCGCTCCAGGCCTTGGCGTCGCGCGAGGAGGCCGCCTTCAGCTTGTCCATCTCGGCCAGCGCCTTCTGCAGCAGGCCGCGCGGATCGTTCGGCGCGGCGGCGAGCAGACGATCGGCGGCGGCCACCGCGGCGTCGCGATTGCCGGCGAGCCGCTCCGCTTCCGAGAGCAAGGCGAGCGCGAACGGGTCGTTCGGGAAGCGTGCGGCGGCGTCGCGCACCTTGCCCGCGAACTCGCTCGCCTCGCGTTTCAGGATGCCCTGGGCGAGCTCGATCGACAGGGTCATCATCGCGTCCTCGGCGGGAGTGACCGAGCGGACCGCGATCGGACCGACCTCGATCTTGCGGAACGGCAGGCGCAGCACCGAGAAACGGCCCTTGCCGGCATATTCGTGCAGCTGGCTGTCGAGGGCGCTGATGTCGCCGAAGGCCTTGTTCATCGCCTCCTCGTAGGTCGCGCCGCCGTTGATCGCGTTGAGATAGGCCTGGAGCTGCTGGCGGCGCTTGGGGTCGTCGAAGGCGGACCGGACCAGCAGCCAGCCCTCGGCGTAAAGCAGGTCGAGATCGGGCACGTCGGAATAGCTTTGCGCGGTGAGCAGCTTCTTCAGCGGCAGCCAGCGATTGAACAGAAACGAGTTGAAGCGGTAATTGGCGGGCAGTCCGATTTCGACGACGTCGTTGGGCAGGATGTCGGAGGCGCCCCAGAATTCGGCGAAGCCCTCGCTGTACCAGGTCGGATAGGTGGCTGGGAAATACTGGTACATGAAATGGTGGGTATATTCGTGGAGCAGGATGCTCTCGGCATCGATGTTCGCCTCCGTCCCGGTGCTCCGCGAATCGTTGCTGCGCGCCGTCGTGCGCGTCCGGGTCCCCACCATCATCAGGCCGCGCGCCCGCGAGATGTAATAGCCCGCAATGCCCTCGCCGCCCGCCATCCGGCCGACCGCGGCGATGCTCGGGAACAGGTAGACCTTGAGCTTGATCGGGCTCGGCGGGGCGGTGACGCCGTGATAGGTGCGCAGGACTCGGTCGAACTTCTCGAGCTTGGTGGCGAACTCGCGCAGCTGCTGCTCGCTTCCCTCCGAATAGACGACGAAGTTCGCGCTGGTCGCCTCCTTCCAATCGGCCCGCGCCGCCGCCGGCATGCAGACGAGCAGCGCCAGCCAGACCAGCTTGATCAACCGGTTCATCATACCACCCCAATTTCCTTTGTGTCGCAAACGCTTAGCCTATTTCACCGAAAATGCAAAGCGCCCGGCCCCGCGCCCCGGCAACCCGGTGCGGACCCTCATTATCGCGCGATCAGAGGAAGGAATAGGGGTCGACGTCGACCGTCACCCTGACTCCTCGCGGCCAGCTCAGCTTGCCGAGCCAGTCGCGGATCACCTCCTGCATGTCGACGGCGCGGGCGGCGTGGACGAGCAGCCGCTGGCGATGGCGGCCCCGAAGCATGGCGAGCGGCGCGGGGGCGGGGCCGAACACCGCCAAATTCTCGACCCGAGGGGCGGCGCGGCCGATCAGCCGCGCCGCCTCGGCCGCCTCGGCCGCGTCCTCGGAGGAGACGACGATTCCGGCGAGCCGCCCGAACGGCGGCATCGCCGCCTCGCGCCGGGCCTGGGTCTCGGCGGCGTAGAAGCTTTCGGAATCGCCGCTGACCAGCGCCTCGATCACCGCCGCCCCGGGCTCGTGGGTCTGGACCAGCACCCGGCCCGGCTTCTCGCCGCGGCCGGCGCGGCCGGCGACCTGGGCGATCTGCTGGAAGGTTCGCTCGCCGGCCCGCAAGTCCCCGCCCTGCAGGCCGAGATCCGCGTCGACCACGCCGACCAGGGTGAGGTTGGGGAAATGATAGCCCTTGGTGACCAGCTGGGTGCCGACGACGATGTCGATCTCGCCCGCCTCCATCCGGCCGACGAACTCGGTTGCTTTGGCCGGCGACCAGATCGTGTCGGAGGTGACGATCGCCGTCCGGGCGGCCGGGAACAGGACGGCGACCTCATCGGCGATCCGCTCGACGCCGGGCCCGACCGGCACCAGCGACCCTTCCTCGCCGCATTCCGGGCAGGCGTTGGGCGGCGGCATCATGTGGCCGCAATGGTGGCAGGCGAGGCGGTGGACCAAGCGGTGCTCGACCATCCAGGCGGTGCAATTGGGGCATTGGAAGCGGTGGCCGCAATGGCGGCACAAGGTGAGCGGCGCGTAGCCCCGGCGGTTGAGGAAGAGCAGCGCCTGCTCGCCGCGCTCGAGCGTCTCCTCGAGCTCCCTCACCAGCCGCGGCGCCAGCCAGCGGCCGCGCGGGGGCGGGTCGGCGGTGAGGTCTATCGCCTCGATCTCAGGCAGCTCGGCGGCGCCGTAGCGCTCGGGCAGCTTGACCTCGGTATAGACTCCGATCTCGGCCATCTGCCGGCTCTCGATCGCCGGCGTGGCCGAGGCGAGGATGATCGGGATGGCTTCCAGCTTGGCCCGCATCACGGCGACGTCGCGGGCATGATATTGGACTCCCTCCTCCTGCTTGAAGCTGGTCTCGTGCGCCTCGTCGACGACGATCAGGCCGAGCTCGGGATAGGGCAGGAAGAGCGATGAGCGGGCGCCGACCACCGCCCTCGCGTCGCCGCTCGCGATGGCTCGCCAGGCGCGGCGGCGTTGCGACTGGCGGAGGCCCGAATGCCATGCGACCGGTTCGTGCCCGAAGCGGGCGGCGAAGCGTCTGAGGAACGGCTCGGTCAGCGCGATTTCGGGGAGCAGCACGAGCGTCTGCCGCCCCCGCCGCAACGCCTCCGCCACCGCCTCGAAATAGGCCTCGGTCTTGCCCGAGCCGGTGACCCCGTCGAGCAGGAAGGGTGCGAATCCGGCCTTGCGCACCGCCTCGACGAACAGGTGGGCGGCCGCGCCCTGCGCCAGATCCAGATCGGGCGGGTCATGGTCGGGGTCGGGCAGCGGGAACGGGTCGTCGACGGAAACCTCGACCGCCTCGATCGCGCCCGCCTTGACGAGGCCTCTTATCACCCCGTCCGAAACCCCGGCGGCCAGCGCCAGCTCGCGCACCAGCCCCTGCCGTTCGCCGATCCGCCCCAGCGCCTGGGCCCGCTGCGGGGTCAGGCGGTCCGGGACCACGCCGGTGGCTCGATATTCGGTGACGGTGCGCCCGCCCTCGAGAGCGCTGGCCGAGGCGAGCGCCATCCGGAGCACCGAGGGCAGGGGGGCGAGATAATAATCCGCCGTCCATTCGATCAGCCGCCGGAGCGGCTCGGCGATGGGCGGCAGGTCGTAGGCCTGGAGAAGCGGCCGCAGCCGGTTGTCGCCGACCGCCTCCGCCTCGAGGCGATCCGGCTCCCACACGACGCCGGTCAGCTGCCGCGGCCCGAGCGGGGCGAGCACGATCGAGCCCGGCGTCACCGCCATGCCTTGGGGCACGCGATAGTCGAGCGGTCCCAGAGCGGCGTTGAGCAGGAGGACCCGGCAGCGTTCCATCCCCGCTTAGATCGAGTCCCCGCGGGCGAAAGGCAACCGCAAGGGGGCTGGATGCGGAATCTCTATCTAACCCCTCTCCCGCGAAAGGCGGGAGAGGGATTCCAGCAGGGAGGCGCGGATGATCGCACGGCGCTGGCACGGCCGGGTCCCGGTTTCGAAGGCGGAGGGCTATCTCGGCCTGATGCGCGACGTCGCCCTTCCCGATTATCGTTCGACCGCCGGCAACCTCGGCGCCTGGTGCCTGCACCGCGCCGAAGGCGATGTCGTCCATGTCGAGATGTTCACCCTCTGGGCGGACGAGGCGGCGATCCGGCGCTTCGCCGGAGAGGACATCGCCGCCGCCAAATATTACGATTTCGACGCCGATTTCCTGCTCGAGATGGAGCCCGAGGTCGTCCACTTCGAAGCCATCGCTTGACGGCGATTGCGAAGCTGCCGAGCCCGCTTGCCACCGCCCGCGATTTGGGGACACTTACTTTTCGCCCTTTTCGCCCGAAAGGGACGTGTCCCCATTCGAGGAGCAGGACATGAACGATCTCGACCCCGATGGCCGGCGGCTGCCGATCAAGCTCGATTCGACCTCGAACGGCGAGTTCGTTCCGATTCCGCTCGACTCGACGCTTCTGCGCGCCCGGGCGCTCGCGGCGGAGCGCGCCGGCGAACTCGCGCGCCGGCTCGGGCTCGGCCGCCGCGACTTCCTCGTCTCCGCTTGCGGCGCGGCGTCGACGCTGCTCGCCTTCAACGCCGCCCATGCCGCCGCCGGCCGCGCCGGCGGCTTCTTCGCGCTCAGCGCCGACTCCGCGACCGAGCCGCAGCTCGCCGCGGCCGAGCTCGGCAAGAAGGAGTGGATCTTCGACGTCCAGGGCCATTTCGTGAACCCGACCGGCGCCTGGCTGAAGAATGTGCCCGCCGCCGCCAAGCCCTTGTCCGGGTTCGAGAAGGCGCAATGCGGGCTGGCCGGACAGCCCGGCGAGCGCGCCTATCTCAACTGCCTCGGCCCGTCCGAATTCATCAAGGACGTCTTCCTCGATTCGGACACCGACCTGATGGTGCTCTCGTTCGTCCCCTCGTCCCGGGAGGGGGAGCCGCTGACCATCGAGGAGGCCGCGGCGACGCGCGAGATCGTCGACAAGATGGAAGGGTCGAAGCGGCTGTTGCTGCACGGCCGGGTCAACCCCAACCAGCCCGGCGACGTCGAGGACATGGAGCGGCTCGCCGGCTTCGGGGTCAGAGCGTTCAAGACCTATACCCAGTGGGGTCCGAATGGACAGGGGTTCTGGATGACCGACGATGTCGGTATCGCCTTCGTCGAGAAGGCGAGGAAGCTCGGCGTCCGCAACATCGCCATCCACAAGGGCCTGCCGTTCGGCCCCAGGAGCTACGAGCATTCGACCTGCCGCGACATCGGCCCGATCGCCAGGCGCTTTCCCGACATGAACTTCCTCATCTACCATTCGGGCTACGTCGCCGGCGCGAAGGAAGGCCCGTACGACCCTTCGCGGACCGATGGCGTCGACGCCCTCATCACCTCGCTCGAGGAGGCCGGCGTGCCGCGCAATTCCAACGTCTATGCCGAGCTCGGCTCGACCTGGCGCTTCGTCTCGACCCGCGATCCGGACAGCGCCGCCCATCTGCTCGGCAAATTGTTCAAGCATGTCGGCGAGGACAACGTCCTCTGGGGCACCGACTCGATCTGGTACGGCTCGCCCCAGGACCAGATCCAGGCCTTCCGCGCCTTCCAGATCTCCGAGGCCCTGCGCGACGCCCACGGCTATCCGGAGATCACCCCGAAGCTCAGGCGCAAGGTGTTCGGCCTCAACGCCGCCAAGCCCTACGGGCTGAAGCCGGACGAGATCAGGCGACTGGCGGAGGCGGACTCCGTCGCCCGTCAGCGGCTCGCTTATGCGGAGCGGCCCAATCCCTCCTTCGCGACCTACGGCCCCCGCACGCGGCGCGAGTTCGCCAACCTGCTGAAGGCGAGCGGCGGCCAGCCCTGAATGCAACAAGCGGCGCCCCGGTTTGTTACGGCGCCATGGATCCTGTGCTGACCCGCCGGGGCCTCGTCGCCGCCGGCCTCGCTTTGCCGCTTCTCGCCCTGCCCGGTTGCGCCACCCGGCTCGGCGACCTGTTCAACCTCGAGGACGCGATCCGGCGGCTGCTGACGCTGTCGTCGCAGCGCGCTTTCGCCCGGCTGCTCGCCGACGAGGGCTTCTTCCGCGACGACCTCGCCCGGATCGAGCTTCCGCCCCAGCTCGGCGGCAGCGGGGTCACCGCTGCGCTTGCAATCGCGCTGGGCACCCGCGCCGTCCAGGAGCGGCTGCTCCGGATCGTCAACGAGGCCGCCGAGGAAGGCGCGGAGCGGGCGGCGCCGGTCGTCTACGATTCGATCCGCGACATGGCGATCACGGACGCCTTCCGAATCGTCCGCGGCGGCCCGACCGCGGCGACCGACCATCTGCAGCGATCGATGGGCGAGCGCATCTTCGACGCCATCTTCCCCGGCGTCGGCCAGGCCCTGCGCCTCGCCGAGAACGGGGTCATCCAGCGGGTCCTCACGGTCGCGACCGGGATCAACTTCCCCGGCCTGCATGCCGACGTCGCGCGCAAGACCAGCGCCGCCATCTACCGCGCCATCGGACGCGAGGAAGCCGCGATCCGAGCCGATCCGGCCGCGACCGGCGATCCGGTGCTCGCCGGCGTCTTCGCGCTGGGACGCTAGCCGAATCGACGGCCCGGCCGCCGATCTTCCGTCGCCAACCGCGCCCCCGCCGCGCTACAAGGAGCCGAATCCCTCACCTCTTCGGGGCCCAGCGACCATGAAATTCTTCGTCGACACCGCCGATACGGCCGAGATACGCGAGCTGGCGGAAACCGGACTGCTCGACGGAGTCACCACCAATCCGTCGCTGGTCCACAAGGCCGGGCGGGACTTCCTCGAGGTGGTTCGGGAGATATGCGGGATCGTCTCCGGCCCAGTCTCGGCCGAGGTCGTCGCGCTCGACCACAAGGAGATGATGCGCGAGGCGGACGTGCTTCGGAAGATCGCGCCGAACATCGCGGTCAAGGTCCCGCTCACCATCGACGGCCTCAAGACCTGCAAGGCGCTGACCGGCGACGGCACGATGGTCAACGTCACCTTGTGCTTCACGGCCAATCAGGCACTGCTCGCCGCCAAGGCCGGCGCGACCTTCATCTCCCCGTTCGTCGGCCGTCACGACGACACCGGTTTCGACGGCATGCAGATCATCTCGGAGATCCGAACCATCTACGACAATTACGATTTCGAGACCCAGATCCTCGTCGCCAGCGTCCGCCACCCGATCCACGTCCTGCAGGGGGCGATGATCGGTGCCGACGTGATGACCGCGCCGCCCGCCGTGATCCGCCAGCTGTTCAACCACCCGCTCACCGACCGCGGCCTCGAAGCCTTCCTCGCCGACTGGGAAAAGACGGGCCAGAAGATCCGCTGAGACCGGGGCACGGACCCGCGCCGGCATGGTGGAAGGGTTGCTGGGCTGGAAGCAATCCCTCCACCAGGCTTGGCCCCGTCCCCCATTGCGGCAAATGCCGCTCAGGGATGATCGAGGCCGGCGGCCCCGGTCGGGTCGGCGGGATGGTCTACTCACAATGTCAAAGAGCCGGGCAAGCCTCGCGACTCACCGGCTTCCTATATCGCAGGAGGAATCCTACTTGTCAAGAACAAAACGAGAATATTTTTTGGAGGGCGGAAAAGGCCATCGCTTCTTAACCTTGTTCGGGTTAGCTTCCAGGCGATGGGAAAGGTGATCAACTTCGAGGACCGGGCGGTAGCCAAGCTGCGCGCGCGAGTCGCGGCGGCGGAGGAGGCCAATCAGGACCTCATCGCCTTCGCCCGCGGCCATTCGGGCGCGGTCGCCTCGATCCACGAGGCCGTGCTCGCGGCGATCGAGGCGGAAGGCTTCGACCATCTCATCCACATCGTCACCCAGGAATGGCCGCAGATCCTGGGTCTCGACGCGGTCGCCGTCGCCCTGTTCGCCGGCGACAAGGGCGTCCGCGCCGACGCTTCCGGCCTCCAGTTCGTCGACACGAGGGTCATCCGCCGCTCGCTGGAGGGGCTGGACGGGGTCGTCCTGCGCGGAGTCGGCCGCGGCCATCCCCTGTTCGGGCCGGCCTGCGAGCTGATCCGCGCCGAGGCCCTGGTCCGGCTCGACAGCGACCCGCCGCTGCCCAGCGGCCTGCTCGCGCTCGGCCAGCGCGAGGCGCAGGGCTTCGAGACCCGCCACGGCTCGGAGCTGCTCATGTTCCTCGGTCGCGTCCTCACCCGCTCGATGGGCCGGTGGCTGATACCCTGAACGGCCATCCGGCCGCGGGGACCGCCCTGCGCTGGCAGCAGCACCTGGCCCGCGACCGTCGCCGTTCCCCCCACACCGTCCGCGCCTATGCCGCGACCGTCCGCCGCCTGATCGATTTCCTGGCGGGCCATCTCGGCGGCCCGGTCAACGGCGCGGCGCTCGGCGGCCTCGAGGCCAAGGACCTGCGCGCCTTCCTTTCCCACCGCCGCCGCGAGGGGCTCGGCAACAGCTCGGCGGCGCGCGAGCTCTCGGCCGTCCGCGGCTTCCTCGCCTTCGCCGCCGCCGAGCGCGGCGCCGAGCCCAGCCTGCCCCGGCTCAAGGGTCCGAAGCGGCCGCGCAGCGTTCCCCGCCCGGTCGCGCCCGACGATATCGTCGCCCTCGCCGAGGAAGCGGGCGAAGCGGCCGGCGCGGCGTGGATCGGCGCCCGCGACCAGGCGCTGCTTCTTCTCCTCTACGGCTCAGGGCTACGCATCGCCGAGGCGCTCTCGCTCACCGGCGCGGCGCTGCCGCTGGGCGACGCCCTCAGCGTCACCGGCAAGAGGTCGAAGACCCGGATCGTGCCCCTGCTCGCGCCGGTCCGCGCCGCGATCGGGCATTATCTGTCGCTCTGCCCCTATCGGCCGGAGCGCGACTCGCCGCTGTTTCGCGGCGCGCGCGGCGGCCCGCTCAACGGGGAGATGATCCGCCGCGTCGTGCGCGGTGCCCGGGCGCGTCTCGGCCTGTCGGACCGCACCACGCCCCATGCCCTTCGCCACAGCTTCGCCACCCATCTGCTCGGCCGCGGCGCCGATTTGAGGTCGCTCCAGGAGCTGCTCGGCCACGCCAGTCTCTCCTCGACCCAGATCTACACCGAGGTCGACGCCGCCCACCTCCTCGACGTCTATCGCAACGCCCATCCGCGCGCCTGAGCCGTCGCCCCAGCGAAGGCTGGGGCCCAGGGAGTGAAGAGCGCCAGCGTCTTTCACCCGCCGGGATGCCAGCCTTCGGGGGCATGACGATTATTAGGGATGCCGTTTCCGCCAGGTCAGCTGGCGCCAGATGTAGGCGACGACGATCAGGACGATGATCGCGGTCGACAGCGGGCCGAGCACCTTCTCGATATCCTCGAACGCCTTGCCGAGGCCCCAGCCGGCGGTGGCGAGGGCGGTCGTCCAGGCGACGGTGCCGACGGTCGACCAGATCAGGAAGCTCCTCAGGCGCATGTTGAGCAGGCCGGCGGGGATCGAGATCACCGAGCGGATGGTCGGCAGCATCCGGCCGAGCGACACGATCATCCCGCCGAAGCGGCCGAACAGACGCTCCGCCTTCTCGACATCGTCCCAGTCCATCGTCAGCCAGCGCCCGTATCGGGCGATGAACGGGCGGAATCGCTTGAGACCGATCACCCGGGCCAGCGCATACCAGAAGAGGTTGCCGAGCATCGCGCCGGCGGTGCCGCTGGCGATGACGCCCCACAGGGTCATCGGTCCCTGCGCCGCGCGCACTCCGGCCACCGGCATGATCACCTCGGAGGGGATCGGCGGGAAGATCGTCTCCAGGAACATCAGCAGGAAGATGCCGACATAACCGGTCTCGTCGATCAGGCGGATGGTCCAGTCGCCCATGTCAGGTCGCTGCGCCCGCGAGCGGATTCGCCGTCATCAAAGCTTCGCCTCGATCGCGTCCCAGATCAGGGCCGGCGTGTCGGTGCCGTTGAACCGGTCGATGGCGACGATGCCGGTCGGCGAGGTGACGTTGATCTCGGTCAGCAAGCCGCCGATCACGTCGATCCCGACGAACAGCAGCCCGCGGCGCTTGAGCTCCGGCCCGAGCGCCTCGCAGATCTCGCGCTCCCGGTCGCTCAGCTCGGTCGGATGAGCGGTGCCGCCGGCGGCGAGGTTCGAGCGGATCTCGCCCTTGCCGGGAATGCGGTTGATCGCGCCCGTCACCTCGCCGTCGACGAGAACGATCCGTTTGTCCCCTTCAGCCACCTCGGGGAGGAAGGCCTGGACCATGAACGGTTCGACCCAGACGTGGGAGAACATCTCGACCAGCGAACCGAGGTTGGCGCCGTCGCCGCCGATCTTGAACACCGCGTTGCCGGCATTGCCGTAGAGCGGCTTGACGACGATCTCCTTATGCTCGGCCTGGAAGGCCCGGGTCTGCTCGAGCGAGCGGGTGATCAGGGTCGGCGGCATGAAGCGGGCAAAATCGAGCACGAACAGTTTCTCGGGCGCGTTGCGGACCGACGCCGGATCGTTGACGACCAGGGTCGCCGGCTGGACCCGCTCGAGCAGGTGGGTGGCGGTGATGTAGCCGAGGTCGAACGGAGGGTCCTGGCGCATCAGCACCACGTCGACCTCGTCGGCGAGGTCGAGCTCCCGCCATTCCCCGTAGCGATAATGGTCGCCGTCCCGCTGGCGAACCTCGGCCGGCCGCGCCCGCGCCGTCACCCGGCCGTCGCGATAGCTGAGATCGGGCGCGAGATAGTGGAAGAGCCGGTGCCCGCGCCGCTGGGCGCCGAGCATGATCGCGAAGGTCGAATCCCCGGCGACGTTGATCCGTTCGAGCGGATCCATCTGGACGGCGACCCTGAGGCTCATCGCGCGCGCTTACCCCGCCCGGACTGCGCTGTCATCCGTGCCAGATGTTGGTCATGTGGCGGGGCAGCCGGCGCGGGACGATGAAGATCGCGTCGAGCCGGATGTCGTCGCCGGCGCGCGCGTAGCGGTGGGCGAGCGCCTCGGCGGCGGCGGCGACTCGCCGCAGCCGCCATTCGTCGAGCGCTAGGCCGGCCTCCGCCGCCGTCGCGCGCGCCTTCACCTCCACGAACGCGACAATGCGGCCGCGGCGGGCGACCAGGTCGACCTCGCCGACCGGAGTCCGCACCCGCCGGCCGAGGATCTTCCAGCCTTTGAGCTGGAGCCACCAGGCGGCGAGCCGCTCCGCCCGCCGCCCGCCCCGCTCCGCCCGCTGCCGCGTCATTTGAGCTTCAGCGCGCGTTCGTAGACGTCCCGCTTCGGGACGCCGAGGCGCGCGGCCACCTCGGCCGCGGCGCGCGAAGGGGAGAGGCGGGCCATCGCGTCGCGCAGGGCCGAGTCCACCGCTTCGCCGCTCGCCGCCTCCGCTTCGCCGGGCGGGGCGACCACCACCACGATCTCACCCCTGGGCGGCCCCTCGGCATAGCGCCGCGCGAGCTCGGCGAGCGGGCCGGCCGTCGTCTCCTCGAACCTCTTGCTGATCTCGCGTACCACCGCGGCCTCGCGGTCGCCGAGTCCCGCGCCGAGCGCGTCCAGCGTGGCGGCGAGCCGCGGGCCGCTCTCGTAGAGCACCAGGGTCGCCCGCACCGACGCCACCTCGGCGATCGCCGCCGCCCTCGCTCCGGCCTTGGCCGGCAGGAAGCCGAGGAACAGGAAGCGGTCGGTCGGCAGCCCGGCCAGGGTCAGCGCCGCGATCGCCGCCGACGGGCCGGGAATCGTCGTCACCCGGATCCCCGCCGCCCGCGCCTCGCGCACCAGCTTGTAGCCGGGATCGGAGATGAGCGGCGTTCCGGCGTCGGAGACGAGCGCCACCGCGGCTTCGCGCATCCGCGCGAGCAGCTTCGGCCGCACGCGCTCGGCATTGTGGTCGTGGTAGGGCAGCATCGGCCGCCGGACGCCGATGTGGTGGAGCAGCTTGGCCGTCACCCGGCTGTCCTCCACCGCGATCAGGTCGGCCTGCGCGAGCACGTCCGCCGCGCGCGGCGACAGATCGGAGAGATTGCCGATCGGGGTGGCGACGATATAGAGGCCGGGCGGCAGCGCGTTCATGAGGAACAGGGTCATGGCAGAGCAATCCCTCGGGCCGCAAGCGCGGCGCTCCATCCTCGTCCTCGGCGCGGCGGCGGCGCTGGCGATGGCGCTGGGCGGCTGCCAGCTGGTGCCCAAACCGCGGCCCGAGCGCGTCCCCGAGCCGGTGCGGCCGGAAGCCGAGCCGGTGCCCGAGGAAGCGCCCGGACCGCAGCTGCCGCCCGAGGAGACACGCAACCGAGTCGCCGTGCTCGTCCCGACCTCCGGCCCCAATGCCGGGGTCGGCCAGTCGATCGCCAATGCCGCCAATCTCGCTCTGCTCGACGCCGGCGGCGAGCGCATCCGCATCACCGTCTACGACACGGCGCGCGACGGGGCGGCGGCGGCCGCGAACCGGGCCCTTGCCGAAGGCAACGGCATCTTTCTCGGCCCGTTGCTCGCCGACGACGTCCGCGCGGTCGCGCCGGCGGCGCGGCGCGCCGGCGTGCCGGTGATCAGTTTCTCGAACGACACCAGCGTCGCCGGGGGCGGCGTCTATCTCATGGGCTTCACGCCGGGCCAGTCGATCGCCCGCGTCGTCGGCTTTGCGCGAAGCCGGGGCCTCGAGCGCTACGGAGCGCTCGCCCCCGTCGGGATTTACGGCCGTCGGGCCTCGCAGGCGATGATAGATGCGGTCGAGAGCGAGGACGGCCGCCTGGTCGCGATGCAGAGCTACGAGGCCGGGCCCGCCAATTTGCGGGCGGCGGTCGCGCGGCTCCATTCCCTCGGCACCTACGATGCGGTGCTGATCGCCGACGGCGGCCGCGCCGCGGCCGCGGCAGCGCCTCTGCTGCGCACCGGCGCATCGGCGGGCCTCCGGCTGCTCGGCACCGAATTATGGGCGACGGAAAGCGGCCTGGGACGGACGGCCGCATTGCGCGGCGCCTGGTATGCGAGCGTCGGCGACAACATGTTCAATCAGTTGCGCACCCGCTACCGCGCCCGCTACGGCGCCAATCCCTACCGGCTCGCCAGCCTCGGCTACGACGCGGTGCTGCTGACCGTTCGGATCGCGAAGAACTGGCGGCTGGGGCGTCCCTTCCCGGAGCGCGAGCTGCGCGACCCGGTCGGCTTTGCCGGCGTCGACGGCCCGTTCCGCTTCACCTCGAACGGCATCGCCGAGCGCTCGCTCGAGGTGCGCGAGGTCACCGCCGCCGGCACCATCGTCGTCTCCCCGGCGCCGCGGACCTTCGACTAGCGCGCGATTTCGGTCAGGATCGCGTCGAGCAGCAGCCGGCCGGCGGGACGGACGGCGAGCCGGCCGCCGGCCCGGGCCAGCAGCCCCTGGGTCTCCAGGCGGGCGACGGCGGCCGGATCGAGCGCCGGGCGAACCGATTCGAGCTCCACTCCCTCGCTCAGCCGAAGCCCCATCAGCAGCGCCTCGGTCGCCGCTTCGACCGGGCGGAGCGGCGTCTCCTCGGCCAGGCCGTGGCCGTTGCGGGCCAGGGCCGCCAGCCAAATCTCCGGCTTGCGGTGCCGTCGCGTTGCCATGCCGCCGCGCCGTCCGTGCGCACCCGGCCCGACGCCGAGATAGGGCCGGTAGCGCCAGTAAGCGAGATTGTGCCGGCTCTCTTCGCCGGGCCGGGCATGGTTGGAGATTTCGTAGGCGGGCAGGCCGGCGGCTTCGGTCATCTCCTGGGTCAGCTCGTAGAGCGCGGCGGCCTCGTCCGCATCGCGAGGCGCGAGCTCGCCGCGCGCGGCCATCGCCGCGAAACGGGTGCCGGGCTCGATCGTCAGCTGGTAGAGCGACAGGTGGCCGGTGCCGAAGGCGAGCGCCCGCTCGAGCTCGGCGCTCCAGGCGGCCTCGCTCTGCCCGGGCAGCGCATAGATCAGATCGAAGCTGACTCGTTCGAAGCAGCCTTGCGCCGTCGCCAGCGCCGCGCGGCCTTCCCGCGCGTCATGCGCCCGCCCGAGAAAGCGCAGCGCCGCGTCGTCGAGCGATTGCAGGCCCAGCGAGACGCGATTGACGCCCGCCGCTGCGAGGTCGGCGAAGCGCGCGGCCTCGACCGACGAGGGATTGGCCTCGAGCGTGATCTCGGCGTCGGACGCGAGACCCCAGTGCCCCGCCGCGGCCTCGATCAGAGCCGCGACGGTCGCCGGCGCCATCAGGGACGGCGTGCCTCCGCCGAAGAAGATCGAGCCGAGCGGGGGTCCGGGAAAGGCCTTCGCTTCCCAGGCGAGATCATCGAGCAGCGCCCTGCGCCACTCGGCCTGGTCGATCGACTCCCGGACGTGGCTGTTGAAGTCGCAATAGGGGCATTTGGAGACGCAGAACGGCCAGTGGAGGTAAAGCGCGAGCGTCGCCGCAGCGCAGGCTGGGGCCCCGGCGGGTGAAGGGCGCCGGTGCCTCTCACCCCCTGGGATGCCAGCCTCCGCTGGCATGACGGCGTTCACAGCAGCGCCGCCACCAGCTTGCGGAAGGCGTCGGCGCGGTGGCTGATGCGGTGCTTCTCGGCCGGGTCCATCTCGCCGAAGGTGAGGTCGCGGCCGGCCGGGACGAACATCGGGTCGTAGCCGAAGCCGCGGTCGCCGCGCGGCGGCCAGACCAGGGTGCCGTCGACCCGTCCCTCGAACCATTCGCTGCGCCCGTCCGGCCAGCAGACGGCGAGCGCGCAGGCGAAGTGGGCGGTGCGGCTCGCTTCCGGACCGAGCGCCTCCAGCGCTTCCCAGACCCGGCGCATGGCGAGGCCGAAGTCGCGCGGTCCCTCTATCTCTCCCGGCCCCGCCGACGGCGGCACGCGCGGGTCCGCGGCCAGCGCCCAGCGCGCCGAGAAGATTCCGGGCCGCCCGTCGAGCGCGTCGACGCAAAGGCCGCTGTCGTCGGCCAGCGCCGGCAGCCCGGTAAGATCCGCGGCCTCGCGCGCTTTGAGGTCGGCATTGTCGATGAAGGTGGCGCCGATCTCGTCCGGCTCCGGCAAGTCGAGCTCGCGGGCGGACACCGGTTCGATCCCGTACGGGCCGAGCAGGTCGCGTATCTCGCGGACCTTTCCGTCATTGTGGCTGGCGATGACCAGCCGGCCCGGCTGCAGCTTCCTCATCGTCCGGTCGCCCGGTCCTGGGCGGCGAAAATTTCGCCGCAGCCGATCCGCGCCAGCCTCAGCAGGCGGAGCAGGCCCTCCTCGTCATAGCATTCGCCCTCGGCGGTGACCTGCGCCTCGACGATGCTGCCGTCTTCGGTGAGGACGAAATTGCCGTCCGCGCCGGCGGTCGAATCCTCCTCGTAATCGAGGTCGAGAACGGCGGTGCCGCCGTGGATGCCGCAGCTCACCGCCGCCACTTTCTGGCGGATGGGATCGACCGGCAGCGCCTGCTGCGCCAGCAGCCGGTCGACCGCCACCCTCAGCGCCACCCAGCCGCCGGAAATGGCGGCGGTGCGGGTGCCGCCGTCGGCCTGGATCACGTCGCAATCGACCGTGATCTGGCGCTCGCCCAGCTTGTCGAGGTCGACCACCGCGCGCAGCGAGCGGCCGATCAGCCGCTGGATCTCCTGGGTGCGGCCGGACTGCTTGCCCGAGGCGGCCTCGCGACGCCCGCGCGTGTGGGTGGCGCGGGGCAGCATGCCGTATTCTGCCGTCACCCAGCCTTTGCCCTTGCCGCGCAGCCAGGGCGGCAGGCTCTGCTCGACCGAAGCCGTGCACAGCACCCGGGTGTCGCCGAAGGCGACGAGACAGCTGCCCTCGGCATGGCGGGTGAAACCGGGCTCCATGACGATCTCGCGCATCTGGTCGGGGGCGCGTCCGGAGGGGCGCATGCGGATCCTTTCGATGAGACGGGGCGCTGTACCCACTCCGTCATTCCGGCGAAAGCCGGAATTCCGGCTCGACAAGTCACGGCCGGTGAACCGACGCCCCGGCTTTCGCGTGGCTGACGACTTGCCTAAATAACCCGCCATGGCCACCACGCCCGTCAGCGAGCTCTCCGAACGCGCCCGGGAAGTGTTCCGGATGGTGGTCGAGACCTATCTCGGTTCCGGCGCCCCGGTCGGCTCGCGCACCCTGTCCAAGCTGGGCGGCCTCAACCTCTCGCCTGCCTCGATCCGCAACGTCATGCAGGATCTCGAGGAGCTGGGCCTGCTCGCCCATCCCCACACTTCGGCCGGGCGGGTGCCCACCGAGAGCGGCCTCCGCCTGTTCGTCGACGGCATGATGCAGGCGGCGGAGCCGAGCCCGGAGGAGCGGGCGGCGATCGAGGCTCGACTCGATCGGGGCGGCCCGATCGAGGAGGCGCTGTCCGCCGCCACCGCCGTTTTGTCGGGCCTCTCCGCCTGCGCCGGCATCGTCCTCGTCCCCAAACGGGAGCCGGTGCTTCGGCAGTTGGGCTTCGTCCAGCTCGCGCCCGGTCAGGCGCTGGCGGTGATGGTCGGCGCCGAGGGCAGCGTCGAGAACCGGGTGATCGACCTGCCGCCCGGAATCACCGCCTCGGCCCTGGCCGAAGTCGGCAATTATGTCAGCGCCCGCCTTTCCGGCCTGACCCTGCCGGAGGCGCAGCGCCGCCTCGCCGAGGAGATACGGGCCGGCAAGGCGGCGCTCGACGATGCCGCGCGCCAGCTGATCGACCGCGGCCTCGCCCTCTGGTCGGAGGACGGCGCGCAGCGGCCGGTTCTGATCGTGCGCGGCCAGGCCAATCTGCTCGAACCCGGCGCTGCCGCCGATCTCGAGCGCGTCCGGCAGCTGCTCGAGGAGCTCGACGGCAAGGAGGAGATCGTCCGCCTGCTCGACAGCGCCCGCGCCGGACAGGGGATGAAGATCTTCATCGGCTCGGAGAACAAGCTGTTCGCGCTGTCCGGCTCGTCGGTGATCGCCGCGCCCTATCGCGGCCGCGACGGCAAGGTGGTCGGCGTCGTCGGCGTGATCGGGCCGACCCGGTTGAACTATGCCCGGGTCGTACCCATGGTGGATTTCACGGCACAGGCACTATCGAGATTGATGGCATGAACGAAGACCAGGAACTGCACGACGAGACCAACGAAGCCGAAGAGGGCGGCGCCGAGGGGCAGGCCTCCGAGCAGGATTTCTCGGAGCTGGTCAAGGAGCTGGAGCAGGTCCGCCAGCATGTCCTCTACGCCCAGGCCGAGACTCAGAACGTGCGCCGCCGGCTCGAGCAGGAGAAGCAGACCGCCGCCACCTATGCGGCGACCGGCTTCGCCCGCGACATGCTGTCGGTGAAGGACAATCTCGACCGCGCGCTGGCGGCGATCCCCGACGATCTCCGGCAGGACGAGCGGATGAAGGCGCTGATCGCCGGCATCGAGGCGACCGGACGCGAGCTCGACACGGTCTTCCAGCGCAACGGCATCACCCGCGTCGAGGCGCTCGGCCAGCCGCTCGACCCGCACCGCCACCAGGCGATGATCGAAGTTCCGAGTGACGATGCCGAGCCGGGCACGATCGTCCAGGAAATGCAGGCGGGCTACATGATCAAGGACCGGCTGCTAAGGCCGGCTCTGGTCGGGGTGGCGAAGAAGGGGTGATGCGTCGCCCCAGCGCAGGCTGGGGCCGAGGGGCGAAATCCGCCAGCGCTATTCACCCGCCGCCATGACGGGACCCTCAATAATCCTCGTGAATCATGTCGATCTCGCGGACCCGACGCTTCTGCCGGGCAGCTTCGACGAGGCGGCGCAGCTCCTCGCGGCGCTGAGCGGCACGCTCGACGTGGCGGAGGCCGAGGGGCGCGCGGCGGGTCGTCTCGTCGCTCGAAGTGACCGTGATCGTGCCGATGCCGGCCATCTGGTTGATCAGGGTGAAGTCGAGGCGGATGTCCTTCACCCGGTAGAGCTCGATTTCGTCGAGGCTCTTGATGAAGATGCCGCGGCGGACGATCAGCCGGTCGGGGCAGATGTCGAAGCGCGCCGCCAGATTCTGGACCCATTTCCAGAGGACGATGAGCAGCGCGAGCCCGCTGATCAGCAGCGGCCAGCGGCCCCACTCGCCGGGCGCGGTCAGCAGGATGCCGATCGGGACGAGCGCGATCGTTCCCCAGCCGGCGAGCGTGCCGCGCAGCCAGCCCCAGGTCGAGGAGCGGAACGTATCGATCGGCTTCTCCATCTCTCTCTCCTTCAGTGCACCGCCCGGTCCTGCCTTTCCCCCTTCGACGCCAAGGAGAAGCGGGGCTCGGTCGCGGAAATCGTTCCGGTCAGCAGTTTCGCGGCATAGACGCCGACAGCGGGGCCGTGCTTGAAGCCGTGCCCCGAGCCGGCTCCGATCAGCAGGAGATTGGGCCGGCGCGGGTGGTAATCGATCAGCAGGTCCCCATTGGCGCTGTTCTCATATTGGCAGACCCTCGCTTCGTTGAGCGGCGCCTCTTTCAGCCCGGCGAAGCGTCGCTCCATGTAGCCGCGCACCTCGGCCAGCGCGGCGGCGGACGGGGTGCGGTCGCCGCTATCGGGATCGATCGGCGGGCCGTGCAGGTCGTGGGCGATCTTGAAGCCGCGGCCTTCCAGGTCCGGGACGCCGTAGAAGATGTCGCCGGCGTTGAAGTCGGCCCAGGCGGGCAGCCTGCCGGCCGAGAAGCGCATATCGCCCGCGGCGGGGCGGAAGAAGAACACTTCCTGGCGGGTCGGAAAGATTCGACGTTCGAGCAGGGTCGGGAACAGCTTCGGCAGCCACGGGCCGCAGGCGAAGATGAACTGGTCGGCCGCGAGCCTTTCGCCGTCGCCGGTCACGACGTGGCGCAGCCGGCCTTGCCCGCCCGCCGGCGGGCGGATTTCGGCCCGGCGATAGTCGCCGCCGGCGGCGACGAATTCGGCGACGATGGTCTGCACCGCCCGCCGCGCCATCAGAGCGCCGAATTCCGGCTCCCAGAGGCCGAGCTCGATGTCGTCAAAGCCGATCATCGGAAAGCGGCGGCGCATCTCGGCCCGGTCCATCAGCCGGGTCGGAAGCCGCAGGCGCCGGTGCACCTCGACGGTACGGTGAACATATTCCTGGGCGGTCGGGAAGAAGAACAGCACGCCGGTCTTGTGGAACAGCGGCAGCTCGGCGCGGGCTGAAAGGGCCCGCCACTCCGCCAGCGAATCCCAGGCCATTCGGGTATAGACCTCGTCGGCGCCATAGCTGCCGCGGGTCAGCCGCGATTCCCCGCCGGACGAGGCGCGGGCATGGGCCGGCCCCCAGGCGTCGAGCAGCAGCACCCGGCGTCCGGCGCGCTGGAGCGCCCGCGCCGCGCACGCGCCGAACACGCCGGCGCCGACGACGAGGCAGTCCGGAAGGGGGGTGGCCGCCACGGCCGGCGCGTCGGCCGCGGCGACGGCCGCCGCCGCCGCTCCCGCCTTGATTGCCGACCGGCGCGTCATCCCCGCCATCCACCCCTCCGAAGCCGGGGCAGCATTTGGGCTGGCCCGGGATTAGTCAAGCGCCGGCGCCTGTATCGCTTCTGCAACAGTGTGGCGGATTTTCCGTCGCCGCGCTGGCACCGCCTTGATCTTCGCCGCTGGGGCGCAGAGATTGTTGCACTGCCACAACGAGGGGAACGTAAGATGGCTCGTCTCTGGAATCGCCGCGGCAAGACCGCTTTTCTGGCCGGCGCGTCGCTCGCCGCCTGCCTTGCCGCCGCGTCGCCCGCCTGGGCCCAGGACGATCCTGCGGTGACCACGGCCGCCGCGGAGGAGGATGACGGCGAGACGATCGTCGTCACCGCCACCAAGCGCGAGACGACGCTGCTCGAAGTGCCCTTCTCGATCAACGCCCAGACCGAGGAAGACATCCAGCGTCTCGGCGCGGGCAATATCGAAGACCTGTCGCGCAACGTCGCCGGCCTCACCGTTCAGAATCTGGGGCCCGGCCAGAGCCAGGTCTCGATCCGCGGCGTCTCGGCCGGTCAGATCATTCGCGACCAGCCCGGCGTCAAGGAGCAGGTCGGCGTCTATCTCGACGAATCGGTGGTCTCGCTGTCGCTGTTCCAGCCCGATCTCGACCTCTTCGACCTCAACCGGGTCGAGACGCTGCGCGGGCCGCAGGGGACCCTGTTCGGCTCGGGCTCGGTCGGCGGCACCATCCGCTACATCACCAACCAGCCCAGGGTCGACCGCGTCGAGGGCCTGGTCGAGGGCAATCTCAACCTCGTCGACGGCGACGCCCTCGGCGGCCATGTCAAGGGCGCGGTCAACGTTCCGCTGGGCGAGCATGCCGCCATCCGCGCCGTCGCCTATCATACCGAATATGCCGGCTTCATCGACGCGCGCCGCGAGGGCGGCGGCATCGACGAGGATATCAATGACGGCCGCCGCACCGGCGGCCGAATCGCGGTGCTGTTGCAGCCGACGCCCGACATCCGGATAACGCCGCGCCTCGTCTATCAGGAGGTCCGGTCACACGGCTTCAACCGCCAGGAGGTCTACAACCTCTACGCCAACCGGTTCACGACGACCCGGCCGCCGGTCACCTTTCGCGAGCGCGAGCAGTTCCTCCTGCTCGACGAGGACTTCAAGGACAATACCTTGCTCGCCGACCTGACCGCTAGCGCCGACCTGGGCGGCGTCGAGCTCACGTCCGTCACGAGCTACATCAATCGCGACATCCTCGTCAGCCGCGATGCCAGTGCGCTGACCGGCAGCGTCTCGGTCGACCTCGGCTTTCCGGCTGCCGGCGTGCTGCTGCCTTCAAACCTCGTCGACACCACCGATCTCGAGACCCTCACCCAGGAATTGCGGCTCTCGTCGAGTGGCGACGGGCCGTTCCAGTGGCTGATCGGCGCCTTCTATTCCGACGTGAACCGAGTCTACGCGCAGCGGCTGCCGACGCCCGGCTACGACGCCTTCACCGACGCCCGCTTCGGGGCCGGCACCTCCGCCGCCGTCGCCAACGGCTTCCCGCTCAACTCGCCCTACAATGCCGACCTGCCCTACGACATCAAGCAGAAGGCGCTGTTCGGCGAAGCCAGCTACGACATCACCGAGAGCCTGACCGCGACAGCCGGCCTGCGCTACTACGACTTCAAGGAGGTTCGCAGCTTCGTCTCGGGCGGCCTCTTCTCCAACGGCGACAACCAGACCGACGAGACCAAGTCGGACGGCTTCTCGCCGCGGCTTCTGCTCAGCTACGAAGCGACCGACGACGTGATCGTCAACCTGCAGGCGTCGAAGGGCTTCCGGCTCGGGGGCGTCAACGATCCGCTCAACGAAGGCCTGTGCAGCGCCCAGGACCGGATCGACTACGGCGGCTTCGACCGCTACGACGACGAGAGCCTGTGGAACTACGAAGCCGGCGTGAAGTCCCAGTTCGGTTCGATCAGCTTCAACGCCGCCGCCTTCTACACCGACATCAGCAACCTCCAGGTCACCGCCGATGCCGGTTCCTGCTCGTCGCGGGTCGTCTTCAACGCCGACGCGCACACGATGGGCCTCGAATTCGAGCTGACCGCCCGGCCCGCGCAGGGGCTGGACCTGTCGATCGCCGGCAGCTGGGTCGAAGCGGAGTTCGACGAGACCCGCCTGAAGCAGAACGGCCAAGTGCTCGAAGGCATTCGCGACGGCAACCGGCTGCCGTCGGTCCCCAAGTTCCAGCTCGCCGCCAGCGCATTCTACACTTTCCCGCTCGGCGACGGCGAGGACGAGGCCTATATCGGCGCGACCTTCCAGCATGTCGGGACGCGCTTCACCCAGCCCGGCGACCAGGAGAACAATCCCCGCACCTTCGTCCACGGCCTGCCGTTCGGCGGGGCCCCGGCGGGAGCCTCGACGACGCTCGACCTCAAGCTCCCCGACTATCAGCTGGTCAATCTGAGCGCCGGCGTCGAGATGGCGAGCGGATTCGACATCGTCGTCTACGTCAACAACGTATTCGACGAGAACGCCATCCTGGCCTTCGACCGGGAGCGTGGCGGACGGGCGCGCCTCGGCTTCCACATCGGCCAGCCGCGCACGTTCGGAGTCACCGCGCGCAAACGCTTCTGAACGGTCGAATCAGGGACGGGCTTTGAGCTCGTCCCTGATCTCGCGCAGCACCAGCAGTTCCTCGCTCGGCGCAGCCGGCGCGGCTTCGGGCGCCCGCTGCCACCGCGTCGCGGCCTTGACCAGCTGATAGACGACGAAGGCGAGGATCAGGAAGGCGACCAGGGCGGTGAGGAACTGGCCGTAGCCGATCATCGGCACGCCGGCGGCCTTGAGCGCCGCGTAATTGTTGGGATCGCCGGCATAATCCGCGGGGAGAGGGCCGAGGCGGACGAAATAGCTCGAAAAATCGAGCCCGCCGAACAGCCAGCCGATCACCGGCATGATGATGTCGCTGGTCAGCGAGGTCACGATCGTCGCGAACGCCGCGCCGATGATCACCGCGACCGCCAGGTCAAGCACGTTGCCCTTGGCGATGAAGTCCCTGAATCCGGACATGAGCGTCTCCCCTGTGAATGAGGGGAGACTAACGCGATCCGGCCCGACCGTCACCCCAGCGAAGGCTGGGGTCCCAGGGAGTGGAAGGCGCCGCGCTCTTCACCCGCCGGGGTCCCAGCCTTCGCTGGGGCGACGACCCGCTCAATGGCCCTCGTGGGGCGCCTCTTCGGCGGGTCCGCGCACCACCGCTTCGGCGGTCACCGGCGGCGCGACGTTGAACGAGAAGGTGAGGGGGACGCGGTCGCCGGCCTTCAGCTTCGGGCTGAGGCCGAACAGCATCGCGTGGCGCCCGCCGGGCTCGAAGACGAGCTCGCCCCGGCTCGGGAACTCGACGTCCCTGCGCCGCTTCATCTTCGCGGTCCCGCCCGACATATTGGTTTCGTGCAGCTCGATCCAGCGCGCCGCCGGGCTCGACACGCCGACCAGCCGGGTGCCCTCGCTGCCCGCCTCCATCCGGAAATAGGCGCCGCCGGGGCGGTTCCTCGCCGCCGGCAGCCGCACCCAGGCATCCTTAACCCGGACCGTTCCGTCGGGCGGGGGCCGCTCGCAGCCGGCGAGCAGCGCGGCTCCCGCCAGCACGGAAAACACGTGGCATTCGAGCCTCTTCCTCATCGCCGCGTTTCCGTAGCTCCGCCCGGACTTCTTGTCGCCCCGGAATCGCCTCCTATATCGCTGCCGAAACACTCCGCGTGCCTCGTTCGAAGGACGCAGGGGTGCGGTAAACTTTGGGGCACATGAGGATTAACATGGCTAGAGTCATCGGAATCGACCTCGGCACGACCAACAGCTGCGTCGCCGTCATGGAAGGCGGCAAGCCCAAGGTCGTCGAAAATGCGGAAGGCGCGCGCACCACTCCCTCGATCGTCGCTTTTTCGAAGGACGGCGAGCGGCTGGTCGGCCAGCCGGCGAAGCGCCAGGCGGTCACCAACCCGGAAAACACCGTCTTCGCGGTCAAGCGCCTGATCGGCCGCCGCTTCGATGACCCGATCACCAAGAAGGACACCGAGCTCGTCCCCTACAAGATCACCCGCGGCCCCAATGGCGATGCTTGGGTGAATGCCGGCGGCAAGGACTATAGCCCCTCGCAGATCTCGGCCTTCATCCTCCAGAAGATGAAAGAGACGGCGGAAGGCTATCTCGGCGAGCCGGTCACCCAGGCGGTGATCACCGTCCCCGCCTATTTCAACGACGCCCAGCGCCAGGCGACCAAGGACGCCGGCCAGATCGCCGGCCTCGAAGTGCTTCGAATCATCAACGAGCCGACCGCGGCCGCGCTCGCCTACGGGCTCGAGAAGCAGGACGGCAAGACGATCGCCGTCTACGACCTCGGCGGCGGCACGTTCGACATCTCGGTGCTCGAGATCGGCGACGGCGTGTTCGAGGTGAAGTCGACCAACGGCGACACCTTCCTCGGCGGCGAGGATTTCGACGCCAAGATCGTCGACTATCTGGCCGACGAGTTCAAGAAGCAGGAAGGCATCGACCTGCGCTCCGACCGGCTCGCGCTGCAGCGGCTCAAGGAGGCGGCCGAGCGCGCCAAGATCGAGCTCTCGTCGGCCCAGACCACCGAGGTCAACCTGCCCTTCATCACCGCCGACCAGAATGGGCCGAAGCACCTCGTCAAGTCGATCAGCCGAGCCGATCTCGAGCGGCTGGTCGAGGATCTGATCAAGCGCACGCTCGACCCGTGCAAGAAGGCGCTCGCCGATGCCGGCGTCAAGTCCGAGGACATTGCCGAGGTCGTCCTGGTCGGCGGCATGACCCGCATGCCGCGGGTGCGTCAGGTCGTTCAGGACTTCTTCGGCAAGGAGCCGCATACCGGCGTCAACCCCGACGAGGTGGTGGCGATGGGCGCGGCCATCCAGGCCGGCGTCCTCCAGGGCGACGTCAAGGACGTCCTGCTTCTCGACGTCACCCCGCTGAGCCTCGGCATCGAGACGCTTGGCGGCGTCTTCACCCGGATGATCGACCGCAATACGACCATTCCGACCAAGAAGAGCCAGACCTTCTCGACCGCCGAGGACAACCAGAACGCGGTGACCATCCGGGTCTTCCAGGGCGAGCGCGAGATGGCCGGGGACAACAAGCTGCTCGGCCAGTTCGACCTGGTCGGGATTCCGCCGGCGCCGCGCGGCGTGCCGCAGGTCGAGGTCACCTTCGACATCGACGCCAACGGCATTGTTCACGTGTCGGCCAAGGACAAGGGCACCGGCAAGGAGCAGCAGATCCGGATCCAGGCCTCGGGCGGCCTTTCCGACGCCGACATCGAAAAGATGGTCCGCGAGGCCGAGAGCTTCGCCGACGAGGACAAGAAGCGGCGCGAGGCGGCCGAGGCGAAGAACAGCGCCGAGGGCCTCGCCCACAGCACCGAAAGGCAGCTGGCTGAGCATGGCGACAAGGTCGACGAGGCGCTGAAGACCGAAATCCAGGCGGCGATCGACGAGACCAGGCAGGCCGTCGAGAGCGGCGACGTCGAGGCGATGAAGGCCAAGACCTCGGCGCTGAGCCAGGTGGCGATGAAGCTCGGCCAGGCGATCTACGAGAAGGACCAGGCGAGCGCCGCTGCCGGCGCTTCCGATGAGTCCGGCGCGGCGCAGGGCTCCGAGGCTGGCGGCAGTGAAGAAGAAGTCGTCGACGCCGAATTCTCCGAGGTCGACGACGAAAACAAGGGCTGACGATGAGCAGCGCCGTCATCCCGGCGGAGGCCGGGATCCCAGCGAGGGAGGGCACGATCCTTCCCCCTGGGACCCCAGCCTTCGCTGGGGTGACGGGCTGTGGGGGCCGTCATGGTTGAAACCGATTATTACGAGCTGCTGCAGGTCCAGCGGGGGGTGGACGAGCGGACGCTGAAGTCGGCTTATCGGCGGCTCGCGATGGAATGCCATCCGGACCGCAATCCGGGCTGCAAGGACAGCGAGGCCCGGTTCAAGGCGATCAATGAGGCCTATGACTGCCTGAAGGACCCGCAGAAGCGCGCGGCCTACGACCGCTTCGGCCACGCCGCCTTCCGCAACGGCGGCATGGGCGGCGGCGGGGCCCAGGATTTCGGCTCCTTCTCCGACATTTTCGAGAACATTTTCGGCGAATTCATGAACGGCCAGCAGGCCGATCGGCGCTCCAACGCGCTGCGCGGCTCCGACCTGCGCTACGACCTCGAGATCAGCCTCGAGGACGCCTTCGCCGGCAAGCAGGTCGAGCTCAGGATCGACACCACCGCCAAATGCGAGCCCTGCGGCGGCTCCGGCGCGAAGGCGGGGACGAGCGCGCGCACCTGCACGATGTGCCACGGTCGCGGCCAGGTCCGCGCGCAGCAGGGGTTCTTCGTGGTCGAGCGCACCTGTCCGACCTGCCGCGGCGCCGGCCAGGTCATCGCCGACCCTTGCGACAAGTGCCGCGGGGAGGGCCGGGTCGAGCGCCAGCGCTCGCTCGACGTCCGAGTTCCGCCCGGAGTCGACGAAGGCACCCGAATCCGGCTCGCCGGGGAAGGGGAGGCCGGAGTTCGCGGCGGTCCCAATGGCGACCTCTACATCTTCGTCCACCTCGCCCGCCATCCGGTCTTCCAGCGCGAGGGCACGACGCTGTTCGTTCGGGCCCCCGTCAGCATCACGACGGCGGCGCTCGGCGGCTGCATCGAGGTCCCCGGGCTAGACCGGCGCAAGCACTCGATCCAGATCCCCGCCGGCATTCAGTCGGGCAAGCAACTGCGGCAGCGCGGCGCCGGCATGCCGGTCCTCAACGGCCGCGGCCATGGCGACATGGTCATCCAGGTCGAGGTCGAGACTCCGACCCGCCTCAGCGCGCGTCAGCGCGAGCTGCTCGAGGAATTCCGAGCCACCGAGACCGGCGAGGAATGCCCGGCGTCGAAGAGCTTCTTCGGCAAGCTGAAGGGGCTGTTCGAGGGATAGCTGTCCCTCCCATATCCGCTGTGAGACGCAAGGGGTGCGGCGCCCCTCGACCCGCGCTATGCTCCCGCCATGCGCCTCCTCCTCCTCCTTCTGGCCCTCGCCGCGACCGGTTGCGCGAGCGTCCCGGACACCCCCGCCACTTTCGCCAACCCCGTCATCGACTCCGATTTTCCCGATCCCACCATCCTCCGCGCCAGCGACGGCTTCTACTACGTCTACGCGACGCAGACCGAGCGGGACGGCAAGTGGGTCAATCTCCAGGTCGCTCGTTCGCGCGACCTCGTCCAATGGGAGCTTCTCGGCGACGCCCTTCCGGCCAAGCCGGTCTGGGCGAGCAGGACCCAGGATTTCTGGGCGCCCCACGTCGCCGAGCATGGGGGCCGCTATTATCTTTATTATTCGGCCAAGCCGGACGAGGCGCTGAGCGACGACAAGAAGGGCCTCTGCCTCGCCGCCGCCACGGCCGACCGGCCCGAGGGGCCGTTCACGGACATGGGCCGGCCGCTGCTGTGCGGCGCCAGCTTCGTCAACATCGATCCGATGTCCTACGACGATCCCGCCACCGGCAAGCGGCTGCTCTACTGGGGCTCGGGCTTCGAGCCGATCAAGGTGCGCGAGCTGGCCAGCGATCGCCTGTCCTTCGCCGCCGGAAGCGAGACGCTGGAGCTCGTCAAGGCGGACAAGAACGTCCCCTATTCGGCCCTCGTCGAAGGCGCCTGGGTGGTCCGCCGCGGCGGCTGGTATTACCTCTTCTATTCGGGCGACAATTGCTGCGGCAAGAACGCGCGATACGCCGTGCTCGTTGCCCGCTCGCGCAGCGCCACCGGCCCGTTCGAGAGCCGCGCGGGGCCGATCCTGGAGGCGCGCGACATCTGGCACGCGCCCGGCCACAACAGCGTCATCGAGGATGCGCGCGGCGACAGCTGGATCGTCTACCATGCGGTGGACCGCAACCGGCCCCGCACCAAGCCGGCCGACGAGGTCAACACCCGCCGAATCATGCTGATCGACCGTCTCGTCTGGAAGGACGGATGGCCGACCGCGGCAGGGCCGACGACCGGACCGCAAACCCGTCCGCTTCCGCAGCGGCGCCGGCCGCGCTAGGCTCTTCGCGCCGAGCACAGGGAATTGATCGATGCGCCGTCTGCTTGCCCTCGCCGCCGCCGCTTTTCTGGCCGCCCCGGCCGTCGCTCAGCGGGATCTCTCCACGGTCGAGGTCAAGGTCGAGAGGATCGCTCCGGGCGTCGCCGTGCTGTTCGGCGCCGGCGGCAATATCGGCCATCTCGAATG
>Ga0196963_10000142_pt1 | contig 74798 bp, 59 predicted proteins | sample S1_5metaG_FD_148600 | JGI IMG/M metagenome (GOLD analysis project Ga0196963, IMG submission 148600) | Soil microbial communities from Anza Borrego desert, Southern California, United States - S1_5 | ecosystem: Environmental > Terrestrial > Soil > Desert | place: USA: California | collected... | reverse complement strand
CACTGGAACCGGTGAATGTGTTAAGCAGCTATAAATGGCAGGGCGGCCTCGGCTATTATGAAAGCACCAGGGATGCCAGCACCAATTTCTTTTTCAGCTACCTGCCCCAGGGGACCTACGTGTTCGAATATCCTTTGTTCGTAACGCATACCGGTACCTTCAGCAATGGCATCACCACCATCCAGTGCATGTATGCACCGGAGTTCAGCAGCCACAGCGAAGGCGTGAAGATCAATGTAGAAGAAAAATAAGATTAGACTTTTTTTAACACGGTACGGACACGCTGCATGCAGCGTGTCCGTTTTGTTGTTGCTATTGCGGAAACATCTACCCCATCCAAAACCATCGGCATGAGAGTCGTTTTTGCTATCCTGTTACTGGCAGGGGTTATTTCCGTTTCTGCACAAACCAACCGCGCACCATATGCTGACCAGTGGACGCTGGTAGATTCGCTGCTGCATAAAAAAGGCCTCACCCGCTCGGCGCTCCAGGTAATACAACAGATATATATAACCGCAAAACAAGACCGGAACGAAACGCAAATGATAGCGGCCTTGCTGCACCGCCTGGCCCTGGAAGAAAACCTCGAGGAATCGGGCTTTGCAAAGCAGTTTGCTCCATTGGAACAGGAGCTGCAAACAGTTACAGGTCCGGTCAAATCCATCTTACACAGCATTCTTGCACAGCGCTACTGGTTATATTACCAAATGCGCCGCCGGTATGTCTACGATCGATCGAATACCATTAATACCAATAAGGACGATATAGATACCTGGGGGCGCGAAGATTTTCTTTCCGCTATCACGCGCCACTACCTGCTAAGCCTACACGATAAGAAGCTATTGCAGCAAACAAAAACTTCGGCCGCCGAACCATTGATCATATACGGGAACGTATCCCACCTGCGGCCAACGCTTTTCGACATACTTGCACACCGGGCGCTGGATTATTTTACAAACGACGAATATTACCTTTCCGATTTTTCCGAGGCAAATAATATCACTCAACCAGAAGCATTTGCGGAGGCGGCCGTTTTTGCCGCACATCGTTTCCGCATCAATGATTCCAGTGCAAGGATCCAGATGGCCTTGCCCATTCTGCAGGAGCTGATCGCATTTCACCTGAACGATGGCAAGCCTGACGCCCTGATAGACGCAGACATCAGGCGACTGGATTTTGTAAGGCGCAAAAGCACGCTGGAGAACAAAGACTCGCTGTTTATATCTGCCATGTACACCATCGTGCACCGGTACCCCCTGGCAACCGAAGCGTCAACTGCCTGGTACCATATTGCCAAAATGCACATGGAAAACGCGGGCCAGGAAGACCCATCCATCAGCACCTATTATCGTTATGGATATGTGACGGCGAGAGAGATATGCGAGCGAATAGTGTCTTCGCCGGATTCATCGGAAGGAAAATATAAGTGCGCCGTTCTGTTGCAGCAGATAGTAGAAAAGAAGCTTAGCATGGAAGCAGAGAAGGTCAATTCGCCGTATATACCATTCAGGGTGCTGCTGCGCTACCGTAACATCGACCAGTTGCATTTCAGGCTAATTAAACTGACGCCTGCTATCCAAAAACAGATCGACGATGTTCATAGGGAAGGCTATTGGGAAAGGCTTACAGGCCTGCAGCCGTTAAAAACATTTACGCAGGCATTGCCCGGCTCTGCTGATCACCGGCCACATGCCGCTGAAATGAAAATGGATGCGTTGTCGCCCGGAGAATACCTCCTGCTTGCAAGCAACGACAAACTGTTCAATCCAAAGGACAGCGAGCTATCAATACAATCATTTTATGTTTCGGGTATCGCTTACATATATAATGGGCACGATGTTTTTGTGCTCGACCGGGAAACAGGTCAACCATTGAAGAATGCATCGGTGCAGGTATGGCAAGGCCGGTCGGATTATTACAATTGGTTACCCATCAAGGGACCATTGTTAAAAACTGACGCCAATGGTCATTGCCGGGTAATAAAAACCGCCGATCGCGAGATCAGATTGGAGATCAGCACCGCTTCGGATCATCTTTTTGTGCAGGAGGAAGAGAACTTGCCATTTTATGAGAAGCCGCGCCGTGAGCAACGCAGCGAACCGGTATATGAAGAAGTGAAACGCGTGACCTATTTTTTTACCGACCGGTCTATTTACAGGCCGGGACAAACGGTGTATTTCAAAGGGATCAGCATAACAACGGATTTTCATACTAAAAAACCGAAGGTGGTAACGGGAAAGAAGACCAAAGTTTTCCTGTTCGATGTGAACGATCAAGCGGTGGATTCGCTGGAGGTTGTCACCAATGAATTTGGTTCATTCTCCGGCAGGTTCCGGCTGCGGGAGCATGTGTTGACCGGCTTGTTTTCCATCTATGAAAAAGGAAGCGCATCCTTTTCAGTGGAAGAATACAAGCGCCCGAAATTTTCGGTAGCGTTCGAAGAAGTGAAAGGTAGTTATCGTGTTTTTGATTCCATCAATATCACCGGCTTTGCCAGGGCATATGCCGGCAATAATATAGACGGCGCCTCGGTTAAGTACAGGATCACACGAAGCGTGTGGTCGCCATACTCCTGGCTGAACGATGATTTGCCCTCGGGCGTAGAGATCATGCAGGGTGAAGTAAAGACCGGTGCCGATGGAAAATTCCACCTGCGCTTTCCCGCGCTGCCGGATCGCTCCGTAAACAAGCAATACGATCCTGCGTTCGATTATATGGTATCGGTTGACGTAACAGACTTAAATGGCGAAACGCATTCTGCATCTACATGGGTAAGAGCAAGCTACAAGGCATTGATCGTTTCGATAAAGGCTCCGCCAACTATGCCGGCAGACAGTTTGAAAAGCATTTATGTTCTTACCACCAATATGGCGGGACAGTTTGAAAAAGCACCGGTAAACGTAGCGATATACAGGTTGAATGCACCGCAACGGCTTATCAGGGAGCGGTTATGGGACAGGCCCGACCAATATTTAATGACAAAAGAAGAATACCTGCAATACTTCCCTCACGATGAATACGGCGACGAAACCAACAAGGAACAATGGGAAAGGCTGGAGAAAGTATACGAAGGCACCGACTCCACGAATGCAACAGGAAATTTTGCATTGAGATCGGCGTCCGGCGCAAGCCAGGTGTTTCACCCGGGATGGTATGTAGTTGAAGTAAGCGCATACGATAAATACGGACAACCAGTAAAAAATACGCAGTACATACAACTTGCCGGCAGAGAAGAAAGGACCGCAACGCCCGTATACTTATGGCCATACGAAGAACGGATCGTTACTGCTCCCGGCAACACCGTAGTCCTGGAAATTGGCACCTCTGCCGACAGCGTCTTTATGATACAATGCATAGACAAGCCTTCCGAAGACAATATAAATCGATATAGCTACTCGTTTAGTTTATTGCCTGCCGGACGTTTGCTTGGGCACTTCGGTATCCAGGAACACGACCGTGGAAATTTCAACATATTACATGCTTTTGTAAAACACAACAGGGTGTACACTACATCCACCCATTTCGTTATTCCGTGGAGCAATAAAGACCTAACTGTGAGCTATGAAACCTTTCGCGATAAAACCGAGCCTGGCAGCGAAGAAAAATGGAAGGTGAAAATATCAGGTCACCAGAAAGAAAAAGTTGCTGCTGAAATACTCACAACGTTGTACGATGCATCACTCGACCAGTACAAACGGCACGATTGGACAAAGCCGCACATTTGGAAAGACTATCAGCCCCAGGCCAACTGGCAATTGCTCAGCGCATTCGGCAGCCAACTATCTATCAACAGGGAATGGTACTATTACAAGGACCGGAGAACATCTGTGCGATTTTTCCACAAAGATTACGACATCATATATTCCGGTATCAAAGTGATTAAAAATTACGATGGCAGCTTCCGGCACATTATGCCGTATTGGGAGAGCGGTCACCTGATAGGAAAGCCACGCATCATGCAGGTACCCGATTGGAACGTGGATCCAGACGGCTCCAAAGGCATTACGAAGGACACGGTGATCGCGGAAGCGGCATTCCGTGCTACCTCTGCCGGAAACGAAAGCGAAGATGATCGCATGATAGCGAACAAAGCGATCTATTCCTGGCCCGGACCAGCTGAAAATAAAAAGCTGGAAAACCCGCCCGTGCAGGTGCGGAAAAATTTCAATGAAACCGCTTTCTTCTTTCCAGACCTGCGAACAGATTCGGCCGGCAATGTTGAATTCTCTTTCACCATGCCGGAAGCGCTTACGCAATGGAAATGGATGCTGCTATCGCATACCAAAGACCTGAGCATGGGGCTCGAAGAGAAATACATCGTTACGCAAAAAGAATTGATGTTACAACCCAATATGCCGAGGTTCCTGCGCGAAGGAGACAAAATGGAATTGAATGCCAAGATCGCAAACCTGGGCTCCAATGAGGTTTCAGGCGAAGTGACGCTGCAATTAGTAAATGCTGCCGACAACCAACCGCTTGACAATGTATTTATGAATACCCAACCGGTGCAGCGCTTTACAGTTGCAGCGGGACAGAGTACGCTGGTGAAATTCCCGGTTACAATACCCTCGCAGTTTACCATGCCCGTGGCTGTACGATTGATAGCCAGATCAGCCAATGTAAGCGATGGGGAAGAGAACAGTTTGCCCGTGTTGTCAGACCGGATTTTGGTGACCGAAACGCTGCCATTGAACTTGCGTGGCGACAGCACCAGGAATTTCAGGTTGGAGAAACTGGCATCCGCCCAAAACAACAAAACCATTGTCCACCAATCGCTCACATTGGAGTTTACGCCCAACCCTGCGTGGTACGCGGTGCAGGCCCTGCCCTACCTGATGGAATATCCTTACGAATGCGCCGAGCAACTCTGGAACCGCGTATATGCGAACGCGTTAGGCAGCACTATTGCGGAAGCCTCGCCACGGATAAAAGAAGTATTTGCAAAATGGCAAACCGAAGACACGGCGGCATTGCTTTCCAGCCTTCAAAAGAACGAAGAACTCAAATCAGTGCTGTTGCAGGAAACGCCCTGGGTATTGCAGGCAAAGAATGAGCATGAACAAAAGAAAAACCTGTCCTTGCTGTTCAATACCATTAAAATGGGCAGTGAAATATCCAAAAACCTGAACCGCCTGCAACAATTGCAAACTTCCGATGGCGGCTTCAGTTGGTTCGGTGGTGGCTACTCCGAATGGTACATTACGCAATATGTTGTTACCGGCATTGGACGATTGCAAAGATTAGGCGGGTTGCCCGAGAAACACCGGCCGGCCATCAATGATATCGTGCGGAAAGCATTGGAATATCTCGACCTGCGGTTAAAGAAAGACTATGACCACCTGCTAAAGGGAAAAGCGGATCTGCAAAGAGAACAAATCAATTACCTGCATATAAACTACCTGTATATGCGCAGTTTTTTTGGAAGCATTCCTATCGATGAGAAAGTGATGCCCGCATTTGATTTTTACCGCAAACAGGCGCAGCAGTTCTGGTTGCAGCAAGGCAGGTACATGCAGGGCATGATAGCATTGGCATTGTTCAGGACAGGCGATGGCAAAACAGCCACCGACATCCTTCGGTCCCTGAAACAAAACGCCATCATCAGCGATGAACTCGGCATGTACTGGAAAGACATGAGCGGCGGTTATTACTGGTACCAGGCCCCCATCGAAACCCAGTCCCTGCTCATCGAAGCATTTGCAGAGATCACAAAAGACATCACCACCGTGGATGCCCTGAAAACATGGCTCCTCAAAAACAAGCAAACCACCAACTGGCGCACCACCAAGGCCACCGCTGATGCATGCTATGCACTGCTGCTGCAGGGAACCAACTGGCTTAGCTCGGAACCCCTGGTGCAGGTGAAGCTCGGTGATAAAACCATCAGCAGCCTGGAACAGAAAACCGAAGCAGGATCGGGTTACTTTAAAAAAGTATTCGATGCCCCCTTTGTCAACCCCGGCATGGGTAATATCTCGGTGAGTGTAACACAACCCAACAATGCAGCTACCGGCAAGCCCGCAGGACAGACAGCCTGGGGAGCCGTGTACTGGCAATACTTCGAGAACCTGGAGAATATTACGCCTGCAGCCACACCGCTGAAGCTGACCAAAAAACTCTTCATCGAACGCAATACCGATAAAGGACCTGTACTGGAACCCGTGGGCCACAATGCCATGCTGACCGTAGGCGATAAAGTAAAAGTGCGCATAGAACTGAAAGTGGACAGGCCCATGGAATACGTGCACATGAAGGACATGCGTGCCGCTTCACTGGAACCGGTGAATGTGTTAAGCAGCTATAAATGGCAGGGCGGCCTCGGCTATTATGAAAGCACCAGGGATGCCAGCACCAATTTCTTTTTCAGCTACCTGCCCCAGGGGACCTACGTGTTCGAGTATCCTTTGTTCGTAACGCATACCGGTACCTTCAGCAATGGCATCACCTCCATCCAGTGCATGTATGCACCGGAGTTCAGCAGCCACAGCGAAGGCGTGAAGATCAATGTAAAGGAAGCAAGGCCACAATAATCAGAAATCAATAATTAATAATATTGCAATTATTGATCATTAATTATTAATTATTGATGCACGCGGATTTCCTCATTATCGGGCAAGGCATATCGGGCAGCTTTCTTTCATGGTATTTGCAAAGGGCAGGCGCTTCGTGCATTATCATAGACGATCACAAGCACAATACCGCTTCGCGGGTGGCCGCCGGATTGATCAATCCTGTAACTGGCAGGCGCCTCGTACGTTCGTGGATGACCGATGAGTTGATGCCCTTTGCATGGAATGCCTATACCACCGTCGGCAAAGAGCTGGGTGTTGATTGTATCCGCGAGGCAAGCCTCCTGCAATTTTTCAATGCGCCCGACATGCAGGACGCCTTCAACAAAAAATTACTGGAAGAACCGGCATTTATAACACCCCCTGATGGGCACGAATGGAGACAATACTTCAACTATCCATTCGGGTTAGGGACCATTGCACCCTGTTATATTGCCAACATCAACGCCCTGTTGATCGCTTACCGCAAGCAACTGCTTGCGCAGGGCCAATTATTATCGCAAAAATTCGAAGTATCGCAACTGCAATGCGATGCCGAAGGGGTGCAATACCGGGACATCAGGGCTTCAAAAATTATTTTTTGCGATGGCGATGCCGGCGCAGGCAATCCATGGTTCCATCGTTTGCCTTATGCGCTCAACAAAGGCGAGGCTTTGCTATTGCGCATTCCAGGCCTGCCCGTTGAACATATTTACAAGTTCAGGTATACGCTCATACCCCTGGATGCGGCGGATTGCCTGTTCTGGTTCGGTTCCAGCTATGAATGGATATACGACAATGAGCTGCCTTCGGAAGCTTTCCGCACCGATGCGGAAGCTGCGCTGAATAAAATTCTACGCATACCTTATACGGTGGTTGACCACCACGCGGCCATCCGACCCGCCAATATCGAGCGGCGGCCATTTGTAGGATTGCATCCGCGGCATCCGCAAATCGGCATCCTCAATGGCATGGGCACCAAGGGTTGCTCACTTGCGCCTTATTTTGCGCATCAATTGGCAACGCACCTGGTGAATGGAGGTCCTTTGTTGCCCGCGGCAGACGTGCAGCGTTTTGAAAGAGTCTTATCACTTAGCTGATTACTGGTTGGCTTAATTGTTATTTTTGCGCCACCCAACCCAACACCATGCGCAACGAAGAACTGTATACCATTCCCGCCAAGTACAGGAAGATCGAAAACCTGCACATCCTTTTCTGGCTAATAAAAGATACCTGCTGGTGCCTCACCTACAAATGGCTGGGTATAACCATGGTATTTCCCACCTTGCTGGTTGCGCTGCTCATTTGCTGGCGCACCCGGCATATTATGTCTGAGTTTACGCACAACCTGGCAGTGATATTCTGGATCACCGCTAACTCGTACTGGATGATCACCGAGTTTTTCGAGTGGGAGGAGTCCACCAAATTTTATGCGCTCATCCCCTTCGGGCTGGGGCTTGTTTCGCTGGCTTACTACTACGTGTATTACCTTCCTAAAATAAGATTGGCTGATTCATGATCAGTCGGCAAGCTGGTTTTCTACCATGGTTATTTTGTTCGCGGGGTCCTGGTTGAGCAACGATTTGATCAGCGCATATATATCAGGGTAATGTTGGCTCAGCTCCACCGGGTTCTCAAAGAACAGTTCCACGCCTTCGGCCCAGCATTCATGATAGTTATGCGATGCCTGCTCTGTAAACAATTTGCAGGGCTGGCGCAGTGATGGGAGCAATTTTTCGGCCCTTTGCTTGTATTGAACAAAGCGTTCTGTAAAATTGCGGTCGCGGCCGAACGTACCCAGGAAGTTTACATATTCCAGGGCGTGCGCCATTTCGTGCAGTCCTACATTGAACCGGTCGCCGTGCACTGTGTAACCCTGCATGAAATGTTTCCATGAAAGGTGGATGCCGCGCCTGTTCACGTGTCCTATCCATGGATGCCTGCTCAGCCCATAGGTATACTGATCGGCCATTACATAAATGTCTTTAAAGAAAGGCATGCGGTATTTGCGCAACCCAAAAGTGATTTGCACCGCACAGGCGCTGATGAGCACAGGCATTTGCGGTTCGGGATCGAGACCGCTGTAGTGAAAATTCTTATTCTTTTTAAATGAGTACACCCGGCGCAGGAACCGTTCCTTGCCTTCGGTGGTCAATTCGTTGAAATAGGTAAAATGGGGAACGATGAACGATTCGCATAAATTCAGTTCTTCCCGCAGTTCTTCTTCCGACACTGCAAGGGAATCAACAAGGTCTTTGGCAGAAGCCAGAAGCTTTTGCACTGCTTTTTCTACAGGGGTTCTCATATCGATGCGCAGCTGTTCAGATTAAAATGGACAGGTCCTCGTTGATCAAAATCCGCGCGCCTGCACATTTTGCTACGCGGCGTCAAATTAATTAATTTCTTCCTGCCTGATCGGATAATCCTAAGAAAATAAAAGACTGGATCCGCCGCTTCAAAGCCAACCTCAGGCGAGGACGTTTTAAGGTAAGAATGGAAAAGAGTAAACACGCCCGCAAGTCCTTTGGAGCCACGGTCAAAATCTATGTAAAAATTATCGACAAGGTCGTGTAGCTATTATCAGTCTATGATAAAAGCGATAAAAAAAGACGTAGACCGTCTCTGGAAGAGCTACTACGTCAAAAAGATGATCCAATAAATTAGTTAAGCTTACGCCGCCATTTTCTTCGGCAAAACCCCAGCGATCGGGTCCTGGTTCAACGTACGCGCCATGGCATCGTACAAATCAGGCAGCTCATGGCGGAAGCGCACAGGGTTTTCGAAGAACACTTCTACCGCTACGGCCCAAAACTCATGGTAATTGGTGGCGGCATAATCGCCCAAAATATTTTTCCTTCCCTGCTGCATGCCCTGGAATATAGGACGCGCTACGCGTGAAAAGCCCCTGAACTCCCGCTTGAAACGTTTGTCTTCTTCGGTTTGTGTAATGAAGTTTACATACGCCAGCGCATGCGCCATTTCATGAATGCCCACATTGCAATTGGGCGTCATGCCGGTAATGCCTTTCAGGAAATTATCCCACGAAAGATAAATGCCGGTATGGTCAACATGTCCCTGGAACGGCCGCGAATAAAAACCGTAGTGATAATCATCGCGCAGCACATAAATATCCCTGAAGTAATTGAAGGAGAATTTCTCCAAACCAAAGGTCAGTTGCACCGCAGCCGCGCTGATAAGGATGGGCATCTCGGGCTTCTCCTGTACGTCTACGTAATGAAAACGCTTTGATTTATGAAAGATGTAAGTGCGGAAAAGAAATCTTTGTTTGTCCTCTGCACTCAGCCTGTTATAATAGCGGGAAAAACGGCTTACCACCAGGTGATATAGCATCTCCTGCGAAGCAAATCTCTTCCATTGATGTTTCTGGCTGTAGCGGTTCCACCAATTGCATACTGGTTCGTAGAGAGCTATTATCCCTAAGACCGCCATTATAATTGTGACAATTTCCATAAGGGTGCCATTTCTTTTTGTGTACAGAATAGGTAAGTAACTGCGGTCTTTACACAGTCTATGGATGTTTGTCAACGAAGTCGGTCTTTCAGGAAGATTTTAAAAACTGAGAGGAGGTTAGTCGGGTGTAATTCTGATACAAAATAAGCATTGTTTTTGCAAATTGCAAGCCCTCCTGCCAGTTAACAGACAGCTTTTGGCGTACATTTGCTGCTCTTGAAAAAACCAGCCTTAGGCATGTATCGCACTCACACTTGTGGAGAATTGAGAATCAACCAGCTACAGCAACAGGTTACCCTGGCGGGCTGGGTCCAGACCATTAGAAAATTCGGAAGCATTACGTTCATCGACCTGCGTGACCGTTATGGTATCACGCAATTATTATTTGGCGAAAAGCTGGCCGCTCAACTGGATGAACAGCCCATCGGAAGGGAATTTGTATTGCAGGCAACAGGCACCGTCATCGAACGTAGCAGTAAAAATCCTAACCTGCCTACCGGTGATATCGAATTAGACGTTCAATCATTTACTATTCTCAATAAATCCGCGGTGCCTCCATTTACCATACAAGACGACACCGATGGAGGCGATGACCTGCGCATGAAATACCGTTACCTCGACCTGCGCCGTTCGCCGGTTAAAAAAAACCTGGAGTTGCGTTATGCAGTCAACCGCGCCGCCCGGAATTACCTGCACGAAAACGGCTTCATGGATATTGAAACACCCTTCCTTATTAAATCCACGCCTGAAGGTGCAAGGGATTTCATTGTGCCTTCGCGCATGAACGCAGGCCAATTTTATGCGCTGCCGCAAAGTCCCCAAACATTCAAGCAATTGCTGATGGTGAGCGGGTACGACCGCTACTACCAGGTAGTGAAATGTTTTCGTGATGAGGACCTTCGTGCGGACCGCCAGCCGGAGTTCACCCAAATAGATTGTGAAATGAGCTTTGTGGAGCAGGAAGACGTGCTGCAGATGTTCGAAGGAATGATCAAGTACATCTTTAAAGCGGTGAAGGGCATAGATTATACGGAGCCGGTACAACGAATGACCTGGAGCGAAGCCATGTGGCAGTACGGTAATGACAAGCCCGACACGCGTTTCGGAATGTCACTCACCAATTTCAAATCAGCTTTCGAAAATTATCCCGACGATACCGAAGCGGTAAAATTATTTACCGAAAGCGGATTTAAAGTTTTCAATGAAGCGGAGACCGTAGTGGCCATTGCAGTTCCTGGCTGCAGTGAGTACACGCGCAAACAGCTGGATGAGCTCACCGATTGGGTAAAGCGCCCGCAGATAGGCATGATGGGGTTGGCCTATATTAAATATAATACCGATGGCAGCCTGAAAAGCTCAGTTGATAAATTTTTTGACGAAGGGAAATTGAAATCGCTGGCATCGCGATGCAAGGCTCAGCCCGGCGATTTGATACTGATATTGGCCGGAAAAGAAGAGCGCACCCGTAAAGCCATGAGCGAGCTGAGGCTTGAAATGGGTGAACGCCTTGGCCTTCGTAAAAAAGATGAATTCAAATTGTTGTGGATACTCGACTTTCCCCTGTTTGAATATGCCGAAGAAGAAGACGGTACCGGCCGCTGGGTGGCCCGCCACCATCCCTTTACCGCGCCCAAGCCGCAGCACGTCGATATTATGGTGAATACCGATCCCCGCATTACCAACCAGGCCGACTACCTGAAACATCCTTATGCCGGCATCAAGGCCAACGCATACGACATGGTGTTGAACGGAAACGAGATTGGGGGTGGATCGATACGCATTTTCCAGCGGGAGCTGCAGGAGAAAATGTTTGCGGCGCTGGGCATGAGCAAGGATGAAGCGCTGCATAAATTCGGTTTCCTGCTGGGAGCTTTCGAATATGGAGCGCCGCCGCACGGAGGCATTGCATTCGGTTTCGACAGGACCTGCGCCATCCTCGGTGGCAGCGAAAGCATCCGCGATTTCATTGCATTCCCAAAAAACAACAGCGGCCGCGATGTGATGCTCGACGCGCCTTCAGCAGTTGATGAAGCACAATTAAAGGAATTGAACATATCACTTAGAAACAAATCATAATCTTCATAAATAGCCTCGCTAACAGCGTGCGTATTTTTATGATGTTGACTAATGAACTAATATGCCGAGCCGGTGGAAATATTTCAGGGTGATCTGCATACTGCAGTTGATATTGTCGGGGTTCATGGCCGGCCACTCCTTCGTTTATTTTATGATGCGCGGCAGGGGAATTGATGCACTGGATACCGTTTGCTTTACATTCATCGCCCTGTTTGCCTCGTTTGGAATGACGCTTTTGCAAAACAATTATCCCGATACCCTGCTGGAGACTTCGCAGAAGCGGTATTTCAATTTCCTGTACATCGCCAACTTCCTGCTGGTTTCTTTTGTGGGGGCGCATATTTACAACGAGCGCTGGGCCATGGAACTGTTCACATACGGATTTGGCTTCGATTTTTGGGATGCGTTGCAGATATTGCTTCCCGCTATCATTTATACACTTATCCTGGTGTTCCAGATCAGGATATTGTATGGAATGTTCAGGCTAAGAAGGGAGTTGTATGCCAATTATTTGAAATTGGTAGAGCAGATTGCCTCGGGAGAAACGTCATAAGAAACAGGTAAAACCATTAACTTCAATCTGCACACTTGTACACTCAAAAGATTTGGTACGATTTTTTTACAAATTCATTTGCATGCACTATTCGTATTTTTAATTGCAATTTGTTTACCGGATGAAACTATTATTTTCTATTGTATTGGCCACCAGCCTGATGGCTTGTAAAAAAAACGGCGGTACCGACTCGCCGGCATCTACCGCATCCACTATGAGAGATGTTGCTTACGGCAGCGATCCAGCGCAGAAAATGGATATTTACCTGCCCTCCGGCAGAAGTTCGTCCGCAACCAAGGTAATGGTATTGGTACATGGCGGGGGCTGGACCGGCGGCGATAAATCCGAATTCGATCCTTACATACAAACACTTATGCAGCGGCTGCCGGACTATGCATTGTTCAATGTCAACTACCGGCTGGCCACCAGCAATAACAACCGCTTTCCCACGCAGGAAAACGATATAAAATCGGCCATCGAGTTCATATCCAATAAAGCCGGAGAGTATAAAGTTTCACAAAACGTGGTGCTGATGGGTTTTAGCGCCGGCGCACACCTGGCCCTGTTGCAGGGATATAAATATACCTTGCCCATAAAGCCAAAGGCCATTGTCTCTTTCTTCGGGCCTACTGATCTGGTGGATATGTATAACAATCCCACTACCACCTTTACTACCTTGTTGCTGGAAGCGCTTATCGGCGCAAATCCCCAGCAAAACCTCGGCGCCTACCAGCAATCGAGCCCTGCATTTTTTGTGAATGGTTCGTCTGCTCCAACGATAATATTGCACGGCGGGCAGGATAACCTGGTATCGCCCACGCAGGCTACCATCTTAAACAATAAGCTGCAGGCATCGGGCGTAGCGCATCAATACGTATTCTACCCAAACGAAGGACATGGATGGTTCGGGCCTTCGCTCGAAGATTCATTCAATAAAATAGAAGCGTTCCTCGATCTGCATGTGAAATAAATGAAAACAAGTCTACCTCCCCTGGCAGAGCGCATGCGACCAACCACGCTGGAAGAACTGGTTGGCCAGGAGCATCTTACGGGAAGCGGCAGCGTGCTAAGAACGGCCATCGAGCAGGGCAAGCTGCCCTCCATGATACTGTGGGGAGCGCCGGGAACGGGTAAAACCACCATCGCCAATATCATCGCGCATACATTGCAAATGCCTTTCTTCACGCTAAGCGCCATCAGCTCCGGCGTAAAAGATGTGCGCGAAGTAATAGAACAGGCAAGGTCAACCGAAAAAGCCATCTTGTTCATCGACGAGATCCATCGATTTAATAAAGGACAGCAGGATGCATTGCTGGGCGCGGTGGAAAAGGGCATCATTACACTCATTGGCGCCACCACCGAAAATCCCTCATTCGAAGTAAACAGCGCCTTGCTTAGCAGGTGCCAGGTGTATGTATTGAAGCCATTGACGAAAGAAGACCTCGTTCGCCTGCTGGACCGCGCACTGGAAACAGATGAAGCATTGAAGCAAAAGAACATAGAGCTGCGCGAAACCGAGGCCCTGATCAATATTTCAGGAGGCGATGCCCGGAAACTCCTGAACCTGCTGGAACTGGTGGTAGATGCGCTCACAACCCATAAAAAGAATGCCGCGGTTATTACCGACGATGCAGTGATGTCGGTAGCACAAAAGCGCATAGCCCTGTACGATAAAACCGGCGAGCAGCACTACGACATTATTTCTGCTTTCATTAAATCCATGCGCGGCAGCGATCCCAATGCGGCTGTATATTGGCTGGCCCGCATGATAGAAGGCGGAGAGGATGTAAAATTCATTGCGCGAAGAATGGTCATCCTTGCGAGCGAAGACATCGGAAATGCCAATCCAACGGCGCTTGTTTTGGCGAATGCCACATTTGATGCCGTGAACAAAATAGGTTATCCCGAATCGCGGATCATACTGGCGCAGTGCGCTACCTATTTAGCAGCATCGCCCAAGAGCAATGCATCGTACGAAGCCATTGAAGCAGCGCTGGAAGCCGTAAAAAAATACGGCGACCTGCCCGTTCCGCTGCACATACGCAATGCGCCTACGAGGCTCATGAAAAATCTCGACTACGGCAAAAATTATAAATATTCACACAGCTACGAGCAAAATTTTTCCGAACAGGAATACCTTCCCGACAAACTCTCAGGCACCGCCTTTTACGATCCGGGCAACAATGCAAGGGAAGATGAATTACGCCGGTACCTGAAAAACCTCTGGAAAGACAAATACGGATATTAGGATCGCAGGTGATAGATTTGCGGTCTCAATTTTAAAAATCGCCCCCATGCTCCGATGGACCTGCACTTTTTTTCCTGACCTGAACGTGTATGAACTGTATGCGATCCTGCGGCTGCGTAGCGAGGTGTTTGTGGTGGAACAAAATTGCGTGTTCCTCGACATGGACAATAAGGACCTGGAATCTTATCATGTGTGTGGCTGGAAGGATGAGGAACTGGTAGCTTACACCAGGCTGGTACCGGCGGGATTAGCGTACAACGAGGCTTCTATAGGCCGGGTCATTACCGCACTAACGGCCAGGGGTACGGGAGCAGGGAGAGAATTGATGCAAGTCTCAATTCGGGAATTGCACAAGCTCTGGGGAGTACAACCCATACGCATAGGCGCACAACTATACCTCAGAAAATTTTATGAATCATTGGGCTTCCGGCAAACCAGTGAAATTTACCTGGAAGATGGCATAGAACACATCGAAATGATCTTCCCAATTTTGGAAGCCTGAAACGCTATATATAATTGATTATGTGGAAAAAAAACAGTGTTTACCACACAATTAATATTTCTTTATGCGTTTCTTGTAAGTAACACGGATTTTTTTCATTTTGTGTTTGAATCCGAACTAGTAGAAAACAAAAACCAATATTCATGAAACAAACCTTACACTCCTTTCGGGGGAAGTGTTCAGTGTTTCTGCTGTGTGCTTCTCTTATTTACTGCACGTCTTACAGCCAACTATCAGCCGGCACCTATTGGGAAGGCGGTATTACCATAGCCCCATCTAACTTCCTGGGCGACCTGGGAGGTAACATGGGTAAGGGTACCACGTTCCTGAAGGATAACAATATGTCGATGACAAGATTCTTTGCCGGTGGTTTCGTTGCAGTACATCCTTCGGAATTATACGGAGCCAGGTTTGCCATCAACTGGGGCCGCGTAGCCGGTGATGACGCAGTCATCAAAGGCAAGGGCGGATTGGAAGAAGCCAGGAAGGCCAGGAACCTGAACTTCAAATCCAGCATCTTCGAAGCTTTTGTAGTAGGTGAAATTTATCCTACAGTACTATTCGAAAGTGATCCTACCGATGTATATCATAAATTACGTCCCTACGGCATTGCCGGTGTGGGTGTTTTTCATTTCAACCCTAAAGGACAAGACCCGCAGAACGGGCAATGGGTTGACCTGAAACCGCTGAACACCGAAGGCCAGGGAATGGCTGAATATCCTGATCGCAAGCCTTATAGTTTGTGGCAGTTGAATATCCCCCTGGGCGTGGGCGTTAAATATTACCTGAACGATAATGTAAGCCTGTCTATGGAGATCATTCTCCGTAAAACGATGACAGACTATATGGACGATGTGAGCGAGGATTATATCGACGAAAATCTTTTTTATAACTATTTACCGAGCACACAGGCTGCGCTGGCGGACAGGATCTATAACAAGAGCCCGCAGCGTGGTCTTGGAAACTTCCGGGCAGGCAGCAAGAGAGGAACTCCGGAAAATAACGACGCTTATTATTCCTGCGGTTTCAAGTTGTCTTTCCGCCTTGGCAATGGCGACCGTTCATGGAGAAACTCTACGCGTTGCCCGGTAGTCCGTTTCTAAGTTATTGGTTGATCCGTACCCTATTTATTCTGATTCAATTGAATTTGATATGAAAACACCTGTACCCTTTCGAAACATACATGCCCTTTTCATGTCTGCAACAATAGTAATTCTATTGTGTTCAGTTGAATCATCTTATGCAGGCAATAGTCCGGTCCCTGCTTCAGTTACCCGCGATACCATCCTTATCAGCAAGATGCAGAGCAGTAAAAAACACAAGGTCCGGTTGTACCCGAACGCCGACCATCGTGTGCTTTTCTTTACGGCCAGCGGCGAAGCCGGCCGGGTATATCAACTATACCTGTTCGATATGGATGGCAAGCTATCAAAGCAAATTCAGATCAGGAATAAAGAAACAACCGTGCTGACCAATATCAAAAAAGGCAGCTATCTGTTCGAAGTGTTCAGCGACGACGAGCGCATCGAGAATGGCCAACTGCTGATAAAATAAAGCTCTTTATAATCTATCCAATAAGCGGTGGGGAAATTGGTAAAATCGCAATATCCGGTTATGTAAGATAAGCCTAATCCGTTCCCTATCTTAAATGTACCCTTGAAAGATTTTATTAATCACTTCCCACCATAGCTTATTGGGCCTGTTAGTTGATCGTATTGTTTAAGCCCTCCCAACCGGAGGGTTTTTTCGTTTGGGCCTGCTGTGGGAAAAATTCCATACCTTCTGGGTCCAAAAACAACCATCATGAACTTAATTGACCGCGTTAAAAAAATGGTCACCACTCCCAAGACCGAATGGGAAGTAGTGGCAGTGGAAGCGCCCGACGCTTCTAAAGTTATCATGGGTTATGTTGTGCCGTTATGTGGTGTAGCGGCAGTGGCTGCCTTCCTGGGCATTGGATTCCTAACTGATTTTGTGAGTATCAGGTGGTGCTTTATGGCTGCTATTATGTTGTTCCTGTTGCTGGTGCTGATAGTGCTGTTAACTGCCTTTGTTTCTGACCTGGTTGCTCCTTCGTTGGGTGCCGAAAAAAACCTGGGCCGATCCGTTCAGCTTCTGGGTTATGGCTGCACACCACTATACCTCTCGGCTATCCTATCTATTTTTCCGAGCGTTGCGGATATCTTTTTGATATTGGGCGGCCTGTACAGCGCTTATCTGATATTTCTTGGCGTGATGCCTATAAAGAAAATAACCCAGGACAAACAAGCCGGTTATGCCATTGTTACCATAGGCATTGCGATAGGTGTATTCTTCCTGTTGCGGCTTATTTTAAAAAGGATATTTTTCTCCATGGTATTCGATGGCTATGGGCCGTATAATATAAACTTCTAATCGATACAAAAGAAGAGCAGGCATCGCACGATGCCTGCTCTTTAATCTTAGTCAAGTTATTGAATCGTTCATTCGGCAACACTCACTACTCACCATTCACAACTCACCATTTACGACAGTTCCTGCTTCAGGAACCTTGCCGTATGGCTCACCGCATGTCCCATCATTTCTTCCGGCCTTCCTTCGAACAATATCTCGCCTCCCCCATCACCGCCTTCGGGACCCAGGTCGATAATATGGTCTGCTACTTTTATCACGTCAAGATTGTGTTCTATCACCAGTACAGTGTTGCCGCGGTCGACCAGCTTGTTCAATACCGCCAGCAAATGCTGTATATCTTCAAAATGAAGGCCTGTGGTGGGCTCATCCAGGATATAGAAGGTTTTGCCTGTATCTTTTTTTGAAAGCTCTGTCGCTAGTTTTACGCGTTGTGCTTCGCCGCCGCTTAGGGTTACCGCACTTTGGCCCAAAGTAATATATCCAAGCCCTACATCGTCCAGCACTTTTATCTTGCGGTGCAGGTAAGGCACGTTCTGGAAAAATTCCACTGCTTCTTCCACCGTCATTTCCAGTACATCGCTGATGGATTTTCCTTTGTACCGTATCTCCAATGTTTCGCGGTTGTAACGCTTGCCCTGGCACTTCTCGCAATGCACGTACACATCGGGCAAAAAGTTCATTTCAATTACGCGCATGCCGGCGCCCTCGCATACATTGCAACGGCCGCTTTTTACATTAAAGGAAAACCGGCCTGCATTGTAACCCCTGATCTTGGCCTCCGGAACGCTTGCATACAATTGCCTGATCTCGGTAAAGAACCCGCAATACGTTGCAGGATTGCTGCGCGGCGTACGGCCTATAGGACTTTGGTCTATTTCTATCACCTTATCGATATGGTCCAATCCCTTGATGGTTTTATAAGGCAGCGCGGGGAATTTTGAATCGTAGCAATGCTTGCTAAGAATGGGATACAGCGTTTCGTTGATGAGGGTGGACTTACCGCTGCCGCTTACCCCGGTTACCACGATGAACATGCCCAGGGGGAACTTTACCGAAACGTTCTTTAAGTTGTTGCCCGTAACGCCTTTCAGCTCCAATGATTTTCCATTGCCTCTTCTTCGTTCCGCGGGAACGTTTATGCGCAGGTGCCCATTGAGATAATTGGAAGTAAGCGTGTTGAGCTTCAGCAATTGCTGCGGCTTGCCTTCTGCCACGATACGCCCGCCGTGAAAGCCAGCCTTGGGACCGATGTCTACCAAATAATCGGCGGCCAGCATAATGTCTTTGTCGTGTTCCACCACCAGCACGCTGTTGCCGATGTTGCGCAGGTTCTTCAGCGCCTCTATCAACCGGTGGTTGTCGCGTTGGTGCAAGCCGATGCTTGGTTCATCGAGTATATAGGTTATGCCCTGCAATTGCGAGCCTATTTGCGTGGCCAGCCTGATGCGCTGCGATTCACCGCCGCTAAGCGTACGCGAAGGCCGGTTGAGGGAGAGATAGGTCAATCCAACATCGAGCAAAAATTGCAGGCGCTCCCGTATTTCTTTCAATATATCTTTTGCAATCAGCTGTTGCTTTTCATTCAATCTTCCCTCCAACCCCTGGAACCATTGTTGCAGTTTGTCGAGGTTCATATCGCTTAGCGCTGAAATATTTTTTTCCGCTACGCGGAACCAAAGGCTTTCCTTGCGAAGCCTTGCTCCGCCGCATTCCTCGCAGGGCTTGAGCTCCATGAAATCTTCAGCCCATTGCTGTATAGCTTCGCTGGACGTGCTGGCAAACCAGCGGCGCAACGAGTTTACAATGCCTTCGTACTCGGTAGCATAAATATTGCCGGTGCCCAGCTCGTCGAAGTCTGTTCCTGCCTGCGTGTCACCAGCTTCATCGCCATACAATAAAATGTTCACACATTTTTCCGGCAGGTCTTTCAGTGGCTTATCGAGACTGATCTTTTTCTTTCTGGCCAATTGTTGCACCTGCTTGAAAACATAAGCTTCGCGTTCCTCTCCCAATGGCGCAATGCCGCCTTCGTTTACGCTCAGCTCCCAGTCAGGTATAACCGCTTCCATATTTACCTGGTACACAGTGCCGAGTCCTTTACATACCGGACAATAACCATAAGGAGAGTTGAAAGAAAATGAATTGGGAGAAGGCTCTTCATAACTGATGCCCGTGTCTTCGCACATCAGCTGCTTGCTGTATTGCACTACAACCTCGGGCGTTGTCTTTTTTTTAAGGGCAAGCAGGTTTCTTAAACCGGATTTCTCTTCTTCGTGTACCAATACAAACATCAGGTCTTTACCCATCTTCATGGATTGCTGCACGCTTTGGCTTAAGCGCACGCGCATATCGGCCGTAACAGCCAGCCTGTCGATCACCACTTCTATATCATGTATCTTATAACGGTCAACCTGCATTTTGGGCACCAGGTCCTTTATTTCTCCGTCTACCCGCACTTTTACAAAACCTTTTTTCCTGGTCTCTTCAAACAGTTCGCGGTAGTGGCCTTTCCGGCCGCGTACTATGGGCGCCAGCAAAGTGATCTTCTTATCGGCGAAGCGGTAAAAAATATTGTCCACGATCTCTTCTTCGCTCCACTTCACCATTTTTTTTCCGGTATTATAGCTGTAGGCTTCGCCTACACGCGCATACAACAGGCGCAGGAAGTCGTACACTTCGGTAACGGTGCCTACGGTAGAGCGCGGGTTTTTGTTGGTGGTCTTTTGTTCGATGGATATTACCGGCGAAAGCCCCGTGATCTTGTCTACATCAGGTCTTTCCATTTCTCCTACAAACTGCCGGGCATAGGCCCCGAAAGTTTCCATATAGCGCCGCTGGCCTTCGGCATAAATGGTATCGAACGCTAGCGAAGACTTACCGCTGCCGCTGATGCCTGTTATAACTACCAGCTTATTTTTTGGGATGTGAATGTCTATGTTCTTCAGGTTGTGCACCCTGGCCCCATATACCTCAATGCTTTCTGCCGGGCCCTGCTCCGGCATGTTGCCATTACCTTTAATTTTCATGGACGGCAAAGATATTACTTCTTTTCAGGCCAAATTATCAGCTGCCTGTTATATTGCTGCTGTACAGCAGGATTACAATTAAACAGCCTTAATATGTTCGGAAGGGAGTCTTGCCTGCGGGCCAGGCTGGTACGCATACCCTGCAGGGCCAGGTCGCTGATTTGCCAGCCAAGCGGCAGTATGGGCCTGATGGGATTCTTGCCATTATTGGGTTGTACCAGCACCGGGTAAGGATGCACCGCATGGTATAATTTCCGGGCATTGAGCTGAAACAGGTTCACGGAATCGGCCTGTATGGAATTACCCACGAAATTGTTCACCAGGCCCGTAAGCGGGGCCGTGATCTCCGAAATATTATCGGCCTTATTGGCGGGTTCCAGGTTCTCGAACGTATTGCGTATGGACAGGATATGGAACTCTACTTTTTGCAGCAGGCTTGTGGAATCTGCCGTGCTCTTAATGCGCTCGATGGCCCGGTACAATTGCGAAGCCGTTTCGGCGCCGGAGTTTTCTTTTAAACCACCATCCAGGAAATGCAATCCGTCGGAAAAGCGCGCGGTAGGACTTATATAAGGGAACCGTGCGCTTAGAAAAGCTCCCGTGCTAAGGCGCAGGTTTTCCGTTGTTGAATCGGTACGATCGATGTCATACAGATCATTGATGAAATTGGCCCCCGGAAATTCACTTTTACGGAGCAATACCGGCGCGAGCACGCCCTTTCTTCCATGATCCACATTGTATGTATTGGAAAACAGCAGCGGCACTTCAAAAGCGTTCACGGACGTGGTATCGTACCATAACCTGAAGTAACTGACGTCGAAAGGAATGGTATCGTTCCGCAAATGATCTTCCCACATTCTTTCCTGGTATTCGGCGCGGTCGGCAATGCCGTCGCTCCTGAACGGGGCAAACCAAATATCGCGGCCCTGCAATCCTATCAGCACCGCGGTGAGATAGTCCTTTGCATAAATGGTGAACAGGCGCTCATTCGACAATGCCCTTTGCTCTCCGTGCGCATAACGGTACGCACAGTTGACCGCGGCGCCGACAGTGCCGCCTGAAGCGCCGGAATAGGCCAGCACATAATGCTGGAACGATTGCTTGTTGTTGAGCTTCATTACTTCGTCGAGATATGCGATCACCATGCTGGTCCATGCGGCGGCGCGGATGCCCCCGCCGTAAGTATTGACGATGAACACAGGATACTTGCGGCCATTTCCCTTACTGCTCCATGCCTCGATGGAATCCCTGCGATGGTTGAGCCATCCCGCCAGGTAAACATCCAGTGAATCCAATTCAGTTTTTGGAACAATAATCGGTATGGTATCGGTATCCCTGCGCGATAAGGTCCTGACATTGTGAAAATCATTTACCCCCGATACCTGTAGAATGGAACCTATCACTATTGCCAGCAATATGAAATTGATCCGCCACCTTCTGCCCGCCAATGCCAGCAGCGAAAGCAGGTACGTATAAAATATCACGCCTGTAATAACCACGCCGAAGGTGATGTAACGCGATACGTTGATCATCATCAGCGGATAAGTATTCAATACCAGGAACAGGACGGTAAAGAGCAGCCCTGTTACCATGATGATGCTGAAAATGTTCCGGGCAACGACCGACATAAATCCCCACTTCATCAATGTCCTTAGTGAGCTGAAAAGTGAAAACAAAATGGCGAGCAGGTACAGGTCGAGCACCATGAACACTAAAAAATCCGGCGAGCTAAGATTGGGCAAAAAAGGAATAAAGACCATGACGCCCACAAACAAAACAACGATGAACATTACTACCCTGCCGGTTGCCCTCGGGTATCTTCTGTATAAATTGGTAACGAAGCGCGACCTGAACGCAACCGCAAACGCCAGTGTAGACACGAACAGCAATACATACGGACTAATGAAGCTTAGCTTGAACGGTATATTGAATTGCTGCAGCGCATTCCAGATGCCGCCTGCCGGCACTAAAAACGTAAGCACGCCCAGCATCCGCGCAATGTTCCTTTCCTTCTGATCGTCCTGCGCCCACACATCGCGCTTAGGAAAAAACACCTCGCGCATGCTTAGCTTTTCGAATAGCCTTTCGGTCCGGGCCCGGTCCGTAAAATATTTCGGCAGGTGCCAGTTCAATATCGCCAGCACCACGATCGTTACCAAAAAACTGAATGGGCCATACCATTCGGTATTCAGGTTCAGCAACAGGTCCTGGCCCTGGTCGGCGATCCATAAAATAATGTACAGCACCAGCAGCCCGATGACCACGATCCTGTAGTTGTATAATATAAGTCCAAGGTTTTTCCCCGAGTAGGTAACGAACATCAATATGCGCCGTGTGAGCCTGAACAACAGATACCCTCCCACTACCAGCAGCAACAAAAATTTGATGGTGGCCGGAATGCTGTACAGCAATGGATTTACAGGCCCGCTTTCAAGGAATTGGTACATGAACAGGTTTTCGATATAGTCCAGCAAGCCGGCTGCCAGTGTGCAGGTCATGAGGACGGCGGTATGCTTTTTCAATGGCGGAGCAGGCAGCGAAGGCAATAAAAATATGTCGTCCGCCTGCAGGGAGTTTACACGGCTCAATAAAATGAGCAGGAAGAAGCAATATGCAATGATGAAGAAATAATCGATGAATATATCATAGCGCGCTATGTCGGATAAGGTGGTGCAGTTGGCTTCGGTCTTTTTTTCTTCGTAACAAGCTTGCCAGCTTTCCTTGATGCTGTTGCTCTTTGCATGGCTGTAGCTAAGTTCCAGCGAAACAATGCCCTTGGGAGCAACTTCGGTAGAGATCTTCTTCTGGTCCTGCAATAGCACCGGGATGAGCAGGCAGAGAAATAACAATCCCAGGAAAAATTTTCGCCTGAAGCCGGTCAGGATCCATCGGTGGAACTTTTGCATAAGCATTGAAGGTAACGGCGAGGGTTAGTGTCGCCGTTGAAGCTATTAAGATACTCAAACAACCGGCAGTATCCACCGGGAAAAACGCCCTAAAAAATTATTTTGGCCTGTTCCGGCGTCGTGCTATATCTTTGCAACAGTTCTTTACATCACTTATCAAGAAAGGCTGAGGGATATGGCCCGATGAAGCCTTGACAACCTGCTGCCCGGCATACGCCGGACGAGTAAGGTGCCAACTCCATCCCGATGGAATATCGGGACAGATAAGTCAGATTCAAAGCTTCTGAACAATTCCCTTCAATAATATTCAAAGCCCGTCTGACTTTCAGACGGGTTTTTTTATTTCTACCTCTCCTGGTGAGTGATCAAAAGTGCACTGTTTAACAAATTTTTATTACGCTCCCGGTTATTACCGGGAAAACTAAACAACAAGACAATGAGCACCGCCACACAACTCATCCATTCCGTTCCTGTAGACGAACTTACAGGAGCCATCAGCGTTCCCATTTATCAAACATCCACTTTTGTACAGGAAGCCCCCGGCATTAATAAAGGCTTCGATTACGCACGCACCGGCAATCCCACCCGCCTGGCATTGGAAAACCTGGTAGCCCAACTAGAAGAGGGTACCACCGGCATTGCCTTTGGCAGTGGACTGGCCGCAATAGACGCAGTGATAAAACTCCTTCAAAGCGGCGATGAGATAATAGCCGTGGATGATATTTATGGCGGCGCCTTCCGCCTGTTTACCCAGGTGTATGAAAAATTCGGGATCAAAGTACAGTATGTCGATGCTTCTAACGCCGAAAATGTCTTCAATGCCATTACGCCGCGCACAAGGCTCATCTGGCTCGAAACGCCTACCAATCCTACACTCAAAATTTCCGACATACGCGCCATCGCAAAAATTGCAAAGGCCCATAAATGTTGGCTTTGCGTGGATAATACTTTTGCTTCACCCGCCTTACAACAACCTCTTTCGTTGGGAGCTGATATTGTAATACACAGCGCCACCAAGTACCTGGGCGGCCACAGCGATCTGATCGCAGGCATCGTGGTGGCGAAGGACCGCGAACTGGGCGACAGGATCAAATTCCTGCAAAATGCCTGCGGCGCCATTTTAAGTCCCTTCGATAGCTGGCTCGTTATACGCGGCATCGAAACCCTGCACCTGCGTGTGAAACAACATTGCATCAATGCGCAGGCCGTTGCTGAATTTCTTGAACATCATCCACTGGTTGATAAAGTGTATTACCCGGGATTGAAAAACCATCGCAATCATGCAGTAGCCGCCAGCCAGTCCACAGGCTTCGGAGGTATCGTTTCTTTTACATTGAAAGAAGATACCACCGAGGCAGCTACTGAATTCGTGACGTCCACCCGCTTGTTCAAGCTGGCTGAAAGTCTCGGCGGCGTTAAAAGCCTACTCTGCCATCCTGCAAGCATGACGCATAAAAGCATCCCGGCTGCCCAGCGCCGGGCCGCGGGCGTAGCCGACAGTCTCATCAGGCTAAGCGTGGGATTGGAAGAAGCGACCGACCTGGTGAAAGACATAGAACAGGCGCTGGCAGTCATCAACAAACCTTTATTGCAAACCGCATAAAATAATTATTGTATGAGCTATCATAAGGAATTAACGATCGGGTTGTTCGGCTTCGGCGTAGTGGGCGAAGGATTGTACAAAGTGTTGCAGCAAACGCCTTCGCTGAGCGCGAGCATAAAAAGAGTATGTATAAAAGATGCAGCTAAAAAAAGGAATGCGCCCGCTGCATTGTTTACCACCGACAGAAGCGAACTGCTGAATGATCCTGACATCAACGTGATCGTGGAAGTGATCAATGAAACAGAACCGGCATTTGAAATAGTGACTACCGCATTGCGCAATGGTAAAGCAGTAGTAAGCGCCAGCAAGAAAATGATCGCGGAGCACCTGCCTGAGTTGCTGGCATTGCAGCAGGAAACCGGGATTCCGTTTTTGTATGAGTCCTCGGCCTGCGCTTCCATTCCCGTTATACGCAACCTGGAAGAATATTACGACAATGACCTGTTGCATTCCATCAAGGCTATTGTGAATGGATCTACCAATTTTATTCTTACAAGAATGTTCGAAGACAAGCTGGAGTTCAGGCAGGCATTGGTGCTTGCGCAGCAGTTAGGATTTGCGGAATCCGATCCTACCCTGGATGTGGAGGGCCATGATGCCGTGAACAAATGGGCCGTGCTGCTGGCACATGCTTATGGCATTGTGGAGCATCCGCAACGGATATTGTTCAATGGCATTCAAAACCTGCACAAGCAGGATGCCGTGGTAGGAAAAGAAAAGAACCTGCAGGTACGGTTGGTGGCACAGGCTAAGAAGCTGCAAAACGGTAAGGTGGCTGCATTTGTGCTGCCCCAGTTTGTAGCGCATGACGACCACCTGGCCTTTGTAAAAAATGAGTTCAATGGAGTAGTTATAGAAAGCGGGTTTGCTGACAAACAATTTTTTTATGGAAAGGGGGCAGGCAGCTTCCCTACCGCTACGGCTGTACTAAGCGATATCGCCGCGCTGCGGTACGACTATCGCTACGAATACAAAAAGCTGTATCACCACAAGCCCCATGAGCTCACCGATGAGCTGTACCTGCGCGTGTACGTAAGCTTCGAGGACTGGAGCTACATTCCCCGCGAACAATTTGAATGGATAGAGGAATGGCATGCCAACGAAGCGCGCAAGTACCTGGTGGGCGTATTGAATTTTAACGTATTGAAGGAAACGAATTGGTGGCGGGAGAACAACACTTCGCTGGTATTGCTGCCCGATGCCATAATTGAGGACATAGAGATCAGGAAGTTGAAAAAGAAAAGCCTGGAATTAGCCGGAGTAAATTGAGCTTACTCCGCCTTCAGCACTTTTGCCGGGTTTATATGCGCTGCGCTCACGGCTTTTATTACCACTGTTAATAGGGTGAGCATCAACGTTAGAACGCCTGCCGTTGCAAAAATCCACCAGTGTATGTTGGTGCGGTATGCAAAGTCCTGCAACCAATTGTTCATGGCCCACCAGGCCAGCGGGAAGGCTATTACCGTGGCGATAAGCACAAGCCGCACAAAATCAGACGACAGCAGGTAAACGATACTGCTGACGCTGGAGCCCAGCACCTTGCGGATGCCGATCTCTTTAAGCCGCTGTTGTGTAATATGGTTCACCAGTCCCAACAATCCGAGGCACGCAATGAAAATGGCGAGCACGGAAAAAATGCCAATGATGGTAGCCGTTCTTGTTTCAGCGGCGTACATGTCGGCGAAATCCTCATCGAAAAAACTATAGCTAAATGGATGGCCAGGCTCGATTGCCGGCCAGATCTTCGATATGCTTTCGATGGTTGCCGCAGTTTCGGGGGCATTGATGCGCACCGATAATTGACCAAACCATTGCGCTTCAACAAAAAACAAAAGCGGCATTATCTTTTCGTGCAGCGAGCGGAAGTGAAAGTCTTTTACCACACCTATGATAGGTGCTGATTCACGCCCGATATTAGGCATCTTCACCATTTTGCCTATGGGGTTATCGAAGCCCAGTTGCCTTGCGGCTTCTTCGTTGATCAGGTAAGCTGCGGTGTCTGTAGGCATCTGTTTGCTGAACCCGCGGCCGGCTGCTAATTCAATTTGATAGGTGGCCAGGAAATCCTGGTCAACAACCAGCATGCGCATGGGCGGCTGCTGGTCAGCAGGAATACCTTCCACCTCGCAAGGAATACCGAAATCGGAGCCGCCGGGGCGGTTAGCCGAGGCCGTTATCTCCTGCACGCCGGGCACCTGCTTTAATTGGTGTTTAACAGTTTCCAGGCGGGCCAGTGTTTCATTGTTACGGATGGGTATTATCAATATTTGATCTTTATTGAACCCCAGATTTTTGTTTTGTATATAATTCAGCTGCTTCCAGGTTACAAGCGCAGCAATGATCATGACAATGGAAATACAGAACTGACATGTCACCAGTATCTTTCTTAACAGGTGCCTTGGGCTTTTTCCCGACGATTGTTTTCCCATGATGCGGATAGGATTATAAGCCGCCAGTACCGTGGCGGGATAAAGGCCGCATGCAACCGTAATGAATACGAACAGCGCCAGCAAGCCGCCTGCAAGCCATTTACTGTAAATGCCGTTGAACGAGACGTGGTTCTCCAAAAAATTATTGAGATAAGGCAAGGCGATATAAGCAAGCGCTATCGCAAATCCAATGGATATAAAGCAAACCATCCCGGTTTCTATCAGGAATTGCCACAGCAAAGTCCTTCGTAAAGCTCCATTCACCTTGCGTATGCCCACTTCTGCAGACCGTTTTACAGCTTGTGCTGTTGAAAGGTTGATGAAGTTCAGGCAGGCAATAACGATGATGAACAATGCCAGCGTACCGAAAATATAGATATAGCTCGGGTTGGAATTGGGCTCTATTTCGCGGAAGAGGTCTGAGTGTAAATGAATATCGGCCAGCGGTTGCAGGAACGGCGTGGAAGCTGCTGCTGTTTCCGCATCGAGATGCCTGGCAAGGAATGCGTCTGCCTTCCGTTCTACCTCCTTGACCGAAGCGCCCGGCTTCAACAACAGGTACGTATAAAACTGGTTCCACCGGTTCCATTTGTCCATGTCGGGATGGTGGTAAGAACTAAGGCTGGCAAGGAAGTCGAAGCGGAAATGCGAATTGAAAGGCACATCTTCCATCAAGCCGGTGATGCGGTAATTATCAGTATTATTAAGGAGCACTGATTTACCGACGGGGTCTTCGTCCGCAAAATATTTTTTTGCAAACGAGCGGGTAACGATCATGCAGTTGGGCGCTTGCATGGCCGTTTTCGGATCCCCACTGATCAGTTTCCAACTGAAAATATCCAATACGGTAGAGTCTGCGTAAAAACCATTTGATTCGTAAAAGCGCTTGTCTCGCCAGGCAAATAATGTTTCGTTGAAGCCTACGAAGCGGCACATGGATTCCACTTCGGGCAGGTTTTTCGCCAGGCCAGGCCCCCAGGGACCAAATACTTTTGCGATGCCATTTTCATAACTGGCGCCTTCAACCTTGTTGGCAACGCGGTAAATGGTTTTATGATTGAGGTGATACCGGTCGAAACTCAGTTCATGCTGTATGTAAAGACCGATGAGCAGGCATACTGCCGCTCCCACCGTAATACCGGCGAGATTGATACTTATGAACCCTGGGCGTCGGGATAAAATCCTTAATGCCATTTTAATTTGGTAAAGCAACATAACGGCTCTTTGGATACCAGGTACCACGCAGAACGATGCCAATTTATAAACGATTGATTTTTCTGGATTTAAATAAGCCACAACCTACGAAAGTGTTCGTTACCGTTACAATAATTGTCCGCATCCGATACAGCTGCGAGTGTGGCCATTGTTGACTGGCAGAATTATTGAATCAGTTTTCCCGATGAATATTAACTGGGATAGCATTTACTTCCACAATTCTGTTCGGAACTGGGCGATCGCATTGTCGTTGATAATCGGCCTGTTGCTGCTGATACGCATTTTCCGTACGATCATTTTAAAAAGAATGAAGGCCTGGTCTGAACGGACGGAGAGCCAGTTAGACGATTTTGCTGTCAGGCTTATATCCAGGGCTGTTCTGCCATTGGCCTACCTCGCCAGTGTGTATGCAGGTTTTTATTACCTGGGGTTTCCGCCAAGAATAGAACGCGTAATAAACGTGGCCTTCTTAGTGGCCGGGACTTTTTTTGTGTTGAAGCTGATCAGTGGTTTTGTTCATTTCTTTTTATACCGCGCCATCAGCCATCATGAAAACAGGGAGGCAAAGGGAAAACAGCTTAGGGGTATTCTTTTCGTTATTAATGTGGTGGTGTGGATACTCGGGTTGGTGTTTTTAATTAGTAACCTTGGGTATGATATTACCGCGGTAATTACGGGTTTGGGCGTGGGCGGTATTGCCATTGCGCTTGCATCGCAGGTGGTGCTGGGCGATCTCTTCAGTTATTTCGTAATATTCTTTGACCGCCCGTTCGAGATCGGCGATTACATAACTGTAGATGACAAGAATGGCACCGTTGAATACATCGGGATAAAAACCACCAGGCTGCGTACATTATCGGGAGAGCAGTTGATAGTTTCCAATACCAATCTTACCAATGCGAGAGTGCATAATTTTAAGAGGATGGACACACGCCGCATACAATTTACCTTAGGCGTAACGTACGAAACGTCCGTGGAAAAGCTTAAGAGAATTCCGGAGATCGTTCAACAGATCATCACCTCCACGCCCGATTTAAGATATGACCGCGGCCATTTTTCGGGATACGGCGCCTTCAGCCTGAACTTTGAGTTTGTATATTTTGTAAATACGCCTGATTATAATTTATACATGGACAGGCAACAAAGCATTTACTTCGCCATATTCGAAGCATTTGCAAAAGAAGGAATTGAATTTGCTTATCCCACGCAGCAATTGCTTGTTGACATCCAGGGACAGCCTAAGGAGCGCGCTGAAAATGGCGCAAGGCAACACGTCAATTCTTAGAGGCTATTGCATCCATGATGGCGATGATGCCTTTTTTGGTCCCTTCAAAATACTTTCCTTCTTTATACATGGGAATAAATACAGAATCGACGATGGTCTTTGTTTCCTGGTCCGACAGCAATTTTTCAATGCCGTAGCCATTGTGTACGCGCATTCTTCGTAAATCGGCAGATATGGTAATAAAGATGCCGTTCTTTTTGTCCTCCTTTCCTACTTTCCAGGTGTTTGCTATCAGCAGCGTGAACTCGTCAAAGTCTTTATGATTGGTGCGGGTGGAGTCGATTGTCAGTACCACAATTTCGATCGTTGTGTTTTTTTCATAGTTGCGTACCAGCGAATCCAGCTGTCGTACTTCTTCATTGCTGAAGAGGAAGGTATAGTCGTTGATCCAACCGATTGGCTCAGGGATTTTTCTTGCCCAATCCGCGCGAACAGCTTTCCCTTTGGTGCTATCGGCGCGACTGGCTGCATCCTTTTGCTGCTGTGCGTAAGCGGTCGCGCTTAGCGTAAGAAACAGAGTAATAACGTAACAAGCGTGTTTCAGGACTGAAGGATTTATGCCGGAAGTTACACAATGTCTTTATACCTAAAGCGTTAAGCAAATGCAAGTATTGTGGTAAAGGTCAATTCTTTTTTGCCTGTTCGGGCGATTCATGCTATTTTTGCGGGCTCTAAAAATAACAGAGATTGCATTTCAGCCTCTGTTCACGGGAAGTAGCGCAGGCCGGTAGCGCACCTGGTTTGGGACCAGGGGGTCGCAGGTTCGAATCCTGTCTTCCCGACATGTATTAGAAAGGCTTCAAGTCGTGGACTTGAAGCCTTTTTTAGTTCGAATACTTAATCAGAACTATGACTTTTTAATTAACGGAACTGATAGAAAAGGCCTACCTGCCAAAGCCTGTTCCTCATGTCAGCATTGTTTTTACTGACATCTCTGATGCCAAGGTTGTAACGGGCATCAATACCCAAACGTAGCGGACTTAAATAGCTGGCGCCAATTATCCATGAAAAATCAGTGTCTTTCATGGAAGATTTGACAATAGCTTCTTCGCCTGCGCCTGTAGATTTGGCTGTTGTTATAAATCCCACCTGAGGTCCTGTTTGCAGGCGCACCCCATTACCAAACATATACTGCCCTAAAACCGGAACATTGATATAATTCAGTTTGGTTTTTGATGCGCTGTTGTATTCAGCACCCTGGGAAGAATAAAACACTTCTGGCTGCAAGGCGAATTGCCTACTCAAATGAATGTGCGCCAGTCCGCCTACATAGTACCCGCTTCGGTGATCAGATAATTGATCATTTGTTTTTAAAGCGGACACGTTGATACCGGCTTTAAGTCCGAATTGCACCGGTGTTTGAGAGAAAACAACATTAAAAAAGAATAGTAAGGAAACTGTGATTAAGAACATCTTTCTCATAGACTTCCTCCTTTTTTTTAAACGCCGCTCATCAAACCGAATACCATTCCGGTTTTGAGGCCAGAAAGTGCAAATTTTTCATTTGCCAAGGAAATTTTTTCATTGCACATTGTCAAAATTTCAAATAAAAATGGGCAAAACGTAACAGGAATACCACTGGGCATTGTCTGCCGCTTTGTTCATAGGCCTGCTACTCATGCACCATATCAATTCTCTTTCAGCTTCACCACCCAAAAATCTGCGTTGCCATGATTATCTCCTACGTCGCCTGATTTATTACTTAAAGTGTATCCAGCCACTACCGGTCCATTACCGCCATCAGCCACTGCATAAGCTATTTCTTCATTATTACCGCCCAATGCCTTCTTCCATACCAGATTGCCATTGGCATTCAGTTGCACCACCCAAAAATCACCGTTACCCGGATTGGAAGTAACGTCCCCACTATTTGTACTGTAAACATACCCGGCAACTACAATTGCTCCATTGGCCCGTGTAATTACACTTTTAGCAGCATCGGGAGATTGCCCTCCCAGGGTCTTTTGCCAATTCAGGTTACCTGTGCCGGCGTGCAGGCTGGTAATCCAATAATCTTCGGAGCCCGTGGTAGCACCAACATCACCATTGTTATTGCTTTTGGTGCTGCCTACTGCAATCAAAACGTTGTTGGGTGCAACGGCCAGCCCATTGAGGTCCTCGATATTCGAACCGCCGAGTGTTTTCTTCCATACAATCGAACCGTTCTTGTCTATTTTCATAACGAGAAAATCAGCACTGCCCTTTGTTGCAGGCACGTCGCCGTTGTTGTTGCTGGTTGTGTTGCCACCAACAAAGAACGCCCCATCTGTTGCAGGTACAACTGCCCTTGCAATGTCACTTCCATTGCCACCGAAGGTTTTCTTCCATACGGCGGCTCCATCACCATTTTCAAGCACTACAACCCAGAAATCTTCATTGCCATGGTTGGGTCCTACATCACCGGTATTATTGCTGAGCGTGTAACCTGCCACAACGATTTTTCCTTCAGAGGTAACGGTTACGGCAGCGGGCCAATCATTTGCATTGCCACCCAGCGTCTTTTGCCATTGAAGCACTCCGTTGGCATTCAGTTTTACCACCCAATAATCTACTCCTCCGTGATTGGCGCCTACATCCCCGTTGTTATTGGTAATGGTATAGCCGGTGAGCACGTATCCGCCATCTGGGGTAACGGCCGCGGCAACCACCACTTCGTCTGAATTGCCACCGAATGTTTTTTGCCATTCCATAGCCCCGGTCGCATTCAGCTTCACTACCCACATATCTATGCCGCCTTTAGTAGGACCTACGTCTCCATTGTTGTTGCTGGAAGTACGGCCACCCATAAGATACCCGCCATCCTGCGTTGTAATGATCGTATATCCATAGTCGTTACCAGAACCACCCAGCACTTTTTTCCAGTCGATGGTTATCGCGGGCACGGTTGAAACCTCCTGTTTAACTACCAGTTGTTGGGGATCAGCTTTTCCATTGACCAGCGAAACAGTAACAGTGGCTGTTCTTGCAGCACCTGAATTATTTTCTTTGGTGATGGTTACCTGTACGTTATCGTTACCAGTGCCATTGGCCTTGTTCACCTGCAGCCAGTCGGCGCCTGCGGGAAGCGTGATCTTCCACTCGCTGTTAGCTTCGATGCCCACTGTTGACACCGTTCCCGCACCGGCAGGGACGTCCAGCGTAGAAACGGAAAGCTTAAGATGAAAGGATGGACCGGCTTGCGGCTTTGTTTTCTTGCAAGCATTAAAGAGTAAGGCTACTGCAAGCAGCCATATGCCAAAGTGGATGCAATTTTTCATATTATAAATTGAACGTGGTGTAAAAATGTTTTTAGTGGATCGCTGGTAATGCCAGACGACTAATAATTGCTGATTGTGACAGCCCCCGGAGGAATATTACGGCAAGACACTATCTTATGCAGTGCCCGGTTCCGCAATCGAATTGGGTTCATGGCATAAGTTTTACCTGATAATCCTCAAATGAACTTGTATGCCGGTACTCATCATTGCCTTTCTGATTGCCGATTTGCTCACGATTGCTTACCCGTTTATTGCTTACTATTTGTATCGTGAGTGGGACAAATACCGCGACACACTTAATGACGATTACGCAAACAGATGTTTATACGGCGTCATTGCGTTGCTGCTGCTAATTGTGTTGGGTAAAACGCTCGTCAAATCATTGCTCAGCAAGAGACGAAAAGGGGAAGATCAGCCACGCCTGTTTCAAGCAACAAAAAGCGAAATGATAGGCCGTCCGGACGGCAGCAGCATTAATGTTGAATATTATGGGAAAGAAGATGGCCAGCCAATCATTTTTGTTCACGGCTTAAATGCCAATAGCAAAAATTGGTACTACCAACGCAAATACTTTGAAAAAAATTACAGGCTCATCATGATGGACCTCCCGGGAATGGGTAAATCAAGCCGGCCCAGGGATAGAGATTTTTCGCTTACTAAAATGGCCGATGACCTCCAGGCCGTGATCAAGCATACCGGTGTTAAAAATCCAATTCTTTGGGGACATAGCATGGGCGGAATGACCATCCTTACATTGCTTTCAAAGACCACGCGACTAAATGGAATTCATATAAAAGCGGCTGTGCTGCAACACACTACTTATACAAACCCGGTACGGACAACAATGTTAAGCAGGCTTATGACCGCTATTCAAAAACCAATATTGACGCCCCTTTGTTATTTCATGATTGCACTCTCACCTGTTATTTGGTTATTTCGATGGTTGAGTTACTTCAATGGCAATGCGCATATCATAACGCGGCTGCTCACGTTTGCCGGGACGCAAAGTCCTAAGCAACTGGATTATTCAACCCTTTTATCGACCATGACACCGCCTGCGGTTACTGCGCGCGGTTGCCTTGGAATGTTCAGGTATGATGTGACGGAACATCTGGAAGACATTTCAGTTCCAACGCTGATCATTGCAGCGGGTAGTGACCGCCTTACAAAACCCGAGGCCAGCCAATATATGAAAGACCATCTACTGAATGCTCGACTGGTAACTGTTGCGCCTGGCAACCACCAGGGCTTGCTGGAAAGACATTCAGAAGTGAATGAAGCGGCCGAACAGTTCATTTTGTCTTTGGATAAGGAATGGTCGGCACAGGCGGTACGTTAAATATTAATATGCTGGCAATTGACGTCCCACGCCTGGTTTCGCAGTGTGCGGGTGAAAGATCAACCGCTAAGCAGGACGCCCGGAAACCTGCTTTAAGGCATTGTTGTATCTTACTTAACGGCGCTAACCTGGGTTTGCCCGCTTCGCAATGCCTCCCGCACCTTTGGCGCTATTTTATCTCCAAAAATCTCAATTGACTTCATCATTAGCTGGTGCGGCGGTCCGCCTACATCCATGTGAGCAGAAAAACGCGTAAGGCCGAACAGCTCACGCATATGCAGGATCTTATCGATGGCCTCACTGGCATCGCCGATCAATAAATGACCATCCTTGCCGCGTCCTTGCTCAAATTGCTGCTGGTGATAAGGCGGCCATCCGCGTTGACGGCCTACCCTGTTCATTTGCGCAGCATAGAGGGGATAGTATTCGTCCGCGGTCTTACGGCTGTTCTCGCCGAAAAATGAGTGCATGTGTACGCCTACCTGCAAAGCATTGGCATCATGGCCGAAATGTTCATACACTCTCCGGTAATAATCAAACAAGGGTTTAAAGTTGGCAGGATTACCGCCGATGATCGCAAATATTACCGGCAAACCGAACCGTCCTGCTCTCAGCACCGATTCGGGGGTGCCACCGATGGCTATCCAAATCGATAAATTATCATTCACGGCGCGTGGAAGAACTTCCTGGTTTACCAGTGCGGGCCGGAACTTACCCTTCCAGGTTACTTTTCGTTCCTTGTTTATTTGTAATAGCAATTCCAGCTTTTCCTCGAACAATGCGTCATAATCTGACAGGTCGTAGCCATATAGCGGGAAGGATTCGGTGAAGCTGCCGCGGCCCGCCATCAATTCGGCCCGGCCGCCGGAGATCAGATCTAATGTGGCAAAGCTTTGGTACAATCGCACGGGGTCCGATGAGCTAAGTACCGAAACGGCGCTTCCAAGTTTGATGTTCTTAGTGACCGTTGCAGCGGCTGCCAGCACAATTTCCGGCGCAGAAACGGCATAATCAGGACGGTGGTGCTCGCCTATCCCGAAGAAATCCAGGCCTACTTCATCCATCAATTTTATTTCTTCTATCAATTCCTGCAGCCGCTGCTGTGCCGGCTGTATTTCTCCTTTGCTGTTGATGTGCAGATCGCCAAACATTCCAATGCCTAATTCCATCCTGTTTCAAATTTCTGCGAAGGTATGAAGCGATTCTCCGGCATTTTCTAACAAATCTTTTAAAACTGATCACTAAATACTTTAGTATTTTGCGTCCTTGAAAAAATCAGGAGAGGCGCAAGCAAATGACATTGTTCAACGATACAGAACTATTCACCTCGGGCGCATTACGCGTACGAAAATTCGACATCCCCGATGCTGAGTTGACATTATACGAGCATTTCTTCAATCGCGAAGAATCCGACCGGTTTTATAAGGTCCTCCTGGAAGAAACTCCGTGGAAGCAAGAGCCTATTACTATTCATGGTCAAACGCACCTGATGCCCCGGCTTACTGCATGGTATGGCAAAAGATGGAGCGGTAAGCCGCCTACGCCGCTCACCCCTACCCTTGCTACAATACAGGAAAGAGTTGAAGCCGAGGCAAGGGTGAAGTTTACAAGCGTTTTATTGAACCTTTACCGCACAGGCCAGGATAGCGTATCATGGCACCGTGATCATGAACGGGAGTTTGGAAAAAACCCGATCGTTGGTTCGGTGAGCTTTGGTGAAACGCGCCCTTTCAGGATCAGGCATAAATTCAGAAAAGACCTTGGCACCATCGAGATCCCTTTGAATCATGGAAGCTTTCTGCTGATGGCGGGACCCATGCAGCACTATTGGGAGCACCAAATACCTAAAACGTCGAAAGATATCAAGCCAAGGATTAACCTTACATTCCGCATTGTGCATGATATAATAAGCGGCTATGTTTATTAGTTATTTCATATCACCCGTTCATTACCGCCGTCAACCGGTATTTGTGCCCCGGTGGTCTTGGCAAACAGCGGGCCGCAAAGTTCTGCCGCGAGTTCGGCTACGTCTGAGCTTTTGATCTCGGTTTGCAAAACATTGTTTCTTTTATATTCATCCACGCTCAGGCCATATTGTTTAGCGCGGGATGCCAGCACTTCATCGTTCCATATGCCCGTATCGAACACCGCGTTGGGATGCAGCGTGTTTACGCGTATATTGTCCCGGCCCCACTCCAAAGCGGCTATGCGTGCCAGTTGGTTCAGGCCTGCCTTCGATACGGAATAGGCGGCCGCGCCGGGCCCGGGCGCCGGAACATTTTTTGAACCGATGATCACTACCCGCCCGCCTCTCACAGATAACTTCAGAAAAGGATAGGCGCTTTTAAGCAAAATAACATTGGCATCCAGGTTAATGCTCATTGTTTTTTGCCAATTGCTTTGTGTCAATGAATCTATGCGCTGGCTCGGCGGAAAAATACCTGCATTCAATATCAACATGTCTATCCCCCCGAATGTATCCACAGCTTGTTCAATAGCATGCTGCAAACCTCCTTCGGAAGTTACGTCGCATTGAATGCCCAGGTATTCATGCTTTTTATGAAGGGTTTCAACTGCATTGCTCAGATCCAAGCCCACCACGGCCGCGCCACGCTTCAACAACGAATCCACGCAAGCTTTTCCTATACCGGAAGCTGCACCGGTAACAAAGGCCACTTCTCCGGTAAATGCAGGCGATTTATCGCCCTTGGTCAATTTGGCCTGCTCCAGTTCCCAATACTCCACGTCGAAGATGTCTTTTGCGGGCAAGGCCTTATAGCCCCCCAGCGCCTGTGCCCATTGTATAATATCGATGGTATGATCATATATATCGGCAACGATCTGCGCGTCCTTTGCCGTTTTGCCGATAGCACACACGCCAAATGAGGGGTCGAGTGCCACGCGGGGCGCAGGGTCAAGCATTTTCTTCCGTTCTTTTGCAAGGGGCTCGTTCTCTTCGAAATATTGCCTGTATTCGCGAACGTATTTGTCAACATCCCGGCCTACCATTGGCAGCCGCTTGGTGCGGATCACGTGGTCCGGCGTGGCAGGGCCCTGTTGCGAAATAACACCAACATCAGCGCGGTTGCAGAACAGCATGGACTTGTCGTCGTGCATGCGCTTCATTATCATCGGAAATCCGGCGGCACGGGATATTTCCCTGCGCAATGTTGCAAAATCAATTGTGATATTTTCTGCTTGTTTGATATTGACCGGTTGTTTATTATCAACCGCATGGGTTTTAAGATACTGCTCTGCTTTCCCTACAAGGAACAGCATGCGGTCGTATGATTCTTCGGCAGTTTGCCCGAAAGAAAACACGCCATGATGCAATAGGATCATCCCGATCGTGTCCGGCCGCAATTCCCGTTGCAATAACTGCGCGCACAGTCTTGACAAATCGAAGCCAGGCATTACATAAGGGATATAAATAACGTCATCGCCATAGATCTGGCGGATGATCTCGTCACCATTTACAGAATTTGAAATTGCCACGATCGCATCCGCGTGGGTATGGTCAACGTATTTATAAGGGACCACCGCATGTAAAATGGCTTCTACCGAAGGCACCGGCGCGGATGACCTGGTCAGGTGCGTGACCATTTCGTTCACCATTTGTGAATCGGACAGTGAGGGAAGCGCTGATAATTTTTTCAGATGATTTGCCCGCACAGGCGAGAACCCATCGGCGGTAATGGTCTCGAGGTCCCACCCGCTTCCTTTAACATACAATATCTCTTCTTCCTCGCCTATAATATTTTTCTCTGAAATTTTTACCGATGTATTGCCGCCCCCGTGTAATACCAGTGATTTATTCTTGCCTAATAACCGGGAAGTACGCACTCTTTCTTCAAGGGAAAAGGCTTTGTCCTCGCTCATATTCGATTGCTTTTAAAAATGCTTTACGGGGTTTTTTTCTGGGTTATAAAGATAACTTTTCAACACGTAAAGCCTGCGACGAACTATTACCCCGGCAACGAAAAATAAAAGCAAGCGCCTTCATTGATGCTTCCTTCGGCCCAAACCCTGCCTCCGTGTTTGGCGACAATCTTTTCCACCAGCGCAAGTCCTATGCCTGTGCCTTCGAACTCATTACTGCTATGCAATCGCTGAAACACTTTAAACAGCTTATTGCTGTATTTCTCATCGAAACCTACTCCATTGTCCTTTACATAAAACACTACTTCGCTATTTTTTGTGTATGAGCCGATCTCGATACGCGGCTGTGGAGCATTTGCGCTGTATTTAATGGCATTGGAAATCAGGTTTACCCAAACCTGCTTTATTGAATTTGCATCGCCCCTGACCGACGGCAAAGGTTTAATATCCCATTGCGGGGGTTTGTCATTGGTGTTCTGCTCCATCAGTTCAGCGATCGCTTCATCCACCATTTCACGCGTTTTGATGGGAGCCTTGAACATTTCCTTTTTTCCGATGCGAAAAAATGCAAGCAGGTCATCTATTAAATGACCCATCTTCAGGGTATTGTTCCTGATGATGGTGGTAATCCGTTGCGCTTCACCATCCAACTTGTCAGCATAGTCCTCTTCCAGTATGCCTATAAATCCTGCTATGGCGCGCAATGGGGCCCTAAGGTCGTGCGATACCGAGTAGGAAAAAGCCTCCAGTTCTTCATTGCTCTTTCTTAATTCCTCAGTACGTTCTTTTACTTTCTCCTCCAGGCCCCGGTTAAGCTCGGTGATATCTCTTTGCGCGTTTTTCAGCTTGGTAATATCAAGGGCAACGGTCATTATCGCATAGACCGACTGGTTGTCGTCTTTCAATGGAATGTACTTGGAATAAATATCATAGCCCGCCATGCGCACTTCCCTGATGACCGATTCGCCCTGGAAGGCGCGCTTAAAATCAGGTTCTACTTCCGCGAAGCGTTCCGGGGAAAGGACGTCGGCGGCCCTCTTACCCAATAATTCTTCTTTTGTATACCCCAGCCTCTCCAGCATATCGCCTTCGATGAGCAAATACCGGTAGTCGTGATCGAACAAGCAGATAACGGAATCGGGAATGCTCGACGCTATGGTTTTGTATAAGGTCTCACTCTTCACCAACCGCTCGGCCGCGATCCTGGATTGCACCTGCAATTGCCTGTCCTTTCGCTTTACTTTTGCTTTTTGCTTAAAAAGACTGGTTGTAGTATAAACCAACAGCATTCCCGATAGAAAAACAAAGAGTCCCATCCAGATCCTGATCTTGGTAATTTCCTTGTTCAATTGAATTTTTAAATGATCCACGATGAACATGGTCCTTTGGATGCCGTCATTAATAAGCCTGTTGATGTATCGAAATGCCGCAGAATGCGCGGACGAGGCGTTATTGAGGATTGAATCTGGCACGTTGCTTTGCAATATCCACGGCAATTCGGCCCTTACCAGGCTGTCCAGTGCATGTGCTATCCGAACATTGATGGAGTCGCGCACGGTTGCATTCAGCAACTCCAACCGGTGGATAATGCTGGCGCTGTCAGCGAAAAATATTTCGTCGGCCACGGGGCTATTGGCAGCGGCTAGTTCAGGCGTTAGCATGGCGGCGTTGTTCATCTGCCGCGAAAGTTCCTGATAGCAGATATGAACAACATTTTGCCTGTTGATGAGCTCCGAGTAATTGGTCAATTCCTTGTACGCCGCGTTGAAGAACAGGAGCACGATTACAAGTAAAACAGAAGCCAGGCCGTAAAACAGTATGTTTTTTCTCATAGCGCAATAAGGGTTCATCCTACGCGTAAGTACGTGGATCGATAGCTCATCCTTCTTATTCTTTCTAAGGGGGGCCCTTTAAAGGTCCCTGGGGAAACTTTCTTAATGAGGCAGCATGATCTGATCGCTGATGCTAATATAACCCTGCCTGCACTCAAATCAAAATGCACTATGGCCAGAATTTGAGAAATTTACTATTCTTTTGTAAGTATTACGGTCTAACAACCAATGAAACAAAACAGGAAAGCGCTGCTGCTGGTCTGCGTCCTATGCATAGCGGTAATATTCCTTTCACGATGCGTTACCGACCCCCACCCCGGCAAGGACCCGAGGGGACCCGGGTTTGCGGGATCATCCCAATGCAGGCAATGCCACCAGGCCGTGTACGATGCCTACCTGGCTTCCGCACATTTTAACACCACCCAGCCTGCATCCCGGGAAAATATCAAGGGAAGTTTTGCCAATGGCAGCAACCGCTTCCGGTATAACGACAGCACCTACGTACTGATGCAGGAGCGCGACAGCGGATTGTACCAGGTGGCGTACGTGAACGATAGGGAAACAGCCGCGCATCGGTTCGATATACTGTTCGGAACAAAACATGCGCAGACGTTTTTATATTGGCAAGGTAATCGCACGTACGAACTGCCTGTTTCGTATTATATGGGCGTACAAAGCTGGGGCACCAGCCCTGGATTTTCGCATACCAACATTAACTTTAAAAGGTTCATAGGCGCCAATTGCTTCGAATGCCACAGCACTTATATCGCAAGGGAGCTTAAAGCGTCCACCGCGGGCATCGAAGAAGATCTGCATAAAAATACTTTGGTGTATGGCATCGATTGTGAAAGATGCCATGGGCCGGCGCTGAACCACGTTAATTTTCATACCAGCAATCCGCAAAGCAAGCAAGCAAAGCACATCGTGCGCATTTCGACGCTCACCCGTCAACAAAAGCTGGACGTATGCGCGGTTTGCCATTCAGGTAACAATAAGATGCAGGAAAAAAGCACTTTCCGGTTCAGGCCAGGCGATACACTGGCGCATTATTTTACCATATGGCCCACCGGTGATACCAGCACCAGCTTCGATGTGCATGGCAACCAATACCAATTGCTTTCGCAAAGCGCCTGCTTTATCAAGACCAACAGCCTGGATTGCTCCACCTGCCATAACCCGCATACAGATGCAGGTAATAATTTAAAGATGTATTCCACTATTTGTGCAAATTGCCATACAAGCGTAGCGCACTCATTCGCGGCCGATGCCGTTGCAGAACAGCAGCTCAAAAATAATTGCATCGATTGCCATATGCCCAGCCAGCCTTCGCAGGCCATTACTTTTTTTCTGGCAGACAGCACCCGAAAATCAGCTTATTTTCTCCGCACTCATAAAATCGGTATTTATGACAAACCAAAATAGAACCGCCATGCGCACCCGAAAATGGTTGTTGTTCTTTTGCAGCATCGGGCTGCTTATCATGTTTTTCATGTTCCCCAGAAACCGGGAGTGGGCAGGAACAGTCATTGGATATTGGAATAGTTTTCCAAAACAGCAAAAGCACCTGGACCTCGAGACGCGCATGCGCCTCCGCTTCGGTAACAATTATATATATTCGAAGAACATCGCCGATTCTTTAAGGAACAGGACTTCCCATCCCAACGCGTTGATATTGATGCCGCCTTCGAGTTATTTCAGTAAAATGGGATTGAAATACCATGTTCCGGAACCCGCGGTTTTCTATTACTATACCGGCATAAAAACCATCTGGGCAAACAGTAAGCATGCAATGGATGCGCGCTGGTACGTGCGGGTCAGCAATGGCAGGATCATCCTCGACAGCATTACCGACAAGCGCATGATACAGGACACCATCCGGGAATTCGTTAAACTGGGGGTATCGTTATGAGTGCCGTGCTCATGGTCATCGTGCTGACCATCCTGCAGTTTATTGCGGGCTTTGGCGTGTTGAGCCTGTTTAAAATATCGCTTAAGCCCGCGATGCAAATCTCCCTGTCACTGCTGATGGGCGTCGCGGTGTTTTCCCTGGTTCCATTGATCCTGCAATTGAACTATATGCCCATTACACGTGCCGGTGTTTTCATTTCCTTGGTGATGGCCTGCCTGCTGTTGAATATGCAATACAAAACAGTGCTCGCCCAGCTGAAGACAATTGCAAAAAAGCCGCGCTTCCGCATTCAATTGTATGAAGTTCCCGCGTTGATAGTGATTTCCCTTATTGTTCTGATAAGCGTATGGCGGTGCTTTTACCTGCCGCCCACCTCCCGGGACCTCACATCGGGGCCCGAGGTAATTGCCGAATATGCCGTCAGGGAAAAGACAATGGTCAATTCAGTTTTCCTGGTTAACCTGGAAACTACGAACAATCAATTCAAATCTACTTTCATCACTTCCTTGCAGGTAATTTATAAATATGCGGGATTTCCTTTCGGACAGTTGTGGCTAAGCACCATCTTTGTTTGCTTCCTTGTTTTCCTGTACCATGCGCTTAGCCTGCTTATTCACAGGATGCTGGCAGGTTTATTGTTGATATGCTTCCTGGCAATTCCTGAAATGTATGCCTACACTTTCATGGCCCTGTACGATTACAGCAACGCGGTGTTCTTTTTCCTGGCCGCCTGGTTCCTGAACGAATTCATGAAAACAGGCAATACCCGCCAAATCGCCTTCGCCGGCTTGCTGATGGGAATTGCCACTTACATACGCTCCGAAACCCTGGTGCTTGCAGCAATGCTGGCCCTGGTGCTAATTTGGATAGACAGGAGAAAACCGGGGGGATTCCGGAGGCGGTTGATACCTGCATTTTATTTTTTACTGCCTTCGGCGATCTTTTATTATTTACAGGTTAATGTTTACATAGATCTGTACCTGCCGGTATCTTATGAAATCAAGGGCCTGGTGAACCCCAACCTCCTCGACCTGCAGCCGCTTTTCCAACGTTTTGCCGACATCAACACCGAACTGATCTTCAGCAAGCTCGGCATCATTCATTACGGGTATTTTATTTTTATCTTCCTGTTCGTTCTGCTGATCGATATTATTTGGAAGGGATGGCCGGGCAAAACCCCTTTAAACTGGCTATATGCCGTGTTGGTAGTATACCTGGGGCTTGCATTGCTCGGTTATCTATTGCCGTTACTAGACCTTCCGAATTCCACCAAACGGGGCCTTTTTAAAATGTTCCCGTTGATGCTGCTATACATGGGTAACAGCACGCTGCTCATTCATATTTCCCGCAACATAGAAAAATGGGAAACCGGTCTTAGGGCCGTTCGTGCGGATGCACGCCGTTGAATATTTTGAATGAAGCGACGCCGGCTTTTTGCAAGGCATATTGCAGGCTTACCCGCAACACGCCGGCGCCGTACTGGATGCTTCTTCTGAAATTGATGGACGAGGCGTCTTCGAAATACTTGGTGGGACAGGTGATTTCGGCTATCTCGTACCCGCGGTAAAACACCTGGGCCAGCAGCTCGTTGTCAAACACAAAATCATCCGAGTTCTGCTCGAATGGAATCGATAACAGCACCTCGCGGTGATATGCCCTGTAGCCAGTATGGTATTCCGACAGCTTTTGCCGCATCAGCATGTTTTGCGTGGCGGTCAGCAGCCTGTTGAAGAAATATTTATACAAAGGCATGCCGCCTTTTAACGCGCCCCTGCCCAGTATTCTCGAGCCCAGCACTACAGGATACACCTTGTTTGCTATCAGCGAAGCCATTGGATTGATCAATGCAGGCGTGTATTGATAATCCGGATGAAGCATGATGACGATGTCCGCCCCCAGGTCGAGCGCTTTGCGATAACATGATTTCTGGTTACCGCCATAGCCCTTGTTTTGTTCGTGACGGATGATGTGCGTAATGCCCAGTTCCCGGGCAATGTCGATGGTATTGTCCTTGCTCGCGTCATCCACCAGGATGATCTCATCGACCAATGACTTATCTATTTCATCGTAGGTTTGCTTCAGCGTTTTTGCGGCGTTGTAAGCGGGAAGCACCACTACTACTTTTTCTCCTTTGATCATTACTGCTATTTCTCCTTTTCTAGCCTGGCAATTGTTTTCTTAGCGGCCTCCAGTCGTATCTTCTTATTTTTCTCCACCATGCTGTTGGTGATCCATTTTTCCAACTTATGATGCAAAGGCACCAGCAGCGCGCCGATAGCGATAAGTATCACCAACATCAACACGGGCGAATGGTTGGTTACCTTGTCCAGGTAGGGATGAATGAAAAGATTGATGAACTCAAATACCGCGAGCAGCCCCAGCACACCGAAAAACTCAATGAAGCCTGCCGAAACAACCACGCTCCGGCTAAGCACCAGGAATAATATTATGAAAGTGATCAATACTATGGCAATCCCCGCGTATTGCAGGTTGTGCCTGTGTTGCTCCTTTTGCCGCGCAACCCTGGCTTCCTCTTCCCTGTCATTGATTTGCTTTGTAAAGGTGAGGTTCTGGATCTGTATCAACTGCTGTTCGTTAAACACGCTGTCGCGGTACATGTCTTTCAATTGCGCGTAATAATAAGCGCTGTCCTTCGATTTCAATGAATCATAGGCCATCCGCAACAAAGAAGCGGCCTGTATTATACCCAGCTTATTGCCGCTTTGCCTCGCCACGTCGAGGCTGGCCCATGCATATTGTTTTGCCAGCACAGGCTTACCGGTGTTTAACAGGTAGTCGCTATAGTCGGCCATGGCGTTGATCAGTGGCAAGGCAATGCGGTTTGAATCGCTGAAAGCGATACATCTTTTGTAATAGCTTTCTGCAAGGTCGGGTTCATTCTTTTGCCTGTACACGGAGGCAAAAATATAGAGCATGCGCGCAAACCCATAAGCATCGTCGTCCTTCCTGGTTGCTTCATTGGCGAGTTGAATATACCGTAAAGCGGAATCGGTCTGATGCAAGCCGAGGAAGGTCTCGGCCATGTGGCTGTAAAGCCTATTGTATGTTGTGGGAATGTTCCTGGCCGCCTGGTCGGTAAATGCTTCCGCCTTGCGCAGGTACTTGAGCGCCTCGGGGTAGTTCTTCAATTGCTTGAACACCACCGATATTTCCTTGCTTACCACAGATATGCCGGTATTGTTCCTGCTTTTTTCATGAATGGCTAACGCTTTGAACAAAAACTCGAGCGATTGTTTCAGATCACCGGCGATGCTGAAATACATGCCCAGCAGTACATAAGACCGGGCCATCAGCGAGTCGGAATGGGAATCGGTGGCTATTCGCAAGGCCTGATCAATGGTTGCCCGGGCGCTGTCCTTTTCGCCGGCATACAAAAAATTCCTGGACTTATTGGAAAGCTTGCGGAACGCTTCGTGCCGGCCTTTGGTTTGGCCAGACTCTTCGGGATCGTCGCCATAGTCCGGTAAATCCTGGGACCGGGCTTCTCCGAACGCAAGGAGCACAAAAAAAATGACAAATACTTTTCTCATGAACGCCCGGTAATGTTGAGTTTGAATTGTGTATGAAGTTAAAAAATAGTACACACTCTTTATTTCTTCCAGATGTCGTCAAACTCTTCTGGCCTGCGTTTAAATTGTGCGTGCACAAAAGGACACAGTGGTATCACCTTCAATCCATTTTTACGTGCATGATCTGCCATTGCGGCCAGCAGTTTTTTTCCCAATCCCTTACCCTCTGCCTTGGGGAAAACCTCAGTATGGTATACGGTCAGTTCGTTGCCCGCAACGCTGATCTCCATTTCTCCAAGCTGATCATCGCCTTCCATTGCATACACGCCGCCGCGGCCGTGTTCGTCCAGTTTTACATCGATGGTATCCATAGGGCTAAATTTAATCATAAAATCACCAGCGGTTGACAATAGTCATTTTGTTAGCATGAAAGCCGCGTTTTAACGCCAGTTTTGGAACACCCATGCCAATTTTGTATATTTAAATATACCCCTGCTTGTTCCCCGGCAATGATTAATAGCACTTGCCTTTAAAAAATACCAGGCCACCGGCCACTTACTACATCAATCGCAGTCCCCTTCTTGAACCAGACCGGTAAAGATTCTGAAAGAGCAATGCATGCCGCATTTGAAAGGTAAAACCGATCATCATTAAACTTTAATCAATGAAAAAGCTACTGAGCATTGCTATGGCAATGGCACTGGCCATTCTGCCATTTACTTCCTGCCAAAAATCAGAAACTGTTTCAGAAGAAGAAAAATTGCTGCAACTGCAAGCGCCTTCCGGGCAGCACATAGCTGCCGCCATCAGCGATGTAAGGGCGGAAGCCGCAGCAATTATTCTGGATAAATTCGGAACAGGAAAAGCTTTCCGGCTTACCGCCATAGAATATTTGAATGTAACGAAGGGATATGCCGCGATTATTTCTTACCGTTTGAGCGACGGTACTACGGGCAATTATGCAACCGTTGCAGATGCAGCCTTCACCGTAGAAGCTGCGTCGATCCGCACCAATTCCGTAAAAACTAAAAAAACGTCCGGGGCCTCTGCGATAATCAATGATGAGTCTGTCAGCAAGGTAACCCTCCAATGTTTAAAAACGGGCACCTGCGAGTGCAAGATCTCCGCGACCATCAACGCCGAAACCGGCACAATAACCTGGAAATGCAGTTGCACCGACTGCGAGATGCAGATTATTATCAGTTGATCCTGGTCAACATTCACGCCTTTCAACTGCGCATGGGCATGCCACATATACAAGGCAGCAGGCTGTAGATAACTCCTGCTGCCTTGTGTGCTTTGACAGCATGAAGTATAAAATACTGGTTATTAATTGTCCTATAATTCTCCTAATAAAAAAAGCCTTCCCCCACGGAAGGCTTGTACCAATCAAATGCAATAACCAACCCTATCAGAAAGAAAAAACCTCGGATAAACACACGAACCAAGTTATTAGGGTGCTAACTAAAAAAAAACCGTTAAAACACCTTTATTGTTGACATAGAATGCACTACAAAACCACTACGGCCGGAAAAATCCGGGCGGCGGTAACCAAATCCTCAACCGGGCTGGGCAATATCAAAGCGTAAAGCGCGTTGCCCTGCGCGCCGGGTAAGCGAAGCGTACATTGGTGTATGAAATGGATTACCGACTGTCCGGATTGACCCAGCCTGACCATGGCTGATCAAATGATTTGTTGACCGCGAAGCCTTCCGAAAAAATTCCGCAAAAAGTAAAGCGCTTACAAAAAGTCATTTCCATTCTATTTTAAAATGCATTAGCCCTATAGCATTGTGCCTTATTATTTAAAGATGAAAACAGCAGATACTTTACTGTTAACACGCAGCGATGTCGCCGGCCTTTTATCGATCGATGAGTGCATTGCGGCAGTGGAAAACGCTTTCAGCGCACATGCCCATGGAAACATGCCTGCTCCAGGGGTACTGGGTTTGCATGCCGCTGATGGCGGCCTACATATCAAAGCAAGCCTGTCGGCACCGCCCGCCAAATATTTTGTGGCGAAAGCAAATGCCAATTTCCCGGGCAATCCCAAACGGCATAGGTTACCCACCATACAAGGCGTGATCATTGTTTGCGATGCAGTTAACGGCAAGTTGCTGGCTGTAATGGACTCTATTGAAATTACCATCATACGCACAGGCGCGGCCACTGGCGTGGCTGCCAAATACCTTGCGCTGCCGAATGCTACTACCGCCACTATTATCGGTTGTGGCAACCAGGGAAGGATTTCCATCAAGGCGCTGAAGGCGGTGCGGCCCATCCAAAAAATATTTGCATTCGATACCGATGCGGAACAGGCCGCGAGGCTGTGTAAAGAATTTGAACACGAGTTGGATGCCATTCCTATCACGGCAAGCAATATGCGTGCTGCGCTTAGCAACAGCCAGGTTTGCGTAACCTGCACCACGGCTAAACAACCATTGCTGCACGCCGCCGATATTGCGCCGGGAACTTTCATTGCAGCAGTGGGAGCAGATAATGAAGATAAAAATGAACTGCACCCCGACTTATTTCTTACCAGTAAAATAGTAGTGGACATCCTTGACCAGTGCGCACGCATAGGCGACCTGCAGCACGCTTTGAAACAAGGGTATATTACATTGGACGGTGTTCATGCGGCATTGGGACAGGTGATCGCACAACAAAAGCCCGGCCGCGAATCCGCCGACGAGATCATTGTTTTCGACAGCACGGGCACTGCGTTGCAGGATGTGGCAGCGGCCGCAATAGTATACGAGAGAGCGACCATCAATGGAACAGGTACGTATGTGCGCTTTGGCGCGTAGCTATGCTGGCATTAAGTTTTATAAACTATATTAAGGCAATGAAACAAACGCCCGGTCAGATCTTCCGCCGTTTTTTACGCTTTGGTTTCCTCGCCTGGGGCGGACCGGTAGCGCAAATTGCCATGATAAGAAAAGAGCTGGTGGATGAAGAAAAATGGGTAACTAAAGAACATTTCAATCGTGCACTCGCGGTGTACCAGGCCCTGCCAGGTCCCGAGGCACAAGAACTTTGCGTGTATTTCGGAATGCGCGCCGGGGGAAGGTTGGGTGGCTTCCTGGCAGGGCTTGCATTTATGCTCCCGGGGCTATTGCTGATCTTATTGCTCACATGGGTGTATACACGGTTTGGAATTAATTCACCTTTGGTGCAGGTGGTATTCGCGGGTATTCAAGCTGCCGTAATTGCATTAATAGTTTTCGCGGTGTACCGCATCGGCAAGCACGCGGTGGTTAACAAGGCGTTGATGGCAATAGCCCTGGCCGCGGCTGTTGCATTTGCCTTGGGAACAAACTTCCTTATTATTCTGTCAGCCGCCGGCCTGGCTTATTTGTGCTGGAATAAAAACAACAGGATCATGGCCGCGGTGGTAATGCTTGCACTGGCGGCAGCTACCACATTTACAGTGTATAATAAAGGATTGCCAAATGTAAAAGCTATAATTGCACAGCCTGGCCAACCGCGCGAAAGAAGCAATGACCAACTAAAAGTTTTTGCCACCGGCCTGAAAGGAGGATTGCTCACATTCGGCGGAGCTTATACCGCCATACCCTTCATTCAAAGAGATGCGGTACAGGATAATAAGTGGATGACCCAGGAACAATTCCTGGATGGCATTGCATTATCAGGCATTCTTCCCGCGCCGCTGATCATTTTCTCCACTTTCGTTGGCTATTTCGGAGGAGGCTGGACAGGAGCGCTGCTCATTACCCTTGGGATTTTTCTTCCGGCATTTACATTTACGCTGCTGGGCCACTCGCTGTTGGAAAAACTGATCGCCCACCCTGGCCTGCATAGTTTCCTGGATGGCATAACGGCCGGCGTGGTGGGACTGATTGCCGCAACCGCGATTCAACTGTTCATCGCAACCATTACGAACATTACAGCCATCATCATCTTTACGCTAGCATTGGGAATATTGATAAAGTTCCGTTCCAAATACACCATTGTATTTGTAATAGCAGGCGCAGGCTTGCTGAGCCTCGCCTTAAAATATGCAGCAAACTTTATCTCCTAGAAGTAAGTAGCAATACCGAATTGAATGGCGCCGGTTTTAGCAGGAGGATTACCCAGCAAATCCCTTTGCTGCTGGTGGCGGTAATTGAACCTTACAACTGTTTGCCCTGTTGGCCTGAACGAAATCGCGGGCACCACGGCCCAGGCCTCGTCATAGATCTTACCTCCGGTTTGAATAAACTTCCCTTTGTTCCAATCAACATACTCCAATCGTACGGAAACGTTGAGCACCGCATTCTCAAATCCGAGCATAGGTCTTTTAAGTACGGGCTGCACAAAATCGATGAACCCACCCCGTTGCCGGCTTCCGAATTGCTGGGTAAATCCATCGGGAAGGTTTACGCGCACCCACGCCCATTCCGCATTAATATAAGTATCGACTGCGGGAAGGGTGGCATTGAAGTCGAGCGCCACTACATCCACGCGGCGCTTTTTGTCGAGCGTGATACCGTCTTCTTCAAACTTATTGTAAACCCCACCCATGTACGAAATGCCCAACTCGCCGATGTTCCTGTTGCGCACCGCGAATTTGCCCGTAAGTAAAGGACTTCCATTAAAGCTTTCTTCAAAACGGTCAGGATTCTGCTTGCTGGCGGGCAAAAAGGTCTTATTCTCCGGGTTATCGATGATATGATCGTCAAAACCATTGGTCAGGTATGCTTCGTATGCGTACGCCCAATTGTCGGTATATTTTTTTCCATACACGCCAAAGCCCACATTGCTCCACGTGGCGGGGAGCATTTGCGTTGCGGAAATAGGGCGGTCTATGAACTCCCATTTAGGGCCATCGTGGTTTTGATTGAATGCGCCGATAGGGTTCATTACGATACCGCCGCGCAGGTTGAATAAAGGATGGAATTCAAAATCCACCGATGCAAATTCGATATTGATCTCTTTGGTGCCATCTTCAAACTCTATCTCGGTCAGGAACTTGATCCTTTGCGAAACGGTGGATGCAATGAACAATGTAAGCCTGCGCATCTGGAATTGATGGCGTTCGCTTACGCCGTCCTCGCTTACGTATTGATAGTTGGCTTCGGCATACCCGCCCAACGCTACAGGAAGCTTGCCCACCTGCAGGAAGGGCCTGTTGTACACGGCGTCCATATTCAACGGCAGCGAATCGGTTTTAACCGGCGCACGCCGCAGCAAAGCAGGATCGATTTGCGCAATTCCCGCAAATGTCATTACCATAAAAGCCGCGAGAAGTAAATACCGTTTCATTTTTTTCTGAGGTCGATAAAGAGTTGATTGTTGTTTACCACCACGGGAAAGCTGCGCAGGTTGCTTTCGGCAGGTCCATTGGTAACCCTTCCGCGGTTGTCGTATTCGCTGCCATGAGCAGGGCATTGCAGGTAACTGCCTGCAACATTCACTTCGGCGCCCTGGTGCGCGCATTCCATCCATAGCGCGGAGTAATCGGTGTCGCTGAACCTGTACACGCAAATCGGGAACTTCAGCGCATCGTTTCTCACCACCACGTATAGCTTGTACGATGTTTTACCGTTGTTTTTAATGATAAAGTCCTTTGTATCGATCAGCAAGCCGTCATTGTTCAATTTGCCTGGTATGATCTGGGTAGATTTGCAGGAGGATAATAATCCCGCCAAACCCGTTGCCGCTATGCAGGCCGTACAGCCGGTCTTGATAAAATCCCTTCTTTTCATCGTATATGCATGCTGGTTATAATGATTCCAGGAACCTGATCAGTTTGGCCTTGTCCGACTCCGTTAATTGGGTGAAGGCGGTTTTGCTTTGTTGTGCTTCCCCACCATGCAGCATAATGGCCGCCTCAATGCTCGTTGCCCTGCCATCGTGCATTAAGAAGTATCGCCCGCCCTGTGAATTTTTCGAGAGGCCAAGTCCCCACAAGGGCGGTGTCCTCCATTCGGCGGTGGAGGCGCTGCCTTCGGTATATCCATCGTTCAATGCGGGGCCCATGTCGTGCAGCAGGAAATCAGAATAAGGATGGAATGTTTTGTTCGATAAGGCAGCAATGGCCGAATTACCTGTTTTCAATTCCGGCACGTGGCATTTGCCACAGCTGATCTGCATGAAAATATTTTTTCCCGCAACAATGTCCGCATCGGCGGTATTTCTTTGGATGGGTGCTTTCAGCATTTTCAAATACGCCACCACGTCTATCACGGTTTGATTGGACACTTCAGGATCGAGCATTTGCCCGTCATAAGTGTCGTAAGGCTCATAGGTGGATACAATGCCCATGTCCTGGTTATAGGCATTTACTGTTTGATGCATCAGGTCGTAGGCCGCTGCTTTCTTTCCAAACCGGCCGATATATTTTCCTCCTTGCGTAATGCTGTTGGGTCTCGTTACCAGGTAAGGTGGAATGTTGATCCAGTTGGGCCGGCCTGAAATACCATCGCCATTGGCATCGTTGGGATCGGCAAGGGCCAGCAGGTCTGCATCGGGCACCCCATCCACCAATCCCAAACCCGTATTGGCGGGCGGAGTGAATTTTGAAAAGGTGGCACCCGAGGGAATGGTTTCAGCTTTATAGTTATAAATGGCCCTGTTTTGCAGTTGTGGCCCGCCCATGTGCAGGTATTGATTGCCCGTACTATCAATTTGACCGAAGCGGGTAAGGGTCGAAAATGGATGCCCCTTGCCGTCGCCCGCATGGCAGGTGCCGCAGGATGTAGCCACAAATACAGGCCCCAGGCCGGTTTCGGCAGTAAATATCTCATCGTTAAATGCCACATCGCCCCGGATGAACTGGGCCTTTTCCTGCGCGGTAAGGCCTTCTATGGGACCATCCAACACCTCGTCATCGGCAGGCGCCCTGGGCAGCATTTTATCGCAAGCCAGGGCGGCTACCATGCAAAAGGCAATAATTGCGATAACAGTAAATTGTTTCCTCATACCCACAACATTTATCAATTAGATATGCAAAAATAATGTTTTAGGCGAATCTAATTTATATTTTCGATAAGTCTTTTTATTTTGCAGCCAAATTTTGCCGTCTTGCATTCATTTACAGAAGAAAACTACCTGAAAGCCATCTATAAATTACAGGAACAAAGCGGGGAAACGGTGGCCAACTCCGACCTGGCCCGGGTGCTGGATGTACATTCGGCCAGCGTTACGGACATGCTCAAAAAAATGGCCGCCAAAAAGCTGATCATTTATGAGAAGTCAAAAGGGTTCAAACTAACGGAAAAGGGAAGACAGATCGCCGTCACCATCATCCGGAAACACCGGTTATGGGAAGTGTTCCTGGTAGAAAAATTAAAATTCGGTTGGGATGAGGTGCATGACATAGCGGAACAACTGGAACATATCCAAAGCCCCGAGCTCATCAGCAGGCTCGACCAGTTTTTGGGCCATCCCAAGGCAGACCCGCACGGCGACCCCATTCCTAACTCCAATGGGGTGTTTGCCAAATCGAAATCGGTGCTATTATCTGAAATGAAAATAAATACCGAGGGAAAATTTACAGGCGTCACCGACCACTCTCCTGCTTTTTTAAGCTATCTCGATAAGATCGGTCTCAGCCTCGGCGATTCCATTAAAGTAAAATCCATCGAGGCCTTCGATCATAGCTATACCCTGCAATTAAAGGGCAAGAGCGAACTAATGGTAAGCAATAAAGTAGCCAACAGCCTGTTAATAACCGAGTAGCTCCATTCGCATTTTATTGAGAGCATGTACATTGCGGATCACTTAACCTTTGGAGTAGCACTATGAAATACCTGCTTACCGCTCTTATTGCCTGCTGCTTTGCCGCCCATGGCCAAGCCCAGCACACGCTTACCATCGTACTTAAAGGCAGTGAGGAAAAACAATCCCTCGCCGGTGCAACAGTATTATGGAAAGAAAAGAACAAGGCCTTTGTTGCAGATAGCACAGGGAGGGTAACCATTACAGACGTGCCGGCCGGTGTACAGACCTTTGTGATATCGTACACAGGCTTCGGTGAAAAAACCCTTAGGTATGTAGTTTCATTAGCTACGCCATCCACCATCGAGATCGAATTGGAAGAAGAGGATGAACACGAAGAAGAAGTGATCGTAACCGCTACGCGTACCAGCCGCACCATTACCAACACCCCCACGCGCACCGAAGTTATTTCAGGCGAGGAGCTTGCCGAAAAAGCGAACATGAAGCCGGGCGATATCAGGATGCTGCTCAGCGAAAGCACCGGCATTCAAACCCAACAAACTTCCGCTACATCTTTTAACGCAGGCATACGCATCCAGGGATTGGATGGAAGATATACACAGATACTCCGCGATGGTTATCCATTGTACGCGGGGTTTTCAGGAGGGCTTTCCATTTTGCAGATCGCCCCATTGGACCTTAGACAGGTAGAGGTGATCAAAGGTTCATCTTCTACGCTCTATGGTGGAGGCGCCATTGCGGGATTGGTAAACCTGGTATCTAAAACACCGCGTGACGAGCGCGAGCTTAGCTTTATCGCAAACGGAACGTCTGCAAGAGGTCTCGACCTCAGCGGCTTCTACAGTGAGCGCTATGGCAAGGCAGGCCTTACAGTGTATGCGGCACGCAACAGCAATGCCCCTTACGATCCCGCTGACATCGGGTTAACCGCCATCCCGAAATTCGAGCGGTATACCGTAAATCCCCGCCTCTTCCTGTATGGGAAAAAAACCACCGCCGATATCGGCTTAAGCTTTATTTCCGAAGACCGGACCGGCGGGAGCGTCGAGTATATTAAAAATAACAGCGGCAATGGTTTCTTCGAACGCAACAAGACCAACAGGATCACGACGCAACTAGGGATCGCACACCGGCTGAATGAAAAAACCACGCTGCAACTTAAGAACAGCTACAGTCGCTTCGACCGCAACATTACCATTCCATTTTACGGTTTCGAGGCGGTACAGCAATCTTCCTTTTCGGAACTAACGCTCAACAATAGGCGCAATAAAGCGGATTGGATCATCGGTATCAACGTACTGACGGAGGACCTGCACCAACCCATTCGCGCTACCTTGCCGGTGCTGGACTATCACTTCAATACCTATGGCATATTCATTCAGAATGCCTGGGCGCCATCTGAAAAATTTGTGCTGGAAGCCGGCCTCCGCGGCGATTACGTAAAACAGTACGGCTTCGAGCTGCTGCCAAGGATCTCGGCAATGCTTAGGATCTCACCCAAGGTTACTACGCGTCTCGGCGGAGGGTTGGGATACAAAACGCCTACGGTGTTTACCGAAGAATCGGAGCGTGTGCAGTTCAGGAACATTTATCCCATCGACGAAAACAAGACCAGGAATGAACGTTCGGTTGGACTGAACTGGGATATCAATTACCGCACACAGATCGGCGACGTAGGCTTCAGCCTGAATCACCTGGTATTTTATACAAACCTCAACAAGCCGCTGGTGCTGGTAGGCATACCGGGCGGAAAATCGGAATTCCGAAATGCAGACGGTCATTACGACACCAAAGGAATGGAAACCAACATCCGCCTGCTCTATGGAGATTTTAAATTGTTCGTGGGCTATACCTACACAGATGCCAACACGCATTTTTCAAATGAAAAAGAATGGTTGCCGCTTACTGCCCGCCACCGGTTGAACAATGTGCTGATGTACGAGCTCGAAGAAAAACTGAAGATCGGCCTCGAAGCGTATTATTTCAGCCGGCAGCGATTGAGCGATGGAAGCTCCGGCAGATCGTACTGGATCATGGGTTTTATGGTTGAAAAGATATGGGAGAAGCTCGCAGTCTACATCAATTTTGAAAACTTTACCGATAGCCGTCAAACCCGGTTCGATTCCATCAATGCCGGCACAATTGAAAATCCCGTCTTCCGTGATATTTATGCGCCGGTAGAAGGCTTCGTGATAAATGGCGGTATCAAAATCAGATTGTAAACGGTCCTTACTTGCTGAGCTCCTGGAGCCATTTTGTTGCAAAAGCGCGCATGGCATCTGTTGCAGGCTTGCCCGAGCGATAAGCCAGCTTCCACTCCGCCGGTTTCTTTTCATAGGCCGGGTTAACAAATACTTTCTTGCCCCAGGCTTCCTTTAGTTCCGCATTGTAATCCACGTCGGCGGTTATGTCCAGCATTTGCTGCAACCTGCGTTTGATCAGGAGTTGCGGGTTTTCGGGAAATTCTGTTTCATATTTCTGCATGGCCTGTTCGTGCTGCTTCTTCAACTGTTCGTTGGTGCGGGTTACGAAATCCATGCGGCGTTTGATGGTGTTGTTATTGGGATCGTCCAGCGCGGCCAATTCTTTTTTGAGCGCTTCCAGCCGGTGCGGAACAGCATTTCTTATTTTTTCATTGGGAGAATTTGCGTTCGCTTCCGTCATTTTGATGGCGTTTTCGATCCGCTCCTTTTCTTCGGCCCTGATCGTTTCGGGTGTGTCCTCCAGTTTCATCGGCTCTTTTGGTTTTCGCATGGCCCTGAATGCCAAGTATTCCTTCCTGAACTCTTCGGAAGTTGAATATTTTTTCGCGTATGCCGCAAGTTCATTTACTACAGCAACACGGTTGCCCCCAACGATGTTCTTAGCTTGTTTGGCGCCATAATACAGGAATTGCCCATTTCTAAAGCTGAACACGATGTTCTTGTTCGCATCAGCTTGGGTAAGCCCCAATTGCTTCCAGATATCGTCCGTAAGTTGCCGGGCCTTCATAGCCAACAGGAACAGGCAGACAAAGCCGATCAGGGATACAACGACCAAGGTCTTTATTGCTATTACCAGAGTTTTAAAAGCAGAACGTCTCATATCGCAAGGTTTATCATAAAAATATTGCAGCATGGGGAGCGTGCGCATCGGATGAAAATATGATTTCTGCAATGCGGTGCATTTTAAAGGAATTGCCGGGCTATGGCTTTTAATCATATTTTAATTTCCCCGTTCCAGCCATTAATATCAACTTGCAGGGGCTATGAAGCTCAACTTAGCCTTGGTTTTGTCCATTATTATTGGAGTGGGATTGGTAGCCCTTGGCTTCACCGCATTTCAAATATCTTCTGAACGAAGCAAGCTCAACAATGAGCTGGAAGTTAATACGATCAGGATCGCGGAGGACTTTTATAAAACCCATCTCGACCAACTGGAAGCGGGCGATACAACGCAATTAAACCTTAATGATAGCATCGTAAGCCAGTACAACCTGCTGGGCCTTGCTTTGTATTACAATGCAGACAGCGTGCAAACCTTTCACCCGCTTACCAAGCAATACCTCCAGGCATCGCATGATTACATAGCCCAGGCTTTGTCTGCGGATTCATCCATGAGCAATACCATCAAAGCGGGTGGCCAACGCGTTCATGAATACATAAGGATTGTAACCAGGGACAGCATGCCTACCATGGCGGTGATCTTTTATACAGACGCGGATTACATCGCCAACATCGTGAACAGCATCTGGCTCAGGAACTTTTTGCGATGGTTCCTGCAAGCCCTGGTGATCTCGATAGTAACGTTGCTTATTGTAAGATGGGGCATCCTAGTGCCACTGAACCGTGTGGTAGAATGGATAAAGGTTGCGCGTACCGGCAATGTGGATGACCTGAAAACAAGGCCGCCCAATACTTTTCTTGCGCCATTGTACAAGGAAATTTCCGGCATTGCGCGGGCCATGCAGGAAGCAAAGGCCACCGCGCAGGAAGAAGCGCGGCTAAGGACTTCCGCCGAATCTATCTGGACGCCGGAACGACTGAATGAAGAAATGAAGCAGGTTTTGCAGAACAGAAAGCTGATAGTGGTTTCTAACCGCGAGCCATACATGCATATCCGTTCGGGCCGGGAGATCAATGTCATCATGCCTGCGAGTGGCATGGTTACGGCGCTGGAACCGATATTGAAGGCCTGCGGCGGGCTGTGGATCGCATCGGGCAGTGGCGATGCGGACCGCGAAACCGTGGATGAGAACGATAAAATACTGGTGCCGCCCTACGAAGGCAAGTACACCTTGCGCCGCATATGGCTTACCAAGGAACAGGAAAATCATTTTTATTACGGGTTTTCCAACGAGGGATTGTGGCCGCTCTGCCATATTGCGCATACCCGTCCCACGTTCAGGATAGAGGATTGGGAATATTACAAGGAAGTAAACGCCCTGTATGCAAGGGCGGTGATAGAAGAGATCAAAGGAGAAGAAGAGCCCTTCATACTCGTGCAGGATTATCATTTTGCGTTGCTGCCCCTCATGATCAAGCAGGAAAGGCCCGATGCCAAGGTGGCCATATTCTGGCACATACCCTGGCCCAATCCTGAGTCGTTCGGCATTTGTCCCTGGCAAAGAGAATTACTAAGTGGCATGCTCGGTGCGGACCTGATAGGCTTTCACACACAATTTCACTGCAATAATTTTTTGGAAACGGTCAACGATGCGCTCGAATCGAGAGTATTGTGGGAAAATTTCTCGGTTAAGATCGGGAACCATTTTACATTGGTGAAGCCATTTCCCATCAGCATTGCATTTACGTTGAAGGACTATGATACACAGAATGGCCCGCGTCAGTCGCCCACCGAACTAATGAAACAATACGGCATCAACGCGGAGTATATGGCTGTTGGAGTTGAAAGAATAGATTACACAAAAGGATTGATCGAAAAATTCCTGGCGGTAGAAAGGTTCCTCGATAAATATCCTTCGTACCAGGGCAGGTTTACATTGGTACAAATTGGCGCAGTGAGCCGGGCATTGCTAAAAACGTATTCTGATACCGTGAACTTAGTAGAAACCGAGATCAACAGGATCAACTGGAAATTCAAAGCGCGCAACTGGCAGCCCATTTTGTTTTTGAAGAAACACCATAGCCACGAAGAGATCTTGCCCTTTTACCGCTCTGCCCATTGCTGTATGGTAACCTCATTGCATGATGGAATGAACCTGGTGGCAAAAGAGTTCATCGCGGCGCGCGACCATAACGATGGGGTGCTAATTCTCAGCCGCTTTGCGGGAGCTTCGCAGGAATTGCACGGGGCGCTCATCGTCAATCCTTATGATATCGAACAGTCTGCGGATGCCATCAAGACATCGCTGGAAATGCCAATCGAGATGCAATCGCAAAAAATGAAACAACTGCGCCGCACGGTCATGAACCATAATGTGTATTCCTGGGCCGCCGGGATATTGAGGACAATGGCCTCGATCCAAAATTGATCGATTATTTTTCGTACGTGAGCACCACCAACCCCGAATCATACGTTTTCGCTTCCTTAAGCCGGAAGATCTTTCGCTTTTGTATATTGATGAAAAACGGCTTGCCGCTGCCGAGGATAACCGGCACAATGGCCAGTTGCAATTCATCTACCAGGTCAAGGTTAATAAGCGATGACACCAATTCAGCGCCACCGAAAACCGCAATGTCGTTTCCCTTTTCTGATTTGATCTTGTTTACCGCTTCCTTCAAATCTCCTTTCACCAACACAAATTCATCCGCCACTGCATCGAGGGTGGCTGAAAAAACATAGTGCTTCATGTGTGCGAAGGGATTGTTATCACTGGTTTTCTTTTTTTTCTTCGAAGATGATTTCGGCTGCATGGCCAGCGATGCTTCGTAGGTTTTGCGGCCATAGAACATGGCATCTGTCCGCTTCCAGTGTTCCGCAAGCTCGCGGAAATGCTCCTTATCATAAATGATCCAGTCGTACTCTCCGTTCGGGCCCTCTATAAAGCCATCGAGGCTAACGGCAAAGCCCGCTGTTAACTTTCGCATATAGTGCAAGTTTAGGACAAAGCTAGCTGGCTGGTTCGACGAAAAATTGGAGAAACCCGACATTATTCGGTCAGCCAGGCTGAAGCGGGTTCATTGCTGCATTCCTGCAGGAATTTTTTAGGCGATAACCCCGAAAGCATTTTGAACTCATTGATAAAATGCGCCTGGTCATAATACCCGCAATCGTAAGCAAGGGCCGTAAGGTTTTTGAGCGGCCCGGAATAAAACGCAGCCACCGCCTTCCTGAACCGCAGGACGCGCTGCAGAAACTTTGGTGTTATACCTACGTGTTGATCAAACTCCCTTTGCAGCTTGCGCTCGTGAATGATATGTTCCTTTAAAAAATGTGCAACCGAAGTATAGTTTTTAATAGCGTGCACGAGGGGAATGAACCGATCGACGCTTTCCAGCTTGTCGCGGTTATCGTATAATTTTTTTATGAGAATGTTTTCAATCAACCTTATCCTTTCATCGATGGCACCAATGCCGGCCATGCGCTCCTCTATTTCCAGGAAGAGATAATTATTCAATAATGACAAAGGCACTGTGCTGCCGGTAAGATCGGCAACAGGCTGATGAATAAAAGGTGAAAGACCGCCGGGTTTAAAACTGATACTGACCAGGTCTACCTGGCCAGTTGCACTGGTAAAATAATAAGCAGGACGTTGGCCTACCAGGCAACTTCCTTTATATACGCTTACATTGTTGCTTCCATTTGACCAGGCCTGTGCAAACGAGTGGCCGTAATTGAACATGCACTCTATGTTACCGTCGGGCACCAGCCGCTGCGGTACATCAAAAGCCCCTGTACTCGCCTTTACCATCCAGATGCATTGGATGTACGGGCGTAGTGGCGCAGCGACTTTGAACTCGCGGTACATGGAGAAAAATAAGTATCTCAAATTACGATTTTTAAGCGTCGATATCTTATTATGCATGCTCATCCGTAATACCGGAGCGGGTTCTATCTTTGCCCGGTTCATATAGGAACTATGAAGAAAAGTTTATGCTACGCCCTCCTGCTCTTTACCCTGCTGGCCTCTTGCGGCGGCAAGGGCACGTTAAGCAGGTTATGGCTGTTTACTTATACCGATGGTCCTTTTACACCAGCCGATTCCGTTTTTAGCGCCGTAAGCTTTCTGCAACTCCGGAACGATGGCACTTATACCCGTGATTTCGGCCAATTCGAATACGGTACCTGGGAAATGGACAAAGAGCAGTTGTTCCTCACCAATCAAAATGGTAAAACTAACCGGCTGGGATATACGATCAAAGGGAAGGACATGCGGTTAACGGTTGCAGGCCGTACTGCTACTTTCGAAAGCAAGCCTCTGCCCGACGCAAAAGAAAATCCCTTTTCGCAAGAAAATAATCGCTGGAGGATCCCTGCTTCAAAAAAAGAAACCGATGACGAGATCAGGATGCGGCTGCGCAACCATTGCCTGTTTTGGGAGATGTATTTCAGGTGGGCGCTAAGCAGCGAGCTCACGAACCTGGATGTAAGAATGACGCCCACACTGATCAAGATCTATGGAAACGGTTTTGCGCTCAAGCATGTTACCGAGCTGCCCACTGAGTGGAAATCATACTTTTACGACGAAGAAGACTGCCGCAAGGCCAATGAGCAAATGGCATACGTGTTTAAAAATAAGAACATAGCATGGGCCAACAGCGACAACAGGTTCAAGATGTTCATCGGCGCTTTTCAGCAATTGGGCTCTTATTTTGAAAAATAACGTGCCGGTTATCTGGCAGCAGCAGCAGTTCGTTGACAAAATCAAACCGTTGGGAAGAAAGCGCCTGCCACTGGCGGCATTGCCTGATGACGGAATGGAAAATTTGTATATTTAGCCATGCCTATTTACATGGATGTACATATTGTTCCAGGCGTAAAGGCCAAGGATGTGGCGGAAGCGCACCGGAAAGATATGCTGCACCAGGATGAATATGATTGTAAATGCATGACCTATTGGATAGATGAGCAACGGGAAAATATATTCTGCCTCATCGAAGCGCCGGGCAAGGAAGCGGTGGAGGAAATGCATAACAGGGCTCATGGATTAATCCCCAATAAGATCATAGAAGTAGACAGCTCGCTGGTGGAGGCTTTCCTGGGCCGTATATATGATCCGGCCGAGGCAGAGGTTACCGCCGATGGTTTAAAGATATTCAGCGATCCTTCGTTCCGGATCCTGCTGGTAACCCGCATTACCGATCCTGTGCTGTTGAAGCACAAACTCGGCAGCGACAAAGCAACGGAACTGTTGAACCGGCACAACAGCATTGTAAGAAAACAACTGGCACTATATGGCGGCCGCGAAGTAGAGCAGGCAAGCGCGGGTTTCATCATTTCATTTGCGTCCGCTGCAAAGGCCGTTGCCTGCGCGCTATCCATTCAAAAGGAAATGCCTGCCGACGATCTGCGGCAACTCGGTTTCGGGATGAGCCTTAATGCCGGCGAACCTGTTGAAAAAAGCAATCAACTCTTTGGCGATACCATTCAACTCGCTTCGTACATGTGCGGTATTGCCCGCGATTTCAAGATTTCACTAACATCATCCGTGCGCGAATTGGTTTCGAAAGACCATTTCAACAACGAAAGAAAATATTTTATGACCTGGCCGCCGCAGGATGAATCGCTGCTGGAAGCCTTGTTCCATCAACTGGAAGAAAACTGGCAAAACCCCGACTTCGACATCGGCAATTACTGCCAGGCAATGGCCATGAGCAAATCACAATTGTACCGGAAGACCATCTCACTCACCGGGCTTTCACCCAATGCATTGCTCAAAGAGTTCAGGCTCGAAAAAGCAAAGGAATTGCTGAAGAGGAAAGGATACAATATCGCCCAGATAACTTTCGATTCAGGGTTTACCAGTCCCTCTTATTTTACCAAATGCTTTAAAAAGAAGTACGGCCTGCTGCCAATGGCATACCTCGACCTGGTGCGTTGAGTGATCAAACTACCCACGTCTTTTCTTTTTACCTTTTTTGCGCGGTGTATCATCGGGAACCGGGGGCGGCGGAGCCTTTACTACCGGCTTGGGTAAATAATGCTGCAACCGCAGCAGGTAATCCTTCGATTGGTTGATGTAATACAACTCGCTGCTTTTATAGGCTGCGAGACTGGTGGTGTCTATGCGGCTGAGAAATTGTTTGTACTCGTTGTAAGCCGGTGCAAATTGCTGTTGAACGCGCAGCGCCTCCGCTTTTTTATAGTGTTGCAGCGCACTGTCGAACCGGGCCTTGCGTAGCCTGTCTGCTGCAAGCGTTTCCCTTTCCAAATGGAGTTGTGTTACGGCCCTTATCTGCCTTTTCGGAAATGCAGCCTGCGGTTTAATATGCAACGCTGAATCATACCATTTCAGGGCAGCTTTATAATCTTTCGCTATCCAAGCTATGCTATCTCCCAGGTGTATGAAATGTTCGTATCGCATACTGTCGATTGCCGCGGCATCCGGCACATATAATTCCATGGACTGGGTAGTTGCGTAGCTGGCTGTTTTGACGTCAGCGGTCGTTGTCTTTTCTTGTTTTGGTGTAAGCTGAACGTTCTCCACCGGTTTACTGGTATAATCCGTAGTGGCAACATTGTTGGCAGCAGTGATATTTTTTTGGACTGTGGTCGCCTCGTTGTTACTCTCTGCGGTTTGCACCGGGGGCTTTGAATTTGCGGGCGTAACGGAATAAGTAACATTGTCAGTGGAAGTGGCAGGCGGCTCTTCGGCGGGCAACGCGGTCTTGGCCTTTCTCGAATCCTGCGTGCTAAGGCTTCCGCCCGGCTGTGGAGTTTGTTTTAGAGCCGCAGTTGTATTTGGACTTGTGGTCGAAGATTTGTTCCTGTTGGAAAAATCGTACACCAACTCTGTGTCGGCGTTCAAATTTCCTTTGTAAACCAGGATAAAAAGATGGGTGTTTTCGCCTTCCGTAATTACCAGGTTGCTGGACCTGGCCGGCTGTGCGAGGCTGTTGATGAGAAAGGTCCTGCTATTGGCCAATTTAATATTGAACAGCCTTGATTCTTCCTTATTGACAAAGCTATAATTGTCAACTGCCGAACGGAACTTAAGCTTTACTACCTGTGCAGGATGTACGTATATTATCTTTCCGCGCTGGCTTTGCGCGCCGGATGGGTGTATGCCTATGATAACCAGGAATAGCAACACGGTGCAAAATCTTCTTATCTGCATCATATCTTCTACGGTTTTGCGGTTCCCGGGGCTCCGGCCCCATAAGTTAGCCCTTTTTCTGATTGCAAATTGAAATCGCGGGCAGGATTTCTAAGGCGTTTTAACGACGCCAGGCTCATCCGCACCGCAGTGATTGATTTTTACCATTTATTGAATGATTTGTTGCAGGTTGGGTTCCATTTATTGAACGATTTGTTACAGGGTAGGGGCATGGTTGGAAGGTAATTTTGGTTATTGCAAATCTTAAAACAAAACTGTATGAAAATTCCAACAAACTACTTCCGCTTGTTGCTTGCGATCTTATTGTTCACAAGCCTTGGCGCCATGGCGCAAACTTCAACAGATAAATCTCAAACCAACAAATCAACGACAATGAAAACCTACCTCATCGAACGGGAAATACCCAATGCGGGCAAGCTGACGCCGGCAGAACTAAAAGCGATATCGCAAACATCGTGTTCTGTGCTGAAAGAAATGGGCCCGCGTATTCAATGGATACACAGCTATGTAACGGGCAACAAGATCTTTTGCATTTACAAGGCCGAAAATCCAGAGCTGATCAGGGAGCATGCTAAGAAAGGAGGCTTCCCGGCTAACACCATTACGGAAATTTCATCTACTATCAGCCCGGCGACAGCGAATTAGTTTGATGTGTAAATGCAAACGGGTACCTGGAAGCAAATGTGCGGGTACTATTGCAGTGTGTCCAACGAACTTTTTTCGAAGCAGGTTCCCCGAATCTGATTCGTAGAAGTTCGGGGCACATTTGCACGTTTGCACATTAATAGCAAGGCACTACCGGATTGCTTGCCATCCTTTTCGATTTTTTAATGCTCTTATCCTTTTTCATATACGCCACTACTGCTTTTGTAAGGTCGTTCCGTAAGGAGTCGGAAGATGATGGATAGTTAATGACGCCCAGGCCGATGGCGGCATTGCCTGCTCCGCGAGTGGTTTCCTTTAAAAACCGCATGTTCTCCTGGTCGCCGCTCACCAGGAAGTCGGTGATGGCTACTTTATAGTCTTTATTATTATCCAGCGGTTTGCCATTGATGTGCCAGGCGCCGGCAATTTTTTCAATTTTATGATACTGCAGGAAGCAACCGTTGCCGGGATGTGCTTCGCTTATCTGCAACAATTGCTGAATGAGCGAACCTTTCATGCTTACCACGCAGATCTTTCCCCCGTAGGGAAGCGTGCGGATGATATCGTACTGCGTAACGTATTCATCGATGTAATCATCTATCCTGATGCTGCCAGAATTGTACATGCTGCAGTCCACCGCATCTTTTTTGGCGGCGTCGTACACGGCACGAGCGATCATTTTTGTAAGGTTGGTGGTATCGAACCGCACTTTTGCTTCGGTTCCATCCAGCGGTTGCGCAATTTCACCGATAACCTGGCAGGGATTGTAAGATTTTTTCCAGTAGTCGTTCGCGAGATCGTTCCAGGTATTTACAAGGTTCTTTACGGTAGGGTCTTCGGGTATTTGGTCGTCGATGGCCTGGAGGACCGATGTTATCTTCAGGTCTTTTTTCCTGGTATCGTACAGGAGAGAATGCACGTAAACTGTCCTGGCATTTGCATCGGCTTTGGCGATATAAGTTTTGTTTACCATGTCATACGAACGCACGTGTTCATGTCCGCCCAATATCAGTCTTATTTCCGGGCGGTGAACCGCCAGCAGGCTGTCTTCTTCAAAGGCCAGGTGCGTAAGAGCGACAATGAAATCACATTTTCCTTTTAATGCGTTTACCGCTTGTTCCGCGGCTTGCAGCATGGAATCGTAGCGCACGTAGGGCTTAACGGTGGAGTTTATGGTAACGCCGAATATTCCTATTTTAACCGTAGTGCCGTCCCAGTCGGTAAAGGAGAGCACTTTAGTGCCCGGTATCGGTTGATGATCGCCGTTACGAAGCTGTTTGAAGGGCTTCCCGTTCGAATCGGTAACGTTCGCGCTGATCCAATCGAAAGAAGATTTGTTGATGCGCTCTAATAACAATTCGTCGGTCCTTACGTCAAACTCGTGGTTGCCGAACGTAACCAGGTCGACACCCGTGGCATTCATTACATCCACCATTTGCAGTCCCTGTATTTGCTTGCCCTTCATTCTTACAGTTCCTATCGCCGAGGGAAACAGGAAATCACCCGCAAGAACTGTATACGTGTTAGGGTTTTCTCCAACCAGGTGTTTCCTCAAACTGGCCACCCGCGCCATTCCGCCGGCTTTTCCTTTGTCGATAGGGGATATTTCGTATACGTCGTTTAATTGAAGCAAGTTAACGGTTATCTTACCATCGCCCTGTTCATTATAACGATCAAAAAAACTGGGTATCAACCATAAAAGCCCCGCTACCACCAGTCCAAGCAGCAACAACCACAAGGTCAAAAAACTTCTTTCGTGCGGGGTGGGCATCGACACGGCGACAGTCACCGGTGCAGTGCTGTGTGGTGGAGGTACATCAGGGGACTGTGGAGTTGCCGTGGGTGGCGAGGTTGCTGTTGACGGCGGGGGTATGGCAGGCGGTGGAGGTTTCTCTTCGCCCGGAAAAAGCTCCCATGCAGCCCGTATGGTAGCCAATACCAGTAAAAGCCCGGCTACCATCTGAAATACCGTGTCCAAGGAAGGCCAAAGGTTCAGGCTTCTGATTAAAAGCGCTATCAAAGCGAATATGATAAGAAGAATGCTGACCGGAATACGACGCATCACAGATATTTTTTAATAAGCAGAGATACTACAAAAAAATGGGCGGATGTGGCGTATAAACAATTTGTTTATACGTGGACGTCACTCGAACTTGTACAGATCACCGTTGAGGTATTTCAATCCCGAATCCGGCACAATGGTAACGATCTTCTTCCCTGCCCCGATGACCCTTGCCCTCTGGATGGCCGCCCACACATTGGCCCCGGCGGTAGCTCCCCCAAACACACCTTCCATCCTGGCCAGCTGTCTTGCGGTTTCGTATGCATCCTCATCGGAAACAGCAATGATCTCGTCTGCCAGATCAAGCCTGCAGATACCGGGCACAAATCCTGCCCCGATCCCTTCGAGGCGGTGCGTTCCTGATATGTTTCCGCCGGATAATGCACGCACCTGGTAGGGCTCGATGGGAATGCAACGGATGCCGGATATTTCTTTCTTAAACACCTCGGCATTACCTGAAAACGATCCGCCCGTTCCTACTCCCATGATGAATTCATGGATGTCCTTTCCCAATACATCTATAATTTCTTCTGCCATGCGATGATAGGCATTGCGGTTGTCGACATTGTTGAACTGGTCCGTCCAGAAAGTATTGGGCTCTGTGCTCAGCTCCTTTGCCCTGGCCACCATGGAGTCGATCAGCTTTGCGGTTATTTTTCGGTTTTCGCTTGGAAAAATTTCAAGCGTTGCACCGAACGCGCGCATCGTTTGCAATTTTTCTTCTGCAAATGCGTCGGACGAAACAAAATGCGCTTTGTATCCTTTAGTAGCGCATACCATCGCCAGTGAACTGCCGGTGCTGCCGCCGGTATAGTCAACTACTTTTCCGCCAGGCTTCAGTTGGCCTCTTTTTTCGGCGCCTTCCACCATCGACAGGGCCATGCGGTCCTTCATGCTGCCGGTAGGATTAGCGCCTTCGTACTTGACATATATTTCAGCGCAACCCGGTTCGGACAAACGTTCCAGCTTAATCAGCGGCGTATTTCCTATCGCTTTCATTGCTAAATGGGATTAAGCAAAAAAAGTACGATTTTTTCAGCAAAGGAAACTGTATCAGTTTAACAGTAACGGCATGGGTTATATGAAAAAAGCCGGTAACAAGGTTACCGGCAAGTGATCAATATAATGATTAAGCGTAATGCATTCGCATTTACCGAATGATATCCTCGGGACAGGGTTGTACACGCGTAATAAGCTTCGAGCCCATGTCGGGAATAGAAAATATCAACACCTTTCCAGGTTCCTGCACCGTGGCTGTTATTTGTTGCGACAAGGGGGCGGTAAAGGTTGCTCCCACAACACCTTGCCATTTGCATTGAGCAGGGTAGCCTTGAGCGGCACGGATGCATTGTTGCGGGTAGAGGCGGTAAGCTGGAAGAAGTTCTGTTTTGGCTGAAACTTCACCGTTATTATCTCTATGCCCATCGGTAACAGGTCTGGTTCAAATACCAACACATCGCGTTGCGCGTCGGGCGAAAACAGCACTGTTTTAAATGGCTGCTGGTCCGTCAACTGCACGGGGAAGGAGCCAGGTTGAAATACCTGCGCCGACCAAACGACACTGTTGTTTGCGTCCATCATGCGCGCCTGGTAGCCGGGGTCGGGGCAGGGCGGCAATTGACATACCGGTTCAATATCCCAATCGATGATGATCTCGCTCCAGCACCATCCCCTTTCAGGCCCATAGGTTGTCATTTCGAAACGTTCATAGTCTTTGAAGTGATCCGGTATTACCGGCATTGGCCCGGGTGGCGTCGTCGTGCATCCTTTGCTTTCTCTTGCATAAGCAAAATGAATGCCGGCGGCATCTGAATAATAATTCAACCAAAGATGATTGCAGGCGGTGCTGTTGATATAAGGGAAAAGATATCTGCCCGCAGGCGCGATAATCTCCGTAAACTCCGTGCCGTTGTATTCGTAAGCGTGATAGCCATTTACGTAATTGGGGTGTATTATCAGGTTGCCTTCGCGAAGGAACAAATGCACACCGGTGTTGAGAGACGCGTCCGTAATATCGAAAAAAGGAGTGTAGGTGGTACCATTGTAACGCAACACGCGTTTGCTTCCATCTGTATGCACAGCTCCTATATATAAAGCACCACTGTATATTTCAGGATTGGTAGAACCCATGGGAGCAACCGAATACCCGGTTGGTAAACTGAGCAAGGTTAAGGTTGCGCCAGACAAACGATATAACCGGCTTACACGGCTGGGACTGGCGCCTACGCCTGTTGTGAAATACAAATTGCTGCCCCACATCCTCGGATAAACAGATTCACCCGCATTGAAAAACACCTGCGATACCGAACTGCCGTTATAATACAGGATGCGTTCATGGCTCGTAAAATATACGCGTGTGGTTCCAGGCACAGCAAATACACCGTCAGCATTAGTGCCGCTTTCCGTCCACGGCAGCGTAAAAAAACCAGTACCACTATAACGCCTGATAAAATTTACTGTTCCTGTATAGTATGCATAGCCGGTGATGTACATATAACTTCCCGCCACATGCAATTTGTGCCCGTTGGAATTGGGGATGGCCGCTCCAGTTACTTCGGATACCACGCCGCTGCTGTACCGGTACAATCGCACCGTGCCGGAAACATCGCACAAAAAATACAGGTAACTGCCGTATACGATCGTGTTCGAAATAATATTCCCGCTTATAGTTATCCTGCTGAAGCTGGTGCCGCCGGTGTACCGGTATAAATATCGGTTGGTGGTACTGCCCGAGGTCCTTGTTAAAGTAAAAAAAACCGCCGACTGAAAAACCGTGAGCGGGTTGTTGTGCGTATTAAACCTTAACCTGACCCCGCTGACAACGGGATAATTGGCGCGCGAGAACGCAAGGTCATTATAGTTCAATAAAAATGAATCGGAGTTTCCGGCAATCAACACCCTGCCGGCAAACGCAGTATTTTGGAATTGTGAATTGGCAGGGTCCAGCACAGTTTCCAATATGCGTTGGGACCTGGTGGACAAGCTGCAGGCAATAGCCAGCAATAGAAGGACAATTATGCGTGGCATAAGTTAAGTTTTGGCGGTAATGTGACGGAGGATGACTAAAGGTAGCGATTGCCGGACCAGCAACAACGACATATTTATGTAGTCCTTGATAAAAACTGCATGGAGGGTAAATAACCCATGCCCGAAACCGTATTTTTCGCGGTGTAAACGGGCTAGCGTGATGTTGCCTTCAACCGGCATGCAATGTATTACAACATTAATGCATCACAGCATGAACCGCATATCAGGAGTGCAGGGTTGGGGGCCGGTATGGGGCTCTGCCCCCACCATCTTCCAATCCTGCGAATACTTGCTGTTTTATGCTTATCTCTTCATTGGAATAAGGCGCATTGCCAACGATATGCCGCCGCAATTCTAAAATGTATGCATCAAAATTATCTTCTTCCAGGATAGGCGTCACTACTGTAATGATGCCGGCTGATATCGGCTTACATAATAATGCAAAACAACCGTGTTAACACGGATTTTATAAAATACTACCGTTTCAGCTTTCCCACGTCCCTGCCCGTGTCCCTTTCCCTAGTTTCCCACCCGCGGATTTTGGTGAACGGTATTTTCAGCAGCCTGCCAACCGTTAATTCCCTTTCATCGGGATAAGAAGGAACGCCGGTAACAATTTCTGACTGGTGAATGTTTAACCGGACGGTTCTGTGCAGGCGGTCCCAGAACGAAAAAATAATGGAGTAGTTGCTGTCGGTCTCACTCCTAATCATGGAATGATGAATGCCATGCATTCGTGGCGTAACAATGAGCTTACTGAGCAGTCTCTCCAAACCGAAAGGCAGTTTAATATTGCTGTGGTGAAATTGTGTAGCCGCTTCAAAAACTATTTCATATATCAACACCATAACGGGTGAAACACCCAACAATATCACCACCGCGCCCCTGTAAAAAAGCGAGGCGATCATCTCGCCAAAGTGAAAACGAAACGAGGTGGTAATGTCAAGGTCCAGGTCAGTATGATGCACCAGGTGAAAGCGCCAAAACAAGGGCAATTTATGCAGGAGGATGTGCCATAAATAATTGCTGTAATCCAGCAGCATAAAGGCAATGCCTCCTTCTATCCACTCCGGAAATGGGGTAATATAGTTCAGCCCGAGTTGCCAATCCTGGTTTTCGACTGCCAGCCACACTACAGCCGGAATAAACAGCACGCGCAACAATGCAAATGCGGGAAGGGAAACAATGGCATTGATGACAACCCGCTTCCAACGGTCCTGCACCCGCTTACGCAATATCCATCGTGTTTCGGCGATCATTAATATGATAAACATTCCAAGCAGGATGGGAATGCCATAACTGTCGAAGATTGCCTTAATCATCATCCCTTAATTTTTCGCCCTCTCCTTTTTTTGTATGCCAGGTTGCATCCCTATTCAAACCATAATCCTGCTGCACCTCCGGCGACGACCCTTTTGGCGGTTTACCTATCATCATCCTGAAATAACGTATTCCATCCTGCACATCGGCCCAGATATGCCTGGGCGCCTCATACCCATAAGCCCTGTATCTATTGGGCGGCACTTTTCCCTTTTGCGCTACAAATGCAGCGAAGTCATGCACCCAATCCTGGAAGGCTTTCATGAACTCATTTTCACGGATCATGTGTTCCGACTGGTTATCGCTGTATTTTTTGCCTTTGCCATTGGTACAGTGTTTCCATAAATGGTCAGGTACTTCCACTCCACCGTAACGGCACTGCCAAACAAGCGGCGCATAAGCGTCCCTCTCATTTTCAAAAGGCTCTGCATTGGGATCGAAATACTGCTTGTGCCGCAGTATGTGCGGGCGGCCGGATACATCCAGTTCATCGCCGCCTTCATCGCCATAACAAAAAAAGGCAGCGGTCCTTCCTTCGAGGTGGTTCAGGCTCATTTCCTTCCATTGCTCCGTATGCTCGAGTTCCATGGCCTTTTCAGGATTTTTATGCCCGATGGACCTTTCATCAGGATTACCCCCATTCATGCATACCAATCGGTCGAACATCAGCTTCAGGTTGCTGGAAGGCGCATACCAGTTAATAGGACCGATGATCGCCCAGGCATCGGCCATGTCCAACCTCGAATACAAGTCCAGGTTCCACATGAGGTCTGGCTCTTTACTGCTGTTCTTTTCGTAACAATTACAAGGCCATACGCACAATGCCATGGAAGTAGACACGCAGGCGTTGCAAGACTGGATTCTTGCCCGCGCATATACATTGCCGATATCCTCGTAGTCTATTTCCCAATCCTGCGGCAGCATATCGGCCATTTTAAATAGCAGGGCCCTCGACTTGCTATCTACGCCCGGGCAATTGTATTGGCGCCTGTCGGACCCTGAAATGATCAGTACCCTGAAAGGCCGCTGCTCCGGCGGCAATGCGGCATTTGCATCGTTTGGCTTCATGATTACAACTTGTTTTTTCTGATCACCTTCCTGTGCAATCGCAAAAGATATTCCTGGGAATAACCGAGATAATACAGCAGCCAGATGCGGTAAAAGATCCCCTGCATGCGGTAAATGCCATTGTCCAGGTATTTTCTCGCGGATGTCACCACGTGAGCATTCATCACTTTAAACCGTCCATGCTTTTTTATGCGGTGAATGATCTCCTGGTCTTCCATCATCAGCAGGTCTTCGCGGAAGCCGCCGCATTTGTTAAAAACCTCCTTTGTAACAAACAGGCTCTGGTCGCCGAAGCGTACTGCATTTACATCGAACCGCGTGAACCAGCAATTGGCTTTCAGGAACCAGTGCGCATGATCGAACGAAAGCCTGAAACACCCGCTGTCAATCCCTTTTGCTCGCGCAGCTGCAATATGCTCTGTAAAAGCTTTAGGCGGAATGGTATCGGCATGCAGGAAATAAAGAATGTCGCCGCTTGCTGACGAAGCGCCTTTATTCATCTGCGCAGCCCTGCCTTTGCGTTCACTTGCAATAGCGATTGCGCCGTGTTGCTTCGCAATCTGCAGCGTACCATCGGTACTCCCTCCGTCCACCACTATCAATTCAATGTTGTGATGGCCGTTGGCGGCGCGCACATCGGCAATTGTCGCGGCAATGTGGTCGGCTTCGTTATATGTTGGAATGATGACGCTGATCATAATCATCGTTTTGCCTGGCAGTGGCCGGCCGGATGTACCGAAGGTCACTTTCGTAATCCACGTCGTGCAATACAGGTAGCTGCGCGATGCTCAGTCCATATGCCTTGCATTTTCCGATCGTTTCATCAAACGCCGCGGGCGAGCTCCAACTGATGCCGGTAAACAGACCGGCATACAATTTTTTTATTCCCAGCAAATAATACCCGCCGTCTGCTGCTGGACCGATCACAACATCATGTCTATTTAACAGCTCAAATGCTTTTTTAAGTATCGCTTCATCCAATTCCGGGCAATCGGCGCCAATGACAACCGCTTTTTCATATCCATCAGCTAAAACCTGCGCGAATGCATTTGACATTCTTTCGCCCAGGTCATTGCCCTGTTGTACTAGTTTTTGAAAACCTTCAGTTCCCGCATCATCTTGCTCTATATAGCTGTCATAAAAAATGGCTTTATCGATATGCAGCGGCCTGGTAACAGAATACGTATGCGCAATCAGCGCTTTATATACCTCAAAAGCACTTTGGTCCCCGATGGTAGCAGCAAGCCTGGTTTTTACCCTGCCATATACAAGGTTCTTTGTGAAAATCATTAAAATATCCTTTTGCTGCATAAGAATTTACCTTATTACCGGTCATGCAACCGCTCCGCCGCAACTGGACCCCGCGCCCGCAGTACAGCCGTAGCAGTGCTGTCCTACTACAATATTGCGGTCATTCAGCCCTTCAAGGCTGAACACACTGACATGATTATGCGCTGCATCCACCTTAAGTTCGAGCATTTGGTTAAAATCACAATCATACAGGTATCCGTCCCAGCCTATGGAGATGGTATTCCTGCACATTACATTGGCGGCAGCGGCGGGATTGTAAGCATTCACCAACTTTTGCATGTATTTTTCATAATTGCCGCTGGTAAGCAGGTAATCCAAATACCGGCTGATGGGCAAATTGGTAATGGCAAACAAATTATTGAACTCAATGCCATATTTTTCCCGCAAAGCCTGTTTGTATTCGTGATCGAGGGATGCCTGTGACGGCGGCAAAAAAGCGCCCGCGGGATTGTACACCAGGTTTAAGATTAGTCCGCTGCCCTCCTTACCATATCCTGCCTCATTCAGCAACTGCAGGGCACGGATGCTCGTTTCAAACACACCATCGCCCCGCTGCCTGTCTGTGCGGTCCTTGGTATAAAATGGAAGTGATGAAACCACTTCTATCCGGTGTTGTTTATAAAATTGAGGCAGGTCGTGGTATTTTTTGTTGGCGAGAATAATGGTGAGATTGCATCTGACCATCACATGCCTGCCGAGGCTTTTGATAGCTTCTACAAACCACCTGAAGTCCGGGTTCATTTCCGGCGCTCCGCCGGTAATATCTACCGTACCCAATGCAGGATATTTTCTTAAAACATCGATGCATTGCTGCATGGTCTCCCTGCTCATGATTTCCTTGCGGTCTGGTCCCGCGTCAACATGGCAATGCCTGCAGGTTTGATTGCACATTTTGCCGATGTTGACCTGGAAAATGCGGATGGAGGTGGGTTGCAATGGGTACAAATGGCTTTGCTCCAGCTTTTGCTGGAACGGCACAAGGGTAAAATCGCCCGGATGTTCCAGGATCTCCCATTGCTTGTGCGCATCGGAAAGTAAATGATCACTGCCTTTTAACGATCTCATGATTACATGGCTATATCCTTCACTTTATTCATCATTTGAACGCCATGCACCAGCGATGCTCCGCCCCTGATGGCGCAAGCCACATGTACTGCCTCCATCATTTGTGCCTCGCTCCAACCTTTTTCATATGCATCATTGCTATATGCATCGATGCAATAAGGGCATTGCACGGCATGCGATACCGCCAGCGCAATGAGCGATTTTTCTCTTGCGGTCAGCTCGCTGTCTTTAAATACTTCCCCGTAATAACTGAAGAATTTGTCGGCCAGCTCTTTTTGAAAATCCCCAACGTTCACGAACTTTTTCAGATCGTCTGCATGATAATAATGATCGGTCATATACATTCATTTTGTATCGGTTCCGGGGCGTTGGGGTCGTTTATAAGTTAGGGTGTAA